>PPYE01072284.1_pt1 | contig 20081 bp, 14 predicted proteins | sample 1559881 | NCBI WGS metagenome assembly PPYE01 (sample SAMN08240022, study PRJNA423297) | Human gut metagenome, whole genome shotgun sequencing project.
TCAGATAGAGTGGAAAATCTGACATTTCCGCTCTATCGCCCCTCATTTCTATTTTATCTTGTTTGTACCCCTTGTACACTGATGTTTTTTTATGTATATATCCTAATAATTCATTATCATTTTTTTCTTTAACAGATAAACTATATTCAATACTCTCTGTAACAGTCCTATCTTCTATTTGTTTCGTATAATGATGAATATATGTCAGATCATCCTTTAATGCCATGAGAAGATTAGACAAAATTGTATGAAAAGATGTATTATTTAAAAATACATCTCCCAATTGTGATGAACTCATATTAATTTTTCCAAAATAAAGTGCTATAGACATAAGTTATCCTCCCTAAAATGGTAATAAAGTATAAAAAAATGCAAATATAATACTAGAAAAAATAAATGACCCTCCCAAAATAATCATTAACTTCGCAAATTTATATATAGCTATAGATTTAAAATTATCAAAAACACAATCCCATATCAGTAAAGCATTAGCCGAATTAGATATATTATTCAAAACATAACTTTCATAGTTCTTTGCTTCCATAAGCATTTTTTTCAGGCTATTCCAATTAGATAAATCATAAAAATCTTCTCTCACTGTTGGTAGAAAAATTGATATTGGATGACTACCAACATTGAAAGTAATTTCCATATTTTTTAAAATTTGATAAGTCATCTCATTATTGTATAAAGTACTATGCGATTCTCGTTTTATAAAAGGCCATCTGTGCCACTCATCTTCAGGACACAATTCTTTAAAAAGAATATTAATATTACAACAAAAATGTTCATATATATTCGACAAAGTTATTGAAAAAACACTAATAATAGCCGAACCAAATGTCGCAAAAATAGAACCTAATGCTATGCAATTCGATAACTTCTTTTTTTCATCAATACACAATTTAAAAATTAAAAATGTAATCATTACACAAGATAGAAAACCAACAACATATATAACATGATAAAAATGTATATGTTTAATTTTTTTCTTTTCTGTTGTTGAATATTTAGTCACCTGACCCTTTTTTATTTCGTATGCCTCAATCAATTCTCCTCCATCCTTTCTGAAATTTATACTAAAAATATCTACTACATTCTCAAACTATATCCCCTTTCTTTTTTAAGAATCAGCAAATTTTCTCCAAATTAATCATTAATCTTAACTAGATTAAAAGCTAGTAACTAAAATTTCCCATATCTAAAATAGGCTTAATACCTTAAAAATTCAATATTTCAGCTAACAAAAGCGAACCGTTAAAAAGTGTTCTTGGAAAACTTTTCTTTAAAAGACCTAGTCTGCTACTGCATATACATACTTCTTCTGAAAAAATGTTGCTGAGTTTGTAACGAAGTAAAAGAACAGGTAAAACACTTTGTTCTTTCATACCACTACATCTGACAAGAAGCTTGCTAACATGATGTTTTGAAAAAAATCTCTGAACACAGTCAACCAAGACATTCTCATCGAATTGGGTTTGTGGTATACCGGACATGGCATAAATCTTTGTTAAAATGTTTTTTCGTCAATTCCATTATACCAAATGGAACCGATTTATGCCTTTTTATTAGCTGAAATATTGAATTTTCAAGGTTCAACACACCATATATAGGTGTGAGAAGTTTTAGTTTATTTATATTTTCCAAATATCTTCATTCTCACCATTTCCTTCATAACTTCTTCTATCTGCTTTGCCTTGTCATGGGATTCAATCAAGAATCCCATTTCAATATTTCCTTGCATTCCGTGATATGAAAGATTAGCTGACGACACCAGTGATTTCTTTACATCTGATACAATAAGTTTCGCATGCAATGCTGCCATCTTGTCATCTTCTTGCTTTTGATATTCATATATCTGTAAGAATCTCGAACGATATGCCATCAGCCTGTCAAGTGCTTCTTTCTGCTTTTCTATATCATTTACATATATACGAATATATACTCCTTGCTGACTTTTTTTAATAATAACATCGAGCATTTCAGCAAAATAATCTGAGATTGAATAACCAGTTATAGTAAGACTCTTTTCCGTATTTTCTATCATATTACGCATTATATCTTTGGTTCTTAATGTTTTCACACGGAATGAATCTGGTGCAGTAAGAACAAGTTCCGCGTGTTCAATTTTCTTTGACGAATACATCTTCATACAAAGGCTGATTATATCTGTTATCTCTTGTTCAGAACAATTAGTAAAATGATTTCTAAGTTCTTCAATCACAAGACGAAACTGTGCATTCTCTCTATTAACAGAATAATTTTCAAGTGCATCTACAATCAGACCTGCGATATATTCGATTTTTACACTTGCATTCCACATAAATCTCTCACCAATTCTCTGAAATATCCCATTTCCTCATGCTCCGGTACCGGTACAACTAATGCTCTATCAAGTAGGCGGTTACCATTTTCACATGCAGTTTCTGATATCATAGTACAAGAATGACAGGCAGCCCCATTTAATCTCTCACTCGTCGGATTCTTCATAAAGCATTCTGGGTCTGTTGTACATGTTAAACCATTCTCCAGTGCCCCTTTTAAAAGCGGCAAAAACTTATTCATTCCGCCAAGTTCAACAAGTCCACCTAGTGAACCTTCCTTATCCGCCGCACCTGTGTAAATTAAAATTCCACACATATTTTCACTACTATAAATGCGTTCATGTAATGCAGATGATGAATATCCTGACTGCATAGACATTTCCTTAATCAACATATGTGAAAGTGTATGTAACAACACATACTCTGCATTTCTTGGTTTAAAATTCTCCCATCCTTTTTTCTGACAATATGCTGCATAACATTCCTCATATTTATCAGAACGAGATTTCACAGTCTCTATCTGCATCCACTGGTTTATTTTTTCCTTATTTAATTCAATGAATACACCTTCACCATTGATTTCGACTGCCGGAAGCCATTTTTCTCCCGAAGAGCACTTCAATTTTACGATATGTGACTGCTCATCCACTTCTGGTTCTGGTGCTTCCAATCTTGTAAAACCTGTCAAAACTCGTACTTCACGTAATCTATGTATTTTAATAATCCTAGAAATATACTCTTTTAAACTTTCACTCAAAGCAACTTCTTCTGCTTTGAAGTACTTAACATCATGTTGATACTCGACATCCTCATGATGCGTAATAGCTGCATACTCCATTTCTTTAAGTTCAGTAAACTCTTTGATATTTTGGCTTAATCTATCATAGGCAGCTTTAAAGTCTTCATAAGAATATTTATCTTCAAAATACTTCTGATAAGCAAATGAAAGACCTGCCTCTTCTCCCATAGCCTCTACCAATGTTTCAATAGTTGCTCTTTGTGCACCCATGATATCATTAATAGGATTTGTCCAAGGTGGAATTGATATTGCATTTCTTGTGACTGTAAAATACACATTAGATGCACCACGCTGGCTAGGTATTACACTCTTCTTACAAATTTTCGCCTTTGCTCCTGGTCTATGCGGATGGTTTCCTGAACAGCATAGACCAGCAAATTTTTCCTTCTGCATTGCCCCAGACATAACTCTCCTTGCACCGCAATTACACTCAACACGGAGTTCTGCAAGTGATGAAGTATTGCCCATTGATTTTAGGTACATATCTTCTTTACAACTTGTTTCTCCATGATGTACCCACCATCTCCAAGGGAAATCGTCCATATGCCCATCTTCGCATACTGTTATAAATCTCGAAGGGTATGCTGGAAATCCACACTTAGGGCATTTCACTTCACCTTGATTCTTTTTGTACTGGTCCATATCAAAGTAATCTCTCATATCAAATAAGAATTTACATGTTCCCTTTGAGCACACATGGTAGTATGGAAATGACACAACTGGAATATCCTCTTTTCCACCTGTCTTTGGCATAAAGAATCGTCGAACATTCATATAACTAGCCAATCTTGCATCTCTAATTTCTTTACCAATATTGTTAGCATCCCAGTACTCTATATCTAAAACTGTCAATGAATCATTTACAGCATCCATTATCGAGCCTGGTCCATATGTAGTTATTAACTGATTCGGACGAATCTCGCCCAATTTTTTATAAAAATTCATCAGACACCCTCCCAATAAAAAACTGTTGATGATTGCTCAACATCACGCATAGAATTTAGTGTTGGTTTTTCTTTGTCTCCATAATATTCGCCATAGTATGTAAGCAGCCTCTTCTTATCATCAGCTACTGCTGGAACAAAATAATATAGCTTTTCGTCTTTTGCAATGTTCTTCCAAGTATTGATAAACTCATCCATTTCTTTCTCTGTATCTACATAAGACGATGGTGCAGTTATCTTGACTCGCTCAAGAATTTTGTCTTTTATATCTTTGATTTGTTCATCAGAAATATCATTAATGTTTGATGCTCCACCATTATCAGCCATCGTCTCTACCTGTAATCTTAGTAAAGAAACTACCAATGCATGTAATACTCTGTCTCTAGCTCTAGCCGCAAATGGCGTTGCTGTAGTTCCTTCTACATATCTATACATCTGTGAGTGGAAACCAACAAAATTCTCATAATTAGACAAATCCCTTGGTCTGTAAGGATTATAAACAGTAAAAATAATTCCAGGATGCTGTCGACCCACACGGCTTGTTGCCTGAATATATTCAGAGTTCTGCTTTGGCTGACCTACAACTGACATAAGTCCTAAACGGTCAACATCCATACCTACCGCTATCATATTAGTTGCAATAACAACATCATAACAAGCCTGCTTTTCTTTGTTTTTATCATATGGAATTGCTAATTTTTCAAGAACCTGTGCAATATTCCACGAAGGTATACGAGATGTAATTTCCGTTTTTCTATCAATACTAAGATACCTCTGTTCTGAGCTATTATATTTATTCTTAACAACACGAATACGGCTTGCTATATCGTCGTCAAGGAGGCGCACTGCACCACCCAATTCTCGAATACTATTAAAGTACCCAATTAATGTGTAATATGGATCAATATAATCCTCATATTCCGGATCCTTTGCTATATCTAGTGCTGTCTGCAAAATAATCGAATACAAACGAATAAGAGTTGTTTTTACAGATTGTCCGCTCGCACATATACCAGCATATTGACGAAATGGCTTTTTTCCATCACTAATCATTCTACTGATTTTTTCTTCTGAAGCATCAACTAAATTTTCAGTCGGAAGCGGTACTTCCTTAATAAAAAATGAATCTCTTGTATCAAAGCCACTTGGCGGGAACTGTGCAAATTGATTTCTGCCATATAGAAACCTAATCTGTTCTCCAGCATTTCTAATAGTTGCTGTTGAAACAATATACTTAGGTCGAATCTTCTTTCCATTTCTCTCAATACAGCACATCTCTTCTACAACAGTTTCATATCCACCATAAATCGTTCCAAGAGGACCAGTGATTAAATGAAGCTCATCCTGTATAATTAGCTCAGGAGGATAGAATGGTTTACAAGCAACCGTTTCAGCCCTTTCCAATCCCGCTGCGACATCTGCATTATGTCTTCCTGCATGCTTTTCTCCAATAGCAATATGTCCACATCTACTACAATATCTATCTGTTCTGCCAAATAGCAAACCTACTCGTTCAGACCATGGAAGTCTCGCAAATTTATCTACAGTCGAAATAATCACAGTAGGACACTTTACATAAATTTCCTCATCAACAAGATAAACCGGTATGGTTCTCCCTGTTTTTAACGAAAACATACAATTCTTATCTGCACAGTGAATTTTAACATACTTTCCCTTTTCATTGATGTCATATTCATCCCGTGTGATTTCCTTACCACAATAAGGGCATTTAATAATCTGCTTTGTAAGCTTCCTTATAAATTCTTTCTTCTTAAATTGATCAGAATCGCTGTATTCGCTAAATTTATTTGGGGTAACATTACCTCCAACCCAGAATCCAATTGAAATTCTTTCCTTACCATATAATTTTTCATTCTTCTCACGCAATTGTTCCATTGCAACAATAAGACGCATCAGTCTGTCTCTCTGCTGAGTTGTAAGTAAACGAAGCGTGTACCTTAAAAATACTGTTACTCCACCATCTTTCTCATAATCAGTTTCATCTGAAGCTGTCAGTCTCCTATATGCTATAGTAAAAGCAATCAGCCCTAAATATGCCTCTGTCTTACCACCACCAGTAGGGAAGTATAATAAATCAACAATATTTCGTTCCGGAGACTCACCATCCATAATCCCATACAAATTTAAAAGAACAAATGCAATCTGGAATGGTCTCCACTCACTGTGATCTTTCTTTCTTCCTTTTTCTGGCATATCAGTCATATAATCTCTTAAGCTGCAAGGAATGCCATTACCATAATCTTTTGAAAAAGCTGTAATACTTCTCTGTAAATACATTGCTTGATTCATAAATACAAACGCTTGATATACCTTATCATTGTTTTCAATCAAATCAATTCCAGCATTCATCCTACGATTTGCATCATTGCATTTATCAATAATAGTCTGACCTGTTGCCTTAAATTTATCATCATGCATAGCTTCGTCGTTTGTCAATGCATCTGTAATCCAACTTCCATACATTTCTGTCAATGTACGAAGATTCTGAATAACTTCTGACTTTTTCTTTGGTGAGCCCATCTGAAGCATCGAAAAAGCATGCTCCGGCATATCATCTATCTGTGCACTTACACTTGGAATTTCATAATCTGGAATAAATGATGATTTTATAGCAGTTGCATTTATCTCTTCTGCTTTCTTTTCCCAAGTAGCAGCACAACCTCTTCCTCTTGCATAAACTGGTCTGCCTTTATAATAATATTCATCCTCTAATTCAACTTTTCTACAGAGATATTCTGGTACAAAAATAGGACTCATCAAATCATCTGCTATGAGCATCTCCACCTGGAACATTACCTTTGCATATTCTTTTTCATCGCCATCTGACTTATCATTATTATGCAAATAAACCGATACCATCTTGTATCCATTGTCTAACTGCATCTTCATAACATAAATATAGATGTTTCCATTAGACTCAAGTGGAATCTGCTTCGAACGCCCCATCAGATTAAAATCGATTTCCACAACATCATTCATCTGCTCACGAATATATATGGTATGTTTCTTCTTTTTCTTATTCTCTGCATCTTCTTCTAAGGTTTCATCTATTACTTCCCCCTGCACCTGTTCTGCATAATACTTTCCCCAATTAATATAAGCATTAACCTTTTGAACATCATCAGAAACATAGAAAGACACACCTATCGAAGACGGCTTCTGAAAACCACCTTTTACTCTATCCTCTGGTTCCTCTTCTTCAAAAATTCCTGCCTCCAAAGTTTCTCCATCAGCATCGAAATTCTTTTCTGTAAACTCTACATCATTGTAATTTTCATCTTCCGTTACATCTGTATCAGCAGGATATAATAATCCCGTAATATAACTACTCGTTGGTACTTCATTCAATTGTTCACAATCTGATACTGGTCCTATTAAGTCTTTTCGTACTGCATCTAAAATCTTCTGTCGAACAATAGCATGTTTAAAATCCTTTATATCAGCCATCTACAACCTCCGTTTATTCTCCATCTATTACAACAGGAATTGCCATACCAATTACATATCTGAATGTATTACCTACTATAATCTTATCCCCTGGCACTAGGCGGTACTCCCAATTCTTTCCGTCCGCATCCACCTGTGATGCACATTCGCACCACTTAATTGCAGCCTTTGCTTTTTCCTGTACATCTTCATTATCTGTTTGATTTGCAGCCTTAACTTCAATCATATATTTCTTATCAGCCGTCTCTACTAAGAAATCAGGATTATACTGTTTTGCTGCCTTATAAAATAGTCCTAACTGATTCAAAGGCGGCTTTATAAATCTAATAACTTCTGAATCCTCTTCTAATACCACGGACAACCTTCTCTCATCATCACTATCAAATGCATTCTCTGCATAATATGATTTTTTATAGCCTTCAAACAAATATTGCTTAATATTTTTCTTATCTGGCGCTTCCTTCTTAAAATTCAGTCGTCCATTTTCCTTCATATTCTTCGCAAATGATTTGAATACAATAAGGTCTTTCTGAACGTTAAATACAAACTCAGTGCTTTCTTCCTTTGACGCATATATCTGTTTTCTTAAATCCTCTACTATAACAGTTGCATATCTACGGACAATCTTCTTTTTTTCTTCATCCGTACCTTCGATTAATGCGAGATACTGATCAACCACATCAAGAATAAATTCTGCATCATCAGAACTAAACTCCGGAATACTCTCCAATAAAGAAACTGCAAGCATATTCTCAGGATTTTCTACAACAAGTGCGTCTGCATCCAGCACTTGCAACAACCTACCATTTACAGCGTCATACCTCTCAATTCTCGATGCCGCAACATCAAAATCCATAATGTTTCGCTTAACAGAAAAAGGCTTAAATGTAATTGTTGAACTATAGCTAATTCCAATCTTTGGAACAGAGATAGCAACTTTCTTTAACGCTTCAATTTTCTTGATAAACTCTTGTCTTGCATATGGCAATGTATTCTTACTGCCAGATAACTTCTGTAAATCAATCTGCAATGAAGTATCACCCTGATGTACAGCAAATGATGCATCAATTGCATCAACGCCTGTGCTTGTCGATGTCATTTTGTGGTTTGATGCCGTGCCATCACTTGTTTCATTTCCATCATCCTTAGCAAAATAATCAAAAATAGACATCTGTCCACTATCGCTTTCGGACTTCTTTGGTACTGCTTTTTTTACAAATGCTTTCTGATACTCAATAAACAGATTCTCCACTACATTTTCATTATTTAAATCTTGATATGACTTCACCTTACTTTCGCATAACGCTTTATCAAATAATGAAATCTGCTGGTTTTCAACTGCTGGCTCTACCATAACTGTTTTTGTATTCGGTATATCTTCTTCATCAAGATTTCTTTTCTTAAATACAGGGTTATTCTTGATATCATCAACAATTTCTCGATAATGGTCGTGAGCAACAATATCCAGGGTATCTAATTCCTCAATACCCGTTATCTCACCAAAAGGAAGCCTCAATCCTCTACCAATAGTTTGAAGTGCCAATATATCACTCTTTGCCGCATTAAGAGGGATAATTGTAAACAGATTATTTACATCCCAACCTTCTTTCAGCTTATATACATGCAGCACAATCTCAATTGGATTGGTATTTTTCTCAATGGTTAGTAATTTCTGAATGTTTTCTTCTGTCTCTGCACCACTTGTACTGGAGTCAATTTCAATAACCTTGCCAACATAACGGCCTCCAAAAAAAGCATCAGAATCTATTTTTTCTTTTATTTTTCTAGCATGTGTTGTATCTTTACAAGCTATCAAAACAATCGGCTTTACCTGTTCTAACTGATTGTCTATACAATATTTATATACGATGGACTTTCTTCTCTCATGAAGCTTGATTCCATCTTTCAACTTCATTTCCTCTATATCATCATCTGAATATCCTGCTGTATTTGTTCTTCCCATAACAACCGGAATCTTCAAAAACTTCCCAGCTCCATCCTCTAATCCGTAGTGATAAATAATATTCTTATTTGTACTTTTAGGTGTAGCAGTATATTCTAATCCCAACACTGGATTAAGATAATTAATCGCTTTCTTTGATGCTGGGGCATAGTAACGATGCGCTTCATCCATACAAATAACCAAGTCATCAAACGAACGTAACACATCCGCAAAAGAGCCACCCAAATTTTCATTAAACTTGTGAAATTTAAATTCGATATCTCCCCTAGTAAAAATCTTTGAAATATTAAAGATAAATATCTGAATATCAGATGTTTTTTCTACCACCATTTCCTCTTGGATATATCTTACCGGGTATGATAAATAATTTTCCCCATCATAAACTTTGGGTCTTCCCATCTCTGCTTCAAGTCCCTTAAACATGTATTTTGGATGTCCCGGGACCGCCTCTCGACGCATCTTGTCATAAATCGTATTTCCTGGTGCCAGAATAAAGAAATGTTTGTACCCTTTTGTCTTGTACAAATAATAAATGCATGCACCCATTAAACGAGACTTACCAATACCTGTTGTCATATCAAAACAAAATGATGGAAAATCAAATTCCTTATCCACGGAGATTGTATGTGGATCTTGACAATTCTCTGATGCTATTTTCTCTGCATCAGCTTTCGAACAAGTTCTATACTCAATCTTGGAACTGATTGCATCAAAGTATTGTAGCGCTTCATACTGAGGATCACGCAGGCTCATAGCCCATTTGATTTTATCTACTGAACTCATTATTCCTGCACCTCACTTTCAAAATTACATTTATCCAATAAATCCTTTGGTATTTTTTTCACTTCCACATTCTCTGGAAGAATCATGTCAGCTTGATTTTTCTTACAATAGATAAGTAAACTCTGCTTATCCCCTAAGTTCTTCATTATCGACATCACATACTTTGTATTAACAAATTCTTCTGTGATATGTATGAATCGATTCTCTGATGAATGTCCTTGAAACTCCCCAGATGGTTCATAGGTAAATCCTTCTATCTTGCAAATAGCTTCACATACCATATCCCATGTATAAGATGGATTTATTTGATAAACAGGAAGAACTTTGTTCTTTACAAGAAGTGGTTCTGCTAATTCATAAAATTTAAAGCCTCCTCCACCATGCCAATTAACACTTTTGGATATTCCCGTTTGTTCGCCATCAATAACATTACATAATCTCTTTTGACAATGCGAATAGGCGTGTTCTCCCATCTCAATTCCAATCCATTTTCTCCCCATCTTATGAGCAGTTGCAGCGGTTGTGCCTGATCCCAAAAACGAATCAAGTACATAATCTCCCTCTTTCGTGGACATTTCGATAATTCGTTTTAATAATTGTTCTGGTTTCTTACTTCTTGGAAAATAAACTCCACCTTCATTTGCGATATCTGCTTTTGGGATTTCTCCATGTTTCCATAATGTTGTCATTTTTTGAGATTTTGTAATTCTTCCATCTTCTACAGAAGAAGTGTCTTTTAACCACGAGAGCAATTCGCAATTTGAGTAATACAATGTTGTTTCCTGATCCCTATACTTTCCTCTACTAGGTACATAATCAACCGAATAGAATTTTCCCTTTTCCATACCTGCAATAATATCATTTTGAAATTCATTTTCCTTTTGAACTCGATTTCCTCTAAACAAAGTATCTATATGTTTTACAAATTGTTGTCTTATTTCCTCCTCTCTTTCTGTAATGTTCTTTAAAGATATCGTTTCAATCTCTACATCTGAGTGCTCATATATTTTAACCTTCTCTCCATTTGATTTTGCAACAAATTCTTTTACTAATTTTCTCGTTCCAAAATTAGAGACATAATGGTTATATCTTTTGATTATATTTAACCCTAACTCAGCATAACTTAAATTTTCTTTTTCTGGTAATATACTCTTTTTGTACAATAATATATGTTCTGTCGTATTGACCAGATATCCGCCCTGTCCTAAACCAGCAACAGCCGATCTTTCATATGTAATATGAGAAACAAAATTACTTCTATTAAAAATCTCATCTAACATAATTTTGCAGTAGTGAACTTCAACATCATCTAGGTGAATCCAGAACAATCCATCTTCTTTAAGAAGTCCATATAAAATTTTTATTCTCTTATAAATTAAATCCAACCAAATAGAATGCTCTAAATCATCATCATAAAAATCAAATGCCTGTCCCGTATTAAAAGGAGGATCAACATATATACATTGTATTTTCCCGGAATAATCATTTTCCAAAGCCTTGAGTGCCAACAGATTATCCCCATGAATCAGCATATTTTCTGTATTCGGATCACCATATGATTTTGATTTATCTTCAATTAATATTCTTGGTTCAAGTTTCTCTTCCTCATATTTACCAACCCATGTCAATTCTAACTTGCCTTTTTTCTCCATGGCAGCCTCCTAAAACTTAATCACTATCTTTGTTACCAGTTGTGTTTTTACCAATATACCTTCTGCAAACTGCTTCTGCATATTTACAGCCTCTTCTTCCAATGTCGACATTTCATCATGAAAAGCCTCAATCATCTTTTGTTTCTGTTCTTCTAGAATTTCTATTTGTTTCTTTAATGCAATCTTCTGTCTAAAATCGCCTTCAATTGCATATTTTTCTTTAAGCTCGTCTAATTCTGATGTATCTTTGACTCTGAGCAAATATTCTTCTTTTCTTAATTGCAACCAATTATCCAATTTTTTCTGATTAGCAATCAAAACTGTTCTTTTAGATTCTGCATATTTCTGCTGCATAAATTCATCCACTTTATCAATATATGAAAGGATTTCTTGATTATTTGGTGTCTTTTCTTCTAAGTACTGCTCCTGCAATTTTTCGCAAAGATCTCTAGCCAACTCATCTGAAACACCATATATCTTCCCTGTTATATCAATTATTTCAAATACTGCATCTTCAAGAATCTCACCAACATAAGAACCACCAATAAGTAAATATCCGTGTTGAATTCCCGGAATTTCCAAGTCTATATTAGTTTCATAGTACTTTGGATATATCTCATTTTCCTCTTTACTTCTATTATTCCAATACTTAAACTGTGAATCATATTCCGCAATTTCTTTCATGATAATATTAAAATGAGACTTATGTTGTTCCTCTGTTTTATATGTAAATATGGATTTCAGTTCATCCATTTTCTTGTTTCTTTTCTTTTCTAATTCCTTTTCCAAATCCTTAAATTGCTTTGTAAAATCTGATGTTGTTTTACATTCCTGATATATAAGTGTAACTCTTTTTTCAAAATCTGCTCCACTTTCTAATAATCCAATAGCTTTATCTGATGCACCAAATACGCCTTGGAATAACTCGAATTTTTCAGAAAGAATTTCATATACTCTCTTATCTGCTACATTCTGAGTATTAAGCAAATTAATAACCACAACGTCGTTCTTTTGTCCATAACGATGACAGCGACCAATTCGCTGCTCTATCTTCTGTGGATTCCAAGGAAGATCATAGTTTATAATCGTATTACAAAACTGAAGATTCAATCCTTCCGAACCGGAATCTGTTACAAGTAAAATCTTGTATTCATCCCTAAATGCCTCTACGATGGCATTCTTCAATTCAACATTTCTACTACCCACATACTTTCCATAATTTCTAGCTTTCCACGCCTTATAAATCTGTTTAGTAACAGGATCATTGGTACAACCATTAAACTTAAGTATCTGGCCTTCATATCCGGCATGAGATAATTCTTCAAACATGTATTGTTGCGTTCTAATAGATTCCGTAAACACAACTATTCTTTGTTTTATGCCAGCTTCATCTTGAAATGCAAAAGCTTTCTCCACCGCCTGTTTCAAGGCTGTCATCTTCGCATTTCTTTTTATACTTTCAGCTTTATTAATAATGGCTGTTACCTCATCTATTTCATGCTGAATAAATTCATTTACCTTTTCTCTTGTGTATAATTCATCCTGCTTACTATCATCATCTGTCTCTATTTCATCATCATCAAAAAAACTAAGGAAAAAATCAATACTTTCATCCGCTGATTCAGTTCTAGTTGTTTCCTTCAAAGTTTCAAGTCTGCCTTTTAATACCTTGAAGGTTTCTGCAACTGCCATACTTGATGATGCAAGCAATTTTCTAATAACAGATGTAATAAGCGTTCTGTGTGAATTTGGCAAAGCATACAAAATTTCCTTTTTCAGATAATTATTTATCATCACATAAAGTTCTATCTCCATTGGCGATAGTTCAAAATCAATTGTCATTTCTTTGCGCTCTGAAAATTGGATATACTCTGCTACTTCTTTTCGTAAAGTTCTTTGCACAACAGGTTCTAAACAAGCCTTCAAATTATTGTAATCTTCTCCTCGTAAATATCTTTCGGAAAATATCTGCTTACTATAAAAAACTCTATCATCGATAAACTGAACAAGTCCATATATATCAAGTAAAGTATTCTGCATAGGAGTCGCAGTTAATAGAATCTTTGGAATTCCCTTTGTTAATTCATATAATGAGTTAGCCATCTTTGAACCATTCTTATATACATTCCTAAGCCGATGTGCTTCATCAAATACACAAAAATCCCAAGCTATCTTTCCGAACTCTGCTTTTCTTTTTGAGGCAAAGTGGTAGGAAACAATGATTACTGCTTGTTTACTCTTTACCTTTGCGAGATAATCCTCCCAGTTAGAACTATCCACAATTAATGAATCAATATCAAATTTCTCTTCTAATTCAACTTGCCATTGCTTTCGCAGATTTGATGGCATAATAAGTAGTATTTTATTTTTTCCACTGCATAGCAAATACTTGATGACCAAGCCAGCCTCAATAGTTTTTCCAAGACCTACCTCATCCGCAAGAATTGCTCCACCAAGCTCTAATGAAGATAGCGCAAATGTGAATGCTTCAATCTGATGAGGATTGATGTCAATATCAGCCATATGCAAACAACTATATGGATTACTTTTCAGTTCTTGTTGCTTTAATTCAGCATATGTATTTTCAACAATACCCATTTGCGAAACCTCCAATTTTATTTTCTTAATTGTTCTTTTATTTTATCTGCTATTACCTTTGCCATCATTGGCGGAACCGCATTCCCCACCTGAACAAATTGTGCTGTCCTTGGTCCTTCAAAATAATAATTATCTGGAAACGACTGTATTCTTGCTGCTTCCCGCACTGTAATTGATCTATGTTGCTCTATATCTGGATGAATGAAATAATGTCCATCTTTCGATAAATGAGCAAGTATTGTGTGACAATGATCCATATCACCCTCAACAACTTTAAATCGATCTACGAATGAAGTTCTATTTTTATGTGTTTTCAAATCTTCTGGCAAATCATCATATTTTAAACGTTCATGCTGTTCGTTTTCAAACCACATGTCTATTGTTCTCTTATATATTTCAATATCCTGTGCAGTATGTGGTCTTGCAGCATGACCTGTTAATACATCTGATTTCATGCGAATAGCATTATCTTTAACATATTTTTTTAGTCTTCGCATATCATTCATCGTATGTTCTCTTGCCTCAATACCTGGAGTCAATGGGGGTAAATCCTTCAACAGATCCCATACTTCGGCTTTACTATGGATCACATCAAACGACGGATATTCATACCCAGTACCTTTAAGCCAACCTACTATAATTACTCTTTTTCTACTTTGTAATACTCCAAAATCTTGAGCATTCAACTCATGATAATCAATTTCATAACCTACACGTTTCATATATGTCTGGAGGTTTTTAAATGCTTGTCCACCTCTTGCGGTCTTTATCCCAGCCACATTCTCAAACACAAACATTCTTGGCTTATACTTCTTAAGAAATTGAACATACATCTTATATAATTCATTTCTTGGATCATCTTCCATCGGAACAATCATATGACTGCTCTGTGCTCTTCCCACCAAAGAATATGCTTGACATGGAGGACCACCTATAATTACATCAATCTTATCAATTTCTTTTTCCCTTTTGATATCATCAATTGTGTTGAAAATCCCCTTAATCGTGGATTCTGACATTTCTTTATTAATTACAGTCTTAAGTTCCTCTTTTGGTATTTTCTCCAAAAGTTGTTCTCTGGTTATTTTTCCTTTTTCATAATCATAATAACTTTTAATTTTGCCATTATCTTTTAAGTAATAATATGCTATTCTTGTTTCTATTGTCTTTGCTGCATGCTCATTCATTTCCACATGTGCAACCGGTCTATAGCCACTTTGAATAAATCCTTCTGAAAGTCCACCGGCACCAGCAAATAGATCAATATAATTTAATCCATTTTCATTCATGGTTGTTCTACCTCATTATTTCACATTTACCGTCCCATTATTTAGACTTATATTATCATTATGGATCTTTTTCTTTACTTCAGCTAAATCAGTAAACTCCATAATATCAGATATATCACATTCCAATTCGGCACATATTTTTTCTAATACGGTCATAGCAACCATCTCTTCATTTGTCATTTTAGCCATAGTACTACTGCTAATTTTTATCTTTTTACACAGTTGGCTCTTATTTATTTTTTTATCAATCATTAATTTCCATAATTTATTATATGATACAGCCATGTTGTCCTCCGTGCTTTTAAGAATACAATTTCACTGTTTGATTATATATTGTATTAAATTTATTGTAAAATATTTTGTTTGATTTCTCGAACTTTTTTTAATTTATAAAACAAACAAGCACGTTACAAGCCGTTATAAGCTGGCTGAAAAATCATCTTTCTCTACCTGTATTCCGCACCTTATTTTCCATTTTTCTTTATCAGTATCCCAATTCTCAAATGTCTGTTAGACATCCATTTTCCTTTGTTTTATCTTTGGAATTATATTTTTATTTCTCACGTTCTGAGTCATTTAATAAAGTTGACTACTTTACGTCATATTATACTCTTTTTCGACATAAACAGCAATCATTTCTGTCTGATATTGCACGATATTATATGCCACATTTATAACGAAGCATATCTATAAAAGTATCCTCGATATCTGTCTATTAAAATACAGTAACAAAAATAGGACATATTAATTGTAATACGTCCCATTTTTATCCAAATCTTTTCAAACACTCGCTAATTCCCCAGCAATACAAATCCCCAAATTACTATACCGTTCTATAGAATTCATCTCTTTTTCAATATGTTCCCAAGACACCCTATACTCATCATTTACAGAAAATTCAGACATACATATAAATTTAATAAAACCATCCAAATCATTCCTATACTTTTTGGCAAATGCATATGCGTCATTTTCTTTCTCTTCTTCTGTACTGTTTCGTTTGTCATATAATACATGATCCAATGCTCATGTACAGTAAAGAAGCAAACAACCGAAAACAAGAGATAGACCGCCAGCACCACACTATTCCGAACCAAAGAGCAAACGACAAGCACCATGGAAATGTGTATAACTTGCTATTCCGTTATGGAAAAGTCCGTTCACAGAACATGGAAAAGCTAAAGAGCAGCTTTCCCACATTCTGCAAACGGACTTTCCCACAACTCCATAAGATAGCAAGTTATGCACATTACGCACAGTGCCGACTGCTGCGGAAGCCCTCTCATTTCATTATCTATTCAAGAAAATAAATTATGAATTTTTTCTCAACACTACTGCGGTAGTGTTGACAACCGATTAAGAAAGGTGTAATGTGTAATCAAGCAGAAACTACTGCGGTCTTGTGGAAAGGAGGAAACAAATGGATATTAAACTTTTCGATTCAGAATTGAAAGTAATGTGTGTGCTTTGGAACGAGGGCGACACCACTGCAAAACACATATCCGACGTTCTGAAAAAAGAAATTGGCTGGAACATGAATACTACCTACACACTGATAAAAAGGTGTATCAAAAAAGGGGCGATTGAACGTTCCGAGCCTAATTTCATGTGCCATGCCCTTATTCCCAAAGAAGAAGTACAGGAAGCGGAAACAAAAGAATTGGTTGACAAGATTTATGACGGTTCAGTTGACAAACTGTTTGCAGCCCTGTTAGGCAGAAAAAAGCTTTCCGCTGAACAGATTCAGAAGCTCAAGCAGATTGTGGAAGATTTGGAATGAGGTGGTGTAAATGAATTTACTGCAAATGAGCTTTTCGGGGGCTGCTTTCATTACTGCGGTAGTGATTATCCGTGCGGTGGCAATCAATAAACTGCCGAAAAAGACTTTTCTTGTTTTATGGGAATTGGTGATATTAAGACTGCTTATCCCGTTTTCGATTCCGTCAATGTTTAGTGTTTATACGTTGGTAACTCATAGCATATCTTCTACAACATTGCCGGAAGCTGGAACAGATTACAACATTCCCACTATGCAAGGGCTGTTTGTTACGACACAGGGAGCAGAACAGCCGCCAGAGAATATTTTATCATCTGTTTCCATGTGGTTTATTGTATGGTGTGCAGGAATAATACTTATCGCATTGTTTTTTGTAATATCCTATTTGCGTTGTCTGATTGAATTTCGGACAGCTTTACCCGTCCACAACCATTATGTAGAAAAGTGGCTGGCGGAACGCCCATTGAAACGTCCAATTTTGGTAAAGCAATCTGATAGGATTTCCGCCCCATTAACTTATGGCATTTTCCGTCCTGTTATTTTGGTGCCGAAAAAAATGGACTGGAAAAATGAAAAACAACTGCAATATGTCCTCTCACATGAATATGTGCATATTTATCGCTATGATACTGTAACAAAGCTGATTGCGACACTTGCCCTTTGTATTCATTGGTTCAACCCCTTTGTGTGGGTGATGTATATTCTTTTTAACCGTGATATAGAACTGGCTTGTGATGAAAGCGTCATACGACAATTTGGAGAAAAATCAAAATCTGCCTATTCGCTAATGCTTATCAACATGGAAGCAACGAAAAGTGGGCTATTGCCATTTTGTAACAGCTTTAGTAAAAATGCTATCGAAGAAAGGATAACTGCTATTATGAAAACAAAAAAAACAACTATTTTTTCGCTGGTACTGGCGTGTCTGATTGTTGTCGGGGTAGCTACAGCATTTGCAACTTCCGCCCAAGCTAATAATAATCCAATTTTTGAAGAACAGGAGTACAAACCAATACATGCTTCCGAGAATGCTTCAGATTACGATACGGCGGCAGAACTGCCCGGCGGTAATATTGACTATGGGATATATGAAGAATATGGATTGATTTATGATAAGAATAGCAAGTGCTACACTTACAAGGGAAATGTTGTCCGATTTTTTAATGACCCAGTGGGCGGCGCAAGTTTTACCAATTTCTTTACGGGAACAGTGGATATTGAAGCGGAACGGGATACAAACGATAAACTTATTGGTATTCGGGAATGCACAAAAGAAGTTTATGACAGGCATACAGAAAAGTATGAAAATTCAGGACTTAAATCAATGCCCGCTGGCACTTCTACAGAAAATGGAGATATGATTAGAAATCATGAATCTTACAGCATGGAATCTGGAGATAAGACAGAAAACATGAATACGCTCCAAGATTATGAATCCTATGGCATAGTTTATCACCCAAAAGATGGGTATTGGTACTACAACGACCAGATAATTGGTATATTCATTGATACTAAAAAACCCATCATCTATTTTAATAACAGTGGCAGTATATATCTTTCCATTGCTGAAAATAGTGAAAATGGAGTTATGGAGATTAAGGAAATTTCCGAAGCGGAAGCACAAAAACTTTTACGGGATAATAATTCGGGCAATTCTGCTTCATTCACAGTAGAAACCTTGAAATAACAAGTGTCTTATAAACCATACGCCGTATTATGTGGGAGAAAGGGGGAACTATTTATGCCTTGCACAGAAGCATATAAGGAGCATATCGAGTACACCTTTAATGCCTTTTGTAGAGTTGTCATACACTATGCAGCAATCAACGCATGGCGTGACAGGGATAAACGGCGGCAAAGGGAAATATCCTTTGAATATCTCACAGAAGAAAAGTTTTATCCATTTTGTACGTCAGACACATATTTCATAGACCCTTACAAGCAATACCCTGTTACGATATGCGGTCAGAGGGTTATCCTCACAAATGGAAATCTTGCCGAAGCCCTGTCCTCTCTGCCAGAGAAAAAGAGGGAAATCATTTACCTTTATTTTTTCGGGCGTTACACACAGCAGGAAATCGGGGAACTGTACGGACGCTGCCGGAGTACGGCGTGGCATCACATACACAGTGCCTTGCAAATGCTGCATGAAGAAATGGAGGTGCTGTCCCATGAGTAGCCTACTTCTCCCCTATGACACGATAATAAAAGCACATGAGGGCGACCCCATAGCGATACAAGCTGTCCTTGACCGATATGCCGGGTATATCCGCTATTTCTCCAAAATGAACGGCTATTATAATTCTGATATGGAGGACTACATCAGAACAAAGCTGATTGAAAGCCTGTTCAAGTTCCGGCTTGACCGATAACATAAAAACTGAATATCCCGCCGCCCCGCAGCAGCACATGAAGCAGTAAATCCGAAAAAGATTTGCTGCTTTTTTTGCGCCCATTTTTGGCAAATTTCCAAAAGTTCCGTAT
>PPYE01433037.1_pt1 | contig 20071 bp, 13 predicted proteins | sample 1559881 | NCBI WGS metagenome assembly PPYE01 (sample SAMN08240022, study PRJNA423297) | Human gut metagenome, whole genome shotgun sequencing project.
CTTTTAAATATGCTGGGCGGTCTGGATCGGCCCACTTCCGGCAGCGTGCAGGTGGATTCCGTCCCCCTGGATTCCATGAGCGATGATGAGCTGACGGTGTTCCGCCGCCAGAAGATCGGTTTTATCTTCCAGAATTACAATCTGGTCCCTATCCTCAATGTCTATGAAAATATCGTGATGCCGATTCAGCTGGACGGCAGGCAGCCGGACGATGCTTTCGTTGATGAGATCATCTCCCTGCTTGGCCTTGATAAGAAGCTTTACAATATGCCGAACAATCTTTCCGGCGGCCAGCAGCAGCGGGTGGCTATCGCAAGAGCTCTTGCCAGCAAGCCGGCCATCATTCTTGCCGATGAGCCGACCGGTAATCTTGACAGCAAGACAAGCGACGAGGTCATCGAGCTTCTGCGGCTCACCAGCGAGAAGTTCCATCAGACCATCGTGATGATCACCCACAACCCGGAAATCGCCGCCCAGGCCGACCGTACCATCCGCATCGAAGATGGACGTATCCATGAGTAAAGGCGGTGATGCACGATGAATAAACAGACCGAATCCATCATCCGGAAGCGCAGCGATGCGGAGCAGGCAGCTTCCCGCGGCAAAGGCAGCCAGCAGGGTTCCATGATAAAGACCCTCTCCCGCCGCAGCTTCCGGAACAATAAACGCCGTAATCTGGTGGCTGTCCTCGCCATCATCCTCACGACCATGATGTTCACCACTTTGTTTACACTGGCGCAGAGTCTCGGACGCAATATGACGGAAATGTATCTCCGCCAGTCGGGCACCACCGCCCACACATCCACAAAGAGCATCACCGATGAGGAGATTGAGAAGATCGCCGCTCATCCGCTGGTAGTACATTCCGGATATTCCATCATCCTGGGAAACGCACAGAATACCTCCCTGGCCGGACGGCAGGTGGAGATCCGCTACGCCAGCGACCAGTATGCAAGAGACAGCTTTGCCTGGCCGGAGACCGGCCGGATGCCGGAGGCCGAAGACGAAATCGCCCTGGACACTCTGACTCTGCAGCGTCTGGGCGTCACGCAGGAGCTTGGCGCCGCCATCACCCTGGAATGGCAGAAAGACATCACTTCCCCGGAGATGACCTCCAGTACATTTACTCTGTGCGGTATCTGGGAAGGAAATGAATCTTCTTACGCCAGCATGGCCTGGGTCAGCAAAGAATTTGCCTTAAACGCCTGCGATTATGCCGCCGGCCCGTCGGACGGACAGGTGCTCGGCACCCGCATGATGGGCGTTACATTTGCAGACACTGATGATATCGAGGGGCAGATGACACAGGTGCTTTCCGACACCGGCATCACCGACGTGGAGTTTTCCACCAACCTGGCCTACGACGCAGGCGTACAGCAAAGCATTTTCATGGAAAACCTGTCCACCTACGCCGGCATGCTGCTGGTCTTCCTGGCAGGATACCTGATCATTTATAACGTGTTCCAGATTTCTGTCGCCTCGGACATCCAGTTCTACGGCAGACTGAAAACCCTCGGAACCACCAGAAAACAGATCAAGAAAATCATCCGGGGACAGGCGAACCGGCTGTCACTGATCGGTATTCCGGTGGGACTGGTCATCGGCTACCTGCTGGGCATCGTGCTCGTGCCGGTGATGATCGGCGGAGACAATCCGAATACCATCGTGTCCACCAATCCGATCATCTTCATCGGTTCCGCGGTATTTGCTTACGTGACCGTGCTGTGCTCTTCCCTGCTTCCGGCCCGCCGCGCAGGAAAGGTCTCCCCGATGGAAGCGCTGCGCTATACCGACGCGGACACTTCCGTGAAGAAGAAACAGAAGAAATCCAAAAAAGGCGCCTCCATCGCCGGCATGGCCTGGAGCAACCTGTGGCGCAATAAAAAACGGACCGTCATGGTCATCTGCTCCCTCACCCTCGGACTGGTGCTGATGAGCTACTTCTATGCCAGCAACGCAAGCTTTGACATGGATAAATATCTGATGGATTTAACTGTGGCCGACTTCCAGATCGACGACGCCACCAACAGCGCCGTTTCCGGCTACGACCCGGCCAGCAATACCATCAGCGAGAGCCTGCTTTCCGACATCCAAAGCCTTGACACCCTGGAAGCGGAAGGCCGCCTGTACTCCCAGGATATTTCCATGCCGCTGAGCGAGGAAGCCCGGAACAATTTCTCCACATTTTATACCCAGGACGTTCTGGACGATTACGCTTCCTTTGACCCGAGTTTTCCGATGTGGAAGGAAGTCTTTGACTCCGCCCTCGCAGGAAATGCAGTGCCGCACACCATTTACGGCGCTGACGGCCTGATTCTTGACGCCGCCGCCAGTGAAAACTACATCCTGGACGGCAGCTATGACCCTGAGAAATTCGCCACCGGCGATTACATCCTCGCCATCGGCCCTGCCGCTGACCCTCAGACCGGACTGCCGACCTACTCTGTCGGCGAGGAAGTGAACATCAACGGACGGAACTTTACCGTCATGGCCGTGCTTTCTCCGTTACAGCCGATGGTTTCCGGCTACACTCCGGTATTCTCCGTGCAGCTCGTCATGCAGGCGGACATTTTCACCCAGATGTGGCCGGACAACAACCTGCGCAAATATTATTTCAACGTGGAGGACGCCGGCATCGACGAGGCTTCCGACATGCTGACCGAATACCAGCAGAGCTACGCCTCCGGCATGTCCATTACCTCCCGCCAGACCATGGCGCAGCAGTACGAAGACGAGCGCCGTTCCTCTTCCGTCATCGGCTACTCCATCAGCGTTGTCATCGCCCTGGTCGGCATACTGAACTTTGTCAACAGCATGGTGACCGCCATCATCTCCCGCCGCGGTGAATTTGCCATGATCCAGAGCATCGGCATGACCAAACGGCAGCTTCGGAAGATGCTCATCTTTGAGGGCTTATATTACGCGGGAATCACACTGGTGATATCCTACATCCTGAGTATCTTCACCGTGGGAGTCATCGTCCGCGCCCTCACCGCCGGCGGCTACACCACCTTCCAGTTCACCCTGCTGCCGCTTATCATTTGCACACCGGTGTTGCTGATCTTCGCCGTCCTGCTTCCGTACCTCTGTTTCCGGAATCTGGAAAAGGACAGCATCGTGGAGCGTCTGCGGGCAACAGATTAGCATAATTTATGTATTGACACCGAGTCTTTTTCATGCTAAAGTATAAAAGTCAAATGCAACGAAGAGGAATAGTAGAATTTCGAGTGTATTCAGAGAACCGCTGGGTGGTGCGAAGCGGCTGCATGACAGATTTGAACTCGCCTCTGAGCAGCGTGCTGAACCGCATCTGCTGCGTCATCCTTTTATTATCCCCGGTATAAACCATACCGGAGATGCATAGAGATAACATACAGATAATAAAAGGACGCAGAATCATAACATTGCAGCAGCAAATGTACAGGATGCAGTAGGCATAGCCGGAGCCTGACCGTTACAGCAGGAGGATATAAGGCTTATTTAAGTCCGTATCTGTGATGAGCGCATACATTTTGTATGAATAAGAGTGGTACCGCGTGAGTTTTCTCCGTCTCTTTCTTTATCAGAAAGAGGCGGTTTTTTATTTCATCAAACACCCTCTCACGCCGGTCCTTATCACGGATAAATTACAACACATTTTCAATATCGCGCCTGGCGCACATTTTATGAAGGAGGATTACGAATTATGCAGCATGCAGATAAGTACAAACCAATGTATTTCCCATCACCGGCTCACACCTGTAAGTGGGCAGCAAAAGATCATATCGAGAAACCGCCGGTCTGGTGTTCCGTTGACCTGCGGGACGGCAATCAGGCTTTAATCATCCCGATGAGCCTGGAGGAAAAGATTGAATTCTTTAAATTACTGGTTAAGATCGGCTTCAAGGAGATCGAGGTGGGCTTCCCGGCCGCTTCCGAGACCGAATATGAATTCTGCCGGACATTGATCGAGCAGAACCTGATTCCGGATGACGTGACCATCCAGGTGCTGACACAGGCCCGCGAACACATCATCAAGAAGACCTTTGAAGCCATCAAAGGCGTTAAACAGGCGGTGGTACATTTATATAACTCCACCTCCGTGGCTCAGCGGGAGCAGGTGTTCAAGAAATCCAAAGAAGACATCATCCAGATCGCCGTGGACGGCGCAGAGCTGCTGAAACGACTGACCGAGGAGGACGGCGGCAACTACCGTTTTGAATATTCACCGGAGAGCTTCACCGGCACCGAGATGGATTTCGCACTGGATATCTGCAACGCCGTTCTGGACGTGTGGAAACCGACCAAAGACTGGCCGACTATCATCAACCTGCCGGCAACCGTCTCCCACTCCATGCCGCACGTGTACGCAAGCCAGATCGAGTATATGAGCGACAATTTGAAATACAGAGACAGCGTGGTGTTATCCGTGCATCCGCATAACGACCGTGGTACCGGCGTTGCCGATGCGGAGCTGGCGGTTCTTGCCGGCGCAGATCGTGTGGAAGGCACCCTGTTCGGCAACGGAGAGCGGACAGGAAATGTAGATATCGTCACACTGGCATTGAATATGTTCTCCCACGGCGTGGATCCGAATCTTGACTTCAGCAATCTGCCGGCCATCGTGGAAGAATACGAGAAAGTCACAAGAATGCATGTCTATGAGAGACAGCCATACGCCGGACAGCTTGTATTTGCCGCATTCTCCGGCTCCCACCAGGATGCCATCGCCAAAGGTATGGCATGGAGAGAAACCCACGACTGCGACAAATGGACCGTTCCGTATCTGGCCATCGATCCGAAAGATCTGGGCCGCGAGTACGAGGCAGACGTTATCCGTATCAACAGCCAGTCTGGCAAGGGCGGCATCGGATTCCTTCTGGATAAGACCTACGGCATCCGGATTCCACCGCAGATGCGCGAGGAAGTGGGCTATACTGTCAAAGATGTTTCCGACCACGCTCACAAAGAGCTTCAGCCGGAGGAGGTACTGGACGTCTTCAAAGAAAAATACGTCAATATCAACGCACCGATCGAGCTGCTTGACGTACATTTCAAGCGGGAAGAAACCGGCATCTGGACAGAGCTCACCATCAACAAATACGGCGTTCACAAAGTATACCACGGCACCGGAAACGGTCGTCTGGACGCTGTCAGCAACGCCTTGAAACGTCACTCTGAGATTGATTACACCATCTCTACCTACGAGGAACATGCTCTGGAGACCGGTTCCAGTTCCAAGGCCTGCGCTTACGTGGCCATCGACGGCTCCAACGACAAGACCTACTGGGGCGTCGGCATCGACAACGATATCATCAACGCTTCCGTAATGGCTTTGATCAGCGCTGTAAACCGGTATATGGATGATATTAACGCAAAAAAATAACCTGCCGCAACAGTATGAGTAATGTAGTACAAAAGCTCTCTTGACAGACAGAATCCTATGGAATCCATGCGGCTAAGTGATTCCTCTGTCCATCAGAGAAAAACGCCTCGCAGACCTTCGCATCCACCAATGCATCCCTGGTCTGTGAGGCGTTTTCATTTTATTTTTTCCTTTACATGTTCTCCGCATAATCCCTTTTACATGTTCTCCATGTAATCTCCCAGCTCGCTGAGCAGGTCGCTTACCTTCCTGTGAAGAGGAAGCAGACTTTCGTACTGCTCTACCACTCCTCGCCCGGATATTTCATGCCCCACTCCTTCCGGAGTCCGGTCATCATATCCATCACGTCGCAGGAGTCGGACAGACGCACCACATCGGTTTTTCCTTCCAGAATGGCCGCTTCCATATCCATCATCTCGTACTGGAGCGCATTTGCCGTGCTGCCTTCCGCGATTTCCTCTCTCTCGCCGGTCTCCGCATCCACAATGACCGCACGATCGGCGCGGGGATATTCCATAATCTCGATATACCCTTTCTCACAGCTGATCATGGCGCGCTTTGGCTGTTTGGAATGCATGGAAAGCGCCACCGTTGCCATCTGACCTTCCTTATTCATAAGAAGCATGGTCGCCTGCTCATCGGAGCCCGTCGGCGACGGCTTCATCTGGCTGACAATCCTGTCCGGACAGCTCTCCATGAAACTGCGGACGATGCTCAAAGCATAGACGCCAATATCTAGCAGAGCGCCGCCCGCCAGATTCATATTGAAGAAACGATTATTCATATCGTATTCTTTGAAACTGCCGAAATTCATGGTGATCATCTGTACCTTTCCCAGTCTGCCGCTGTCCACGATCTGCCACAGTTTCTTATATAATGGCATATGCCAGATGGTCATGGCCTCCGCCAGCACCAGCCCCTTCTCTTCCGCCAGCGCGCGCATTTCAGACAGCTCCCGGCTGTTTAAAGTGATGGATTTCTCCACAAACAGATGCTTTCCATGCTCCAGCGCCGCCTTCATATACGGATAATGGGTGTTGTGCGGCGTGGTAATGTAGACCACATCCACTTCCGGATCATCAAAAACCGCCTCGTAGGTCGGAAACACCTTCTGTACTCCGTATTTCTCCGCAAATGTAACGGCCTTCTCATAGGTACGGTTCGCCACGCCGTAAAGCTGCCGTCCCATGTCTGCCAGAGCAGACGCCATCTGATTGGCGATGACGCCGGTTCCCAAAACCGCCCAGTTTAACTCTTTCTTATCGGATGCAATATTTGCCATATCTTTATCCTGCCTTTCCTGTACGTCTGTACATTTCTTCAAATGTAACTTTGCGGTTTCATTATATCCATTCGTCCGGGGAATGGCAACCTGTTTTTGCAAGCGGAATTATCGCCTGCGGCAAGTCGCCCCGGCAGCGTCTGCCACTCCGTCGCAGCACAATCCGCGCGGAACATTTTTCCAAAAAATATTCCCCGGCTGCTGGTCACAACCGGGGAACACCGTTTCTTTATTATTCTATTGTCCTTTTACAGAAGCCATAAGCTTTCCGCCCTGCTCATCAATGAGAATAACGTCGCCTTCCCGTACATTTCCTTCCAGAATCAATCTGGCTGCCAGCGTATCCACATGCTTGGTCAGGAAACGCTTCAGCGGACGGGCGCCGTAAGCCGGCTCATAGCCATGCTCGATGACGAAATCCTTTGCCGCGTCGCTGAGTTCAATGCTCAGCTCCCGGTCTGCAAGACGTTTGTTGACATCCGAAAGCATCAGCTCGATGATGCCGCCGATATTGTCCTTGGTCAACGGCTTAAACATGATAATCTCATCCAGACGATTCAGGAACTCCGGACGGAAATGAGCGCGCAGGTCGTTCATGACCATATCTTCCGCCTCCAGACGGATGCTGCCGTCCTCGCCGATGCCATCCAGCAGATACTGGGAACCAATGTTGGACGTCATAATGAGAATCGTATTCTTAAAGTCCACAGTTCTACCCTGCGAATCAGTAATCCGTCCATCGTCAAGCACCTGCAGCAGCACATTGAACACATCCGGATGGGCTTTCTCAATCTCATCAAACAAAACAACGGAGTACGGTTTTCTTCTGACCGCCTCGGTGAGCTGACCGCCCTCCTCATATCCTACATATCCAGGAGGCGCTCCGATCAGACGGGACACAGAATACTTCTCCATATATTCACTCATATCAATACGAACCATGTTCTGCTCATTGTCAAACAGACTCTCCGCCAGCGCTTTGGCAAGCTCTGTCTTTCCGACGCCAGTCGGGCCCAGGAACATGAAGGAACCGATCGGCTTGGTCGGGTCCTTGATACCGGCCTTGGAACGGATGATGGCCTCCGTCACTTTCTCCACGCCCTCGTCCTGGCCGACCACTCTCTTGTGAAGCTCCTTATCCAGGTTCAGGGTCTTGTTCCTCTCACTCTCGGTCAGCTTAGCGACCGGGATACCCGTCCACCGGCTGATGATCTTGGCAATCTCCTCATCGGTGACACTCTCATGCACCAAAGAAGCATCGTCCCTCTTGGCCTTCTCTTCCTCTTCCGCCAGCTGTTTCTGCAGCTCCGGCAGCTTACCGTACTGCAGCTCGGCGGCTTTATTCAGATCATAATTGCGCTGAGCAATCTGAATCTCGTTATTCAGCGCTTCAATCTCTTCCTTAATCTTAGAGACACGCTCCACGGCGGACTTCTCCTGATCCCAGGTTGCCTTCTGAATCTGGAAATCCTCCCGCATCTGCGCCAGTTCCTTCTGCAGATCCGCCAGACGCTCCTGACTGAGCCGGTCGGTCTCTTTCTTAAGAGCCGCCTCCTCAATCTCCAGCTGCATGATCTTTCTCTGCACCTCATCCAGCTCCGTCGGCAGAGAATCAAGCTCTGTCTTGATCATGGCACAGGCCTCATCCACCAGGTCGATGGCCTTATCCGGCAGGAACCGGTCAGAAATGTACCGGTTGGACAGCACCGCTGCGCTCACCAGCGCAGAGTCCGTAATCTTCACTCCGTGGTACACTTCGTAACGATCCTTCAAACCTCTCAGGATGGAAATGGTATCCTCCACCGTCGGCTCATCCACCATGACCGGCTGGAAACGACGCTCCAGAGCAGCGTCCTTTTCAATGTACTGACGATACTCGTTGAGAGTTGTGGCACCGATACAATGCAGCTCGCCCCTTGCCAGCATCGGCTTCAGCAGGTTACCGGCATCCATGGCGCCTTCCGTCTTACCGGCGCCCACGATGGTATGCAGCTCATCAATGAACAGCAGAATCTGTCCGTCGCTGGCCTTAATCTCCTCCAGTACCGCTTTCAGACGCTCCTCAAACTCGCCCCGGTATTTGGCGCCTGCCACCAGGGAACCCATATCGAGGGCAAACACCTTTTTATCCTTCAGGGATTCCGGCACATCGCCCTTGACGATACGCTGCGCCAGCCCCTCCACAACGGCAGTCTTTCCAACGCCAGGCTCACCGATCAGTACCGGGTTATTCTTGGTCTTTCTGGAAAGAATCCGCACTACATTTCTTATCTCACTGTCTCGGCCGATGACCGGATCAAGCTTCTGCTGTCTCGCTCTCTCCACCAGATCATAACCGTATTTCTCCAGCGTCTCATAGGTTGCCTCCGGATTATCGCTCACAACCTTCTGATTACCTCTCACAGTAGACAGCGCCTGCAGAAAACGCTCCCTGGTCACGCCGTACGCCTGAAACAGCTTCTTAATTTCCTTATTCGGGTGCTTCAGCAGCGACAGGAAAAGATGCTCCACAGACACATACTCATCGCCCATGGCCTTAGACTCGTCCTCCGCATTGACCAGCACCTCATTTAAACTCTTGCTGATATAAACCTGTCCGCCGGACACCTTCGGCTTCTTCTCGATCAGCTGCTGGGTCTGAGACAAAAACGCCTCTTTATTCACTTCCATTTTCTCAATAAGCTTGAGAATCAGGCTGTCTTCTATGGTAAGGAGACTGTACAGGAAATGCTCCTGGTCAATCTCCGGATTGCCATACTGATAGGCAAGCTTCTCACACTGATTCACTGCTTCCAGAGACTTCTGGGTAAATTTATTAATATTCATGCTCATTCCTCCTTACTTTGGAATAATGATTGAAAAATGTTCGCATAAAAACATATATGCAGAAGCTGTTATACGTCTTCTATAACAACCTCTGCATATTTTATAGCACAGTTTGTTAGCCAAGTCAAGTGATGAGTGCTAATTTGGATGAAAAAATATTTATCAAATAACAACTACACTTTTTGTCTACTGAGTCTTTGCTGTAAGATTCCCCCGCTTGCGCGGGGAATACCACATGTAACAGGTGATATATGGCTGCAAGTTAGGATCACCCCGCCTACGCGGGGAACACTGGAACCAGAATGAAATCGACGCACTGGTATCAGGATCACCCCCGCTCGCGCGGGGAACACTTTATCTCTTCCAGCGTCACCGGATTCATGATCGGACCCCCCCCGCTCGCGCGGGGAACACTATATTCCACAGGTGTTCGTGTTAGTGAAATAGGGATCACCCCCGCCTACGCGGGGAATACTTTTGCGATGCCTGGAGCTATACGCAGCCGCCGGGATCACCCCTGCTCGCGCGGGGAATACCATGATGGGAAAAGTATTCTGAACATTGACCTGGGATCACCCCCGCTCGCGCGGGGAATACGCGCCTCACGGGCGAAAGCAGTCGCCTCGACTGGGATCACCCCCGCTCGCGCGGGGAATACTCGACACCGTGTTTCTCCAATATCGCCTGCACGGGATCACCCCCGCCTACGCGGGGAACACTAGTATTATTCCCTGTATATTTTATGTTTGTGGGGATCACCCCCGCCTACGCGGGGAACACACCCTCGCAATGTTTCAAACGGATCACCCTGAGGGATCACCCCCGCCTACGCGGGGAACACATGCCATCACATCCGAACAGTCAAAAAACGCAGGGATCACCCCCGCCTACGCGGGGAACACTGGGTTCTTCATCCCCTATCTCTCGTCTTATTGGGATCACCCCCGCCTACGCGGGGAACACTTGTGTAAACATAAAATGGTTTCCCCGGTACTTGGATCACCCCCGCCTACGCGGGGAACACACGCAGAGTTTGACGAGGCGGATTTAAAGGTGGGGATCACCCCCGCCTACGCGGGGAACACTGATATAGCTATCATCCATATAGGCTGCATAGTAGGATCACCCCCGCCTACGCGGGGAACACGGCGTTCTGTTCTCCGGGCAGACAGAAACGTGTGGATCACCCCCGCCTACGCGGGGAACACACTAAAAAAAGCGCGAAAATAAAGGCTCTTTATTTTTGTCTGCCTTAATTTTCATTTAACTTTGTAAAGATCCCATAGGTGATGTAACAATCTTTCAAAGCTCTATGGCTCCCTGTGATATCAACAGATAACTCCTCAGCAATTGTTTTTAATTTATAATCTTTAAGTCTTTTTAGCTTCCTTCTTGCTAATATAACTGTATCTGTACACTTATTTCTTGGTACAGGAAGATTTTCTTTTTTACAAGCAGCTTGAATAAAGTTTAAATCAAAAGACGCATTATGGCATACCACTGGACTGTCTGACATAAAATCTAAGAGTTTTTGCAAAACTCTACGAAGCTCACAACCATCATTCAACAAATTCTCATCTGTAATACCAGTTAATTTTTTTATATGCTCAGGTATTTTTTTATCACATTTCACAAGATACTGAAACTCTTCTGTTGGCTCTCCACCTGAGACACGCAGAGCTCCTATCTCTATAATTTCATCAGTTAAATGAAAAAGTCCTGTTGTTTCAATATCAAGAATAATATAATCACCCTGGGGCTGTACAGTTTTTTGTTTTGCAGCCTGCATTCGATTACTCTTCTTATACTGATAAGCTTTACTGAAACCTTCTACACCAAAACCATGAACAGAATCCTGATTTGTCTCCGTATATGTTGCTAGAGGACGTTGCATTAATTTAATTCCATCAAAATCAACAACCTTCCAATTTGTATTATGTACACAAAATTCCAGCTTTTGCTCGCCTTGCGCTGAATAAACCATCGTTGCCTGACCGTGTTTCACATTTTTACAAATTCGTTCCCAGAGCAACTCACGTACCCGAGCTGATATATTACCAACATAAACTCCTGTATTGATCTCAAAAAGCCATTTTGAAAGATCCCCTCTTAATTTAGGTGGACAGTCATTAAGAACAACAACTACCATTTTTCACTCCTCACCATTTTCAGAGTAACTTCTTCCATTAGCAACTATCCCTTTTTTTGTATCCCAAAGATAAGTAACATCTACTTCTGGAATATTTTTCTCTTTTTCATCCTCCTTTAATAGAAGGAAACGAATATCTTTGACCATTCTTTCCAGCAAATGTGTCGAGGCAATTTCATCCCTTACTCTCCTTCTCACCTCCCCTGGAAGATCTTCTGGATCAGCGGCTGCAATTTCAAATGCAATTGGTATGGTAATTTCCGCCTTGTAAAGATCTGCAATATCATAGACAAAGGAACATTCATGGCCCACATGTATAAATCCCAAACCAGGGGAACAGCCTAATGCTGTAATAACAGCGTGAGCCAATCCATACAAGCAGGCATTTCCAGCAGACAAAGCCTGATTGACTGAATCGCCACCCGAAAAATTGTTCGGATCATAATTTCTTCCATTCCATTCAATTCCCCATTTTTCTGATGCCGCTTTATAGGCTTTTCTTACTCTACTTCCTTCTCTTCCCCTTAATTGCTGAGTCGTTAAACCACTTGTATCTTCATCTGGAAAACGAATCTGATACATCTTCCGTACAACCTGCAAATGCAATCTCTGATTGCTAACCAATTCAGCCTGCCTAACTAATAAATGTGAACGATGCGTCAATGGTCTCCCGCTTGCGTAAAATCTTACTCCATTTTCTCCTACCCATATAATTCCTACACCTGCATCTCCTATCAATTCTATCGCTCGATGCGTCAGATTTGTACCCGGGCCAAGAAGTAAAGTAGAAATTGCAGCCGCTGGAATTCTTACAGTTCCATTTGTATCCCGTACCAGAATTGCGCTGTCTTCACGGCTGATCTGACAATGTTCTAAATACAAAAAGCTCAAACGGTCGCCAATTTGTGGAAGTTCCTGTATAGAAGGCTTCTCCATTCCTGGAATTTCATTCATTTCTTATGTCACCAGCTTTCACCACCGTAAGCATTCCCATTCCAAATGCTTTTCCTCGCCCAATTCCGTTAACTAATGTCTCACAAAATTTTTCTGCATTTGTTACAGTCAAAACTCCTTCATATGTTACTGCCAATAACGTAACGGGTTTTTTTCGTTCTGCCCCTTTATAAAATCTTTGCCATTTGCTCTCAACCACAAAAAAATCATCCGCTTTTAATGAAAATCCATTTTTCTCACTTCGTTCCTGTAGCCATTTTTCCTGATGGAAAGGTGTAATATGTGCACGAACTATCCCACGCCCTCCATTTTCATTTTTACAGCATTTTGTTGGATTAGCAGTTAATCGAAAATGCCACACTGTATTATTCTTTATACGTTCCAATAACTTATTATAATCTTTTGTCTCCCACTTTTTATCCGCATCTAATACTCCAAATTGTTCTGCAGCATTCTGAAGATTTGGCTCTTTGTCACTAAGCAGCAAAACATAACAATGTTTTCCAAGTTGATCGATTCTCCAAAGTTTTCTTGTTCGTTCTCCAGGAAACGCTGCCTCTATTGCACCATGAATTAAATTTGGAGAAACCAGAGCCTTCATTGTATTTCGCCGTCTTGTATCTATTTCCATTCTTGTTAAATACACTAGGATCCCTCCTTACAGCTCAGCCATTACATCATGTCTGGTTTCTTCAGGTAACAGGCTATCCATCATAACAGGTAATTGTTCTTTTACCGGGCGATATGTATATTTTCTGCTCTCCGGGTGAAAAGAAATTGGAAAATCTTTTACTGCAACAATATTTTTTTCATCTGGCGCAGCATCTGTAAGTATCCGAAGCAAGCCATGCCCTTTTTTTATTTCTTTCTTCTGCATCCACGGAGATAACTGCCAGGGTTCACTTCTAAGCGCTTCAATTAGTCCTAATGTCCTAACTCCTACGACAAGTGGGAGAGTCGGGACACAAGACCGCCTTCCAAGGAACAATGGGAATGCAGGATTATACAATGCCTGCTCCAATGTTTTTAACATCTTTTCATCTTCGCTTTCAAAACCAACAAGAAAAGTAGCATCTGATAAATAATATCTATGAGTAACATACGTTTTTCCACTTTTCATTTGTACTGTGTGGTAATCATGAAGAAGTTCTCCTTCTTTATCAATCCTAACACCAAAGTGTAGAGCTAACAAATCATCAATGGCTTCATCTCTTTTTCTTCCTAACGCAGCAGCTAAAAGTCCTGTAACTCCACTCTTTGTAGGCTCCCTTCCGGTTCGACGTGTTTCAAATTTTGAATCATATCCCCACGCCTGCAATGGACCAGCTAATCTCAATAACAGAGTGCCCATCCTTATTCCTCCTCACAATACTCATCAATACTTTTACTCAATGTTTCCAAAAGCGTATTGAGAGAAACTTCTTTTCCTAGTTCATCTTCTGTCTGTCCAATACAATAAGCTTCTCTAGGAGCAGAGACAAACGCATCGTATGTCTTTAGAGCAAAATCCTTTAAAGCCTTAATTGATTTATCGACATATCCATCCTTTCTAGTATAGATAGGTCTTTCAAATGCTCCGGCAAGATTAACCGGCTGATCTGTTCGCAAAGTAATATATGCAAAATCCGGCACTGTTCTGTTGGCAAAAGTATTTTGTTTTCCTATTGGCATAGAAAGCAGAAATGCCTTAACAAAACCTGTCACAGCCTGCGTTGCATCTGATTTAAGGTTGGCTTTTAATTCATGTACATTAATAGTAGCATAACGATAGAGGGTTGCAGAATTAAATTCAACGGTTCCAAGATGCCCAGCACCAGCATTATCCTCTTCTGAAAGGTCATCTACAGCTGTAAAATAATCATATTCATTCCTTACCTCATGGGTCGAAATACTATGTGCTACCTGTGCTGCCGCGTCAAAATTAAGGCCCGGATCACTTGCCACCATACGTCCAAACAATGCAATATCTATAGAAGGATTTTGAGAAAGAACTGCCTTATAAGCCTTTTTATCTTTTTCACCTGACACGATAAGCTCAGCAAGTTTCTTCGCCTGAACATGACTCATAAAAAATAATGCCTCTGTTTTATCATCTTTACTTAGTTTTATTCCTCCATTTTTCAAGGCTTCTGCCGCAACTTTTTCAGATTTTCCTTCATATCCTAATTTGTTTAGCTCTTCTTCTACCATGTTAACAATATTTTTGGTTCTAACTCCCATCTGTTCCCTGGAAAATATATCCCAAAACATGTTTCTCATCGCGTGTTTCCAAGCCTGACTCGACACTCTTGCTCGAGAAACCCCTCCATAAATTGCCGTTTTCGGGCTTCCTGTATCATCGCGGTTTACACAGCTAGGTGGAACGGTCTGTAATACATGTAAATCAAGATATAATGTTTTCATTGTTAATACCTCCTAATTATTCATTTTCTGGATCATCGTCCAATTTTTTTCTATAAAAATCCTGTCCCCATTTAAGACGGACATTTGATATCAACTCCGGAAATTGGAAACAATATATGTCCCCTGCTAATTTGGGATAATCTAGTCCAATATTCTCCCCACGAAGAAGTTGTATCACGGCTCTCATATAATGCGACAATTCTTCGATACTGTTAGATGTGGCAATTATATTGAAACGTCTCGCGATACGTTCTCTGTCACTCTCATCATGCACAAGGTTGGCAAGTGCACTTCCCAGAGATTGTCCGTCTTTTTGCATAGGGTTTACAAGCGGATCTTTGCCCTGCTGATGTAACGCAAACAAGGTTAAAGACGTATATACTGCCCATTCTGCACGACTCGGTTCATTATCTCCATAAAATTCCTCCGGCATTGAATCAAGAAAATATCCCCATAGTTGTGGCACTTCTCCCGGTGCTTTTCCAATTCCTCGCCTCAATTCAGCCAAAATCTTTATATTTTCCCTCGATTGCGAAAGAAGCATCGAGATTTTTCTCTTGGTGAACATCTCCACCTGTTTCGAAGAAACATTTTTGCTCATATCCGCACCCCCTGTTTATCTATCATTGCTAATTGATATAAAAAATAGTTAAAAGCCTCCGGAGCACTATAATGTTTTTCAACATCTTTATTTTTTATTTTCTCCTTAACAACTCGACCAACAACGGCCGCACTCCCTGCCTGTTCAACAAGTTCTCGGCCAAAATTTTTAATAATATCTTTTGATATTTTCCTCCAGTTCGCACGATACTCGTTCTGCTTTTCGAGATTTTGATTTGGTTCAACTTGTAACAACCATTGACGAAAAGATATATCAAGCCGATAATATGCCTGTTCTTTGGCATTTTCTTTTGCGCTTTTCCCGTCTCCTCCGACCGCTTTATCTAAATTCTGACCTAAACATCCAACGGCAGAAGCCAACTGATCACAACGTGCAATCTCATCGGAAATCTTTCTCTGCCAAACAACACCAACCTCATCGAGAAGGCTCGCGTGAAATTCAAGAGAATCTGAAAACTCATCTACGATACCACATGTCATGCTGCCATATTCAACACCCACTATCTTAAAAGTAACAAATCGATCTTTCGGAAATATTCCTTTGCTTTGAAGTAAACTCACCCAAGAAACAACCCCGGGTTTTCTACCAGAGTTTCCCAATAAAACTGAAAAGTCACGCCACATTTGTCTGCTTTTATCATGCATTTTCGGATAATATCGTTCCACATTTTTTCCTTTTTTTCTTATTGTCCAAAAAGTCATCTGTTCTGAATAAGCACTTTCTTTTTCAATGTATTCCCCTGCAGCTTCTGTGTACCCTGTTACGATACCATTTTCTCTATGTAAAATCAGACGTCGACACTGTAAAGTAAGAATTTCTGGTTGATTATCTGGAACAGGAACTTCCTTCAATTTTTCTTCCGAAGGTTTTTCTCTCTCCCAAGACGGTTTCGGCGCTCCCCAAAGTTCCATTCCATCCTTAAGTAATGTCAAATTCAGCATGAGTGTCTCGAAAAGAGAGTTTCCTTTTGCCACCACCACTCCAATACTTCCAACAAGACAAAGTTTAGGCGAAGGTTTTTTTGCTGCCGTATCATCGAATGCCTGCAAATATACAAGCCATCTGGCAGCTTCATCATAGTTTAATTCATCCTTTTTTCTTCCACTTCTCATTGAAAATAACTGAATTTTATTATTACTCTCTACCAATTCTCCATTCATTTTCTTCGCTGGATTATTAGTTCCTGTTATACCTGGCACCTGATAAAACGGATATTCCGAGTCAAAAAGCCAAAACCTATTCTCCCATTTAGAAAAATAATCTTTAATTGGTTGCTCAGGAAAAGTCCCCATTTTCCATATTGCTTCCCATCTTCGCCGTGCTTCTTTTTTAGAATCAATACTCTCTTGTTCACCTTTTTCGTTCTGTCTACAAAAAACAATATGTAACACAGCTAATAACAAGCGTAGAATAGCAATATTTTGTGACTCTGTCTCTCCTGCAAGCCCTCGATACTTCTCTGACTGCAGAAGCGCTTCCTCCAAATTGACTTTTTTTACATGAAAATCCTTTTGCATGACACAAATCCAAGGTTCCCGACATAAATGAAATTCCCTTTCTTTCACGCTACTCCTCCTTTTCACATATTAATCCGTATTCTTTATTATATTTTAATTTAAAACCGCATAATTTCGTTGTTAAATCCTCTGAAAGTAATAAAACAAGTTCTCCCTGGAGCCATTTAGAATATTGCCATTCGGCAAGATATTCCATATTTTGTTTTTCAAGTTCTGCAATACATTCATCGTATCGATATACACTAAGTGGACGAGGCAATTGCACTTTTTGAAGAAGAATCTTACAACATTCATCCTCCGAAGGAACATGATCCATCGGTATTTTTTCTCCCTGACTCTGCCACGGCAGAAAAGCAACCGTGCCTTCTTCTCCACGCAGCATAAGTAAAACAGGAATTGAAGATTCACCATCTCGCACTCTCGCTAACGCATCAGTTTCCCTATTTCCCACATTATTCTCAAGAAGACCATGCATTGTTTCATCTAATTCTCTTTTTCCAGGTATACGATGGCTTGATGCCCGTCGTTCTTTTATTGTTTGCATTTCTCTATGTTCCGTCCAATAAAAATATAGATTTTCATCTTCTTTCATATCCCGATATGTTTCCTGAACTAATGGCGAAATATCATCCGGAAGACAAATCGTGTCCGGGAGAATCTGTGCTGTTCGCCTTAAAAGCCATTCTCCGTATATTTGTTTTGTTCCCTCATCTGTCTCTTTGCATCCACAAACAATACAAACTGGTTCTTTCAATGATTCAGGTCTTTCTCTAAATCCATGTCTATGTAGTCTGCCTATTCTTTGAAGAAGCAAATCCATCGGAGCCAGCTGTGTTATAAGCACATCAAAATCAATATCCAGCGACTGTTCTAATATCTGTGTTCCTACGACAATTACCCTTCGCATTTCTGGAGTAGAAGCTTTACCAATTCTTCGTAACAGCTCTTCCTCTATTTGTTGTCTATCAGACATAGTGTATCTGGCATGGATTAATAACACTGTATAATCTGGCAATTGTTCCCGTAAAATTCTGACTGTTTCCTGTGCCTTCGCTACTGTATTTACAATTACTCCCGCGCAACCGCCATTTACAAGTTTCTCTTTAAGAACCACAGAAGTTTCATCAGCATCTATTTTAACAATTCTAATACGTTTCCTTGGAGTATCCACAGGAATCACACATTGCTTGAGCGCATCCCCATCCGTATATGTCAAAATTGGATATGCGTTATTTTCACGCCATCCTACAGGTTCTGTTAAGAAATTTTTCCCATGATACGCTTCCATAAGTCTTACCCGACGCTGAGAAGGTAATGTTGCCGAAAGAAGAATAACAGGAACCTCGTATATTCCCAGCCACTCCAATGCTCTTTCAAGATAACAGCTCATATAAGCGTCGTATGCATGACATTCATCAATAATGACAACTTTTCCTGCTAAACCCAGATGTCTTAGCATTACATGTTTTTGTTGTAATGCTGCCATCAAAAGCTGATCAACCGTACCTACAACAAAAGATGACAATAATGCTTGTTTTCGTCCTTCAAACCAATTATGGACAATCAATCCACTCTTTTCTTCATCCTCATTCTGACTGGCGCGCCCTCTAAACAGCTCTCGATATCCCTCCTGTAACATAGCCATACCATGAGCCAGCCTAATACTCAACAAAACGTCTTCGGACTGTCCCTCTGCCCATAATTTCAATCTGGGGAAAATCCCATTTGCTGTCGCCTGTGTCGGCAGGCCAAAAAATATACCTTCACAATGCCACTTACTGGCAAGTATCTCTGCCGCCGAGAGTGCTGCCTCTGTTTTTCCTAATCCCATCTGTGCTTCAAGAATATAAATCCCCGGAGTAGATGCCTCTTCCACCGCCTTCAACATTTGACGCTGCATTTCATTTGGAGTGAATCCATACTTATCCTTAAATAATTCATCGTCCATAAACCAGCAGGAAGGCATCCATTGATCAGGAAGATTTATATTAGACCAGATTTGTTCAATCCTTTCAGGATAGTTTAACTCTTCACCTGTATCATCTAAACTAATCAGCGGCGCATACTCTGCATTGCTGGATATCCAGTCCGCCATCATAAGCAAGCCACTCAGAATCATTTGAACCGGCACATCTATATCTGGCAGTTCATCTATATTTTCATATCCACTGCAAAACAATGCAATATCTATCCACTGCTCCCATACATCTTTCCATTTGGCTCCTTGAATACTTGTCCTCCCTTTTGGTCCATAAAAGTTTTCTTCATAACACATCATCATAATCTGCAGATCTTCTGTCTCAGAATATGGTTTTCCATGATGAGATCCCACTATAGCAGCTATTCCTTCTGGACACCCCAACTCCAAAAGGATGGCTTCTCCAGCAAAAGAATGTGGTGTTTTTGATGCATCTAAGAATTGGGAAGTCTGCTGAATCTCAAATCCACTAACGATGATTCTTTCCTTCAAATATGGCGATCTGTCACAAATTTTTGCCTGAAAAATCGGCGTGGCTTTTCCAATATCGTGTACCAATGCAATAAAAATACAAAGTTTGTCCAACTGAATCGACGGATTCTTCTTTATTATATCATCTATAATATGAGCTGGCAGCCAATGATTAACCAGTTTTTCCATCACTCCTGCTGTATCCAGCAAATGTGCATAATACGGAAGCCACATTCCTTGCGAATCATATTTGGCTGTTAATAAATCAAATGGATGTATTCTAAAATTCTTTGCCATATTAATAAATAACCCTCCCATACATAAAAATACCTTCTAAATATGCTTATTTTTTATATTATAACATATATAAATACTTGATTTCTATATTTCATAATATTAATTAACTCTCCCCTTCTCCAGGAAAAAGATATCGAAATTTTTCAAAAAAATTTTTTCCACTTCCCTATAATCCCAAACAAAATAGTAGCTTCTTCCATCTCCCAC
>PPYE01384992.1_pt1 | contig 20060 bp, 10 predicted proteins | sample 1559881 | NCBI WGS metagenome assembly PPYE01 (sample SAMN08240022, study PRJNA423297) | Human gut metagenome, whole genome shotgun sequencing project.
AGTATATAAACCTGCGCCGACGGAGGTTACTATCGGAGTAACAGACGATATAAGCAAGGTTTCTATTCCTGCCGAGGGAACAACAAAAACAGTAAACTATCTTGTCGCAGCGGCTTTGTTTAACGGCGTTGATTTATCAAGCTATGAACCGCTGTCAAAAGAATTAGTAAAGTTTGAGCTTTATAATTCAGATGATACAGAAAGTTTACAGGAGAATTTACCGACAGGCATAACATTAAATCCTGCGACAGGCATTTTAACTGTAAGCTCCGAAGCAGACGCGGGCGAATATAACGTAAGACTTTTAAGCTATGACGGCGCGGTATATGACAGCAAAAAAATTACCATAGCGCAGGCAGGCTCAGCGGCTTCTGTAAGTCTGATAAATCCAGCTGAAAAACTTCCGATACCAAATAACGGTACTGTCAGTACAGAATTTTTTGCACAATGCTATGACAAGGCAGGCAGCGAAGCATATGGAATACCGCTTAAATGGTCGCTTTTAAATGCTGACGAAACAGAATTAAACGATAGCGGAATAAGCATAGACGAAAACACAGGTGTTATTTCTTCAACTTCATCAGCAGCGGCAAGCTCTTTTAAGGTAAAGGTTGCATTAAAAGATAATCCAAATGTTTACGGAATTTCAGAAGAAATAGAAACATATAAAATGACTGCTTCTAAAATAGATATAATCGGAGCGGATATGTTACAAACCGCGTCGCAGGTAAGTGAAACCTATACAATAAAAATATTCGACCAATACGGAGCGGAAATGCCATCAGAGGAATTAAGCGGCTGGAACGCTGAAAATATGACAGACGGTATCACATTTGAAAACGGAGTGCTGACAGCCGCTGCAAACAGCGACAGCGACGTTATAATTAAGGCAACATCAGGCGATATAACCGCAAGCAAGACAGTAAGAGTATATAAGCCTGTATTATCAAAAATCGCCGTAGACGGTGATATGTCAATAGAAATACCGAAAAGCGGAAATAAGAGCTTTACATATACTGCAAAGGCATACGACCAAAAGGGCGTTGAAATTAAAGATACTGACTTTTCTTGGAGTATGGAAGCATATGACAATAACGGTATAACTTTTGACAGCGCAAGTGCGGCAGTAACAGCAGACAGCACAGCAACAGAACAGACTAAAGGTTGTAGTTACAAAAAATCCGTTTACATACAAGCCTGTTGACGGCGGCTTTGAAATTGATAACGGAAACAAAAATTATACGCGTCCTATATATGCGGCGCATACAAACGATAATGGCGAAAACTCGTTCAGATATATCTATTATCTCGGCGACAGACCGAAATTGGTATTATCAAATGCGGGTACAGGCACAAGTTTTTTCCGTTTCGCTCATATGTTCCTTGGAATAAAGGACGGAAAATGGCTTGATGAAATGAGCAATATAACTGCAAGATATGTAAACGGACACGAGGAATATGTCATAAAAGACAGTTCCTTTGAGGGTGAAATAAAGCTGACATATACACGCTCGGACAAAATCGACGCTATGCTTGTAAAAGCGGAGCTTCCCGACAGTGTAAAGGATAAGCTGGTAGTTGCAGCGGCAGGCGGAAACCGAATAGACAGTAAACAGCCTACGGGTGGAAATTCAAGCGCACTTGAATTTAGTCCGTCTGATACAAATTCAACTGTTCCGACCTTTACTGATAATTCATTCAGTATCACAGGCTCATATGCTACAATAAGCGGCACATCAAATGTAAAAATGAATTATGCCGCAAAGGACTCGTCAATGTACAGTTCAGGAGTGGACGCGTTATTAACCTCAACAGCGGCAAATCAACCAATGGTAGTAGGTACGACTGACGGTAATACCGAGAATACAGTATATATGATGATTACAACGGATAGTCCGTCTGAAAACAAATATTTTAATGAATATCAGACAAACGCAAGAGAAATATTCAATGACAGCGTTAATTATTTTAAGGGAGTTGCGGAAACTATAAAAATTGATACTCCCGACCCGTACATCAATTCAGCTATGCGCGCTCAGGTTATGGCAATGGATAACATATGGGATAATCCTGTTATAACTCACGGGGCAATTGGCTGGCATAACGGACAAGGCGGCTGGCGCGGCGGCTATTGCTTTGTAAATGCAGGCTGGAGCGACAGAATAAAAACTAATATTCAAAATTATATTGCAAGACAGGAGAAAGATACAGGAAGAATATGGGCATATCCATCTCACGACGGACGCTATAATATGAGCCTTGTAATGGTAGACATTATAATGCAGTATTGGGATTGGACGGGAGATGACGCGTTCTTTTCAGAGGAGGGCGGATATGACTTTATCGCCGGACACCTGAAATTTATGGACGATTATATGCAGGTTCCCGGAACAAATTTATATGAAAATTGGCTTGATGCTTGGAATACCGATAATAAATGGAATAACGGCGGCACAGGCTCAATAGCCACAGCATATACTTGGAGAGCATATAATACAATGGCAAAAATCGCCGCAAAGCTTGGTAAGACAGACGACGCGGCAGCATATCAGACAAAGGCTGATTTAATCAAAAAGGAAATGAACGAGCAGCTTTGGAACGCTGACACAGGCGTATTTGGCGAGGTAAAGGAACGCTTTGGTTACGGCAGACTTAACACCGCGCCTGATTTATCTTCAATATACACTCCTGTTGATATGGGTATTGCGACTGATGAGCAGGTATATCAAATGATGAGATTTACCGATTACGCTGTTCCGAGTGTTGCAAACTTAGATAAAATTTGGGACAATATAGATTTTAAGTATTCTTCAAACAGACTGCCCGAATATTATTCGAGCGACGGATTGTATGTTGAGGAGGTTATGAATAATGCCCTTGCATATTTTGAAAACGGTCAGCGCGAAATGGGAATGAAACAGTTCAGAGCTTGTCTTGTTCCCCTTATGAAAGGAAGCTCGGCAGGTCAGGGAACTGTTCAGCATATCGTAAAAGCCGATTTATCAAATAATGGTCATATTGACTTTGCAGACTGCACATCCCAATATGCGAGAACAGCAGCAGAGGGTATATTCGGAATAAAAGTAAATGTTCCGGACTCAAAAGCTGATATAAAGCCAGGCTTCCCCGCAGATTGGAAATATGCGTCTATAAAAATGGACGCTGTAAGCTATGACTATAAATACGAAAATAACACAGATAAATTCAGCGTAACATCAAAAGAAAATTTAAGCTATGAAATGCACGTTCCGACAAGAAGCTCAAAAATTACAAGCGTTAAGGTAAACGGCACGGAGGTAACAGACTACACTGTTGATAATTTTGTGAATGTAAAAACTCCTGTCGGCAACAGCGCGGTTGTCGAGGTAACATACGCAAATGACGAAATCGCAAAAGTAGAAACGGAAGCTGTCGGCGGTAAAAACTCCGATTACACTGTTAAATCAAACGGTAAAATCACAGCGATTTCAGACCCGCAGAGCTTAATTACAAATACGGACGGTATCGGCACAGATACAATAACAGTAAAATTAGGCGAAAAGTCAGGACATCATACATTCTTTGTTACAGTAGAGAAAAACGATATGACCGCAGTGTTGCCTGTTGACCTTGAAATTAAGGACGCAGTTGAATTAACCGATATGGAAATTGTTACAGGCGCAAATGCAGGAATAAAAGTAAAGCTCACAAATAACACTGAAAAACAGCTTACATTAAACGCTGTATTGTCAACCGTAAGCGGAAAAGTTACAGAAGAAAATATAACAATAGCTGCAAAAGGCGCAAGCAATGAAATTCTTGTACCGATTGAAAATGAAACCGATTTAACACCCGGCAATAATAAGGTTACAGCAGTTTTAAGCGGAGATATAGACAATACAATTTACGGTGAAATTACCGCTTGGGATTTAAAGGATACCGTAACAAATACTGCGGAGCAGTATCAGACAATATCGCTTGACGGCGTTGTAAATCAGGATTTGAGAACACTTCACCAAAATACATATGACCTCACTTATGAGGGCAACGAGCATTACAGACTTGAAAGATTTTATTGGTCGTCTGACGCGGAAAGAACAGTTCTTCCGAACGGACGCGCTTGGTGGGAGCCGAACAGGGGCACGAACGGTGTTCCGAGCAGTCTTAATTTACCGTCAAGCGGCGGTGAATATACAACTAATATAGGTGTTCCGTTTAAAATTTCATCATCAGAGGGAAACAATGCGGCGTTTGTATCGCTGTATAATCAGTTCCCCGACAAGATGAATATTCCCGTTAATACAGACGGTTCAAAGATTTACTTTATGTTAAGCGTATCTACAAACAATATGCAGAGCAGAATTGAAAACGCGAGAATTACAGTCAATATGAAAGACGGAACAAAGGAGATACTTCCGCTTACAAACCCTGATAATATTGACGATTGGCTCAATTATCAGCAATCAAAACCGTATGCGGAAACGGGATATGTGCAAATGCTTGGCGACAAGGCACATTCAAATATTCTCGCTCTTGACTTTGGCAAGGTTAATCAAATAGAAAGCGTTGACTTTGAATGTCTTTCAAGCGAGGTCTTAGCAGGTCTGTTAGGAATAACAGTTGTAAAGGGAGAATTTGAAGAACCGTTCTCGGTTGGTGAAATAGAATTTGACAAAACAGAATTAACCGCAGGAGACACAGTTACGGCAACTTCTGCTATAAAAAATAACGGTGAAACGGATATACCCGTAAATATGATGATTGCATTGTATGATGAAAACGGAACTTTAAAGGAATTGAAAACCGAAAAGCATACAGTAACGGCTAATAGTGCCAACGAATATAGCATTACATATTCAAATTCAGCGATTGAAAGCGGAGATTATATTAAAGCGTTCTTATGGAACAGTTTAGAGAATATGAAGCCGCTTACAGAAGCAAAGATTTTGCGTTAATTCTCTCTCTATATATATGTTAATTCTCTCTCTATATATATTCTATAAATGCCAATTCGGAATATTTCGGATTGGCATTTATAGTATAAGACTTCAAGGAGGATAATATGAAACTGATAAATAAAAACATAAATGTAATTACAATGAAATATCCCTCGTCGTGGCATAAAGCCTTGTGGCGCGAGGGTTTGGTGAGCGGTAACGGAAAAATAGGCGCAAATGTGTACGGCGGTACAAAACGCGAAAGTGTGCTTATAAATCACAGTGCTTTATGGACGGGTACGGAATGTAATCCTCTCCCTGATATAAGCGGAAGTCTGACAAAGACACGTCAAGCAATGGATAACAGAGATTTCAATACGGCAAATTGGATTTTAACAAATGCGCTTACAGAAAGCGGATATAACAATGAGCGCGGTTATCCGCTGCCACTTGCAGAACTTAATATGTCTTTTACAGGCTTTACAGGATTTTCTGATTATCTTCGCGCTGTCAATATGGAAACAGGCGAAGTAAGCTCACAATTTCGTGAAAAAGATGTGTGGGTAAAAAAAGATTTATTCGTATCACGAAAAGACGATATGATACTTCTTAGAATACAGGCAGATAAGCCTTTTTTGGACGCTGTATTTTCATTAGATGTTCCAACAGCTACCGACAGCTCCGACAAAACATATCAATATGTAAAGGAACATAGCCGTACTGAAATAGACAGTAATATTATCATTTATAAATCGCTTAATACCAATAAAAAACCATACGGTGCGGCGGTAAAAATCGAAAGTGCTGACGGTGATATTAAAAACATTGAAAATCGTATCAATGTAAATTGTGCGTCTGATATTCTTATTAAAATAAAGGTGTTTGTAAATGGCTGTCCTGATAAAGACAAGTTGAAATTTGAGAATAACAGCTATGAATATTATCTAAACCGTCATATTCCACTTCACAGTGCCTTGTATCATAGTGCGGAGCTTAACTTGTTTGAGAACAATGATTTATCGAATGAGGAACTTATGTTAAAAGCGTATAGCGGCAAATCTCCGAATGAGCTTATCGAAAAACTATGGCGGTACGGGCGGTATTTGTTTATATCGGGAAGTTCTAAGGACGGATTTCCGTTTTCTATGTACGGCTTATGGTGCGGAGATTATAAGGCTGTATGGAGCCATAATATGGCGAATGAAAATATACAGATGATGTATTGGCATACCAATATCGGCAATCTGGAGGAGCTTAACAAGGCATTATTAGACTATTATATAAGCAGACTTGACAGCTTTAAGGAGTGCGCCAAAAAACTTTACGGCTGCAATGGTATATTTATTCCGGCAGGAACAACACCGAATATGCCGCTGCCTTGTCAGCTTGTTCCTGTAATTATAAATTGGACGGGCGCAGCGGGTTGGCTGGCGCAGTATTATTATAAATATTATTCCTATACGGGAGATACCGAATATCTGCATAGTGTTGTTTTACCGTTTATGAAAGCGGCGGCGGATTTTTACGAGGATTTTATTGTGTTTGATAAAAACGGACATATAAAAATATATCCGAGTGTTTCGCCCGAAAATTCTCCTTTAAATTTTATTCCAAAAGACAATGTTGATATGGCGCACCCTATGACAAGCACGGTTAATTCCACTATGGATTTGGCGATAATCAAGGAATTGTTTACAAATTTAATAGAGTTATGCGTCGAGCATAATATATACGGCAACAAAATTAAAATATGGGAAAAAATTGTAAATTCCATTCCCGAATATAGCGTAAATAAAGACGGAGCCGTTAAGGAATGGCAGGACGATGATTTTGAGGACAGGTATTATCACAGGCATTTATCGCATATATATCCTGTTTTTCCGGGTGATGAAATAACAACAAACGACGATATGGTATCAGTATTTGAAAAGGCGGTTGATTTGAGAGATATTAGCGCACAAACAGGTTGGTCGCAGGCGCATATGGCGTCAATATATGCAAGATTTAATCGCGGTAATGATGCGATGGACTGCTTAAATAATCTCGTAAGAAGCTGTATGCAGACTAATTTTTTCACGCTGCATAATGATTGGCGGCGAATGGATTTGTCTTTGGAAATGGACTCTGCTGCTCCTATTCAGCTTGACGCAAGTATGGGATATGTAAACGCGGTTCAGGAAATGATTTTGTATTCATCAAAGAAATTGATAAAACTTCTTCCGGCTCTTAGCGATAATATGCAGCACGGAAAAATTACAGGCTGGAGATTTGAGGGCGGCACTATTGATATGGAATGGAATATACCTCAAAATGAGTTTAAAGCAGAATTAACAGCAAGCAAAACATTTAATATAATAATCGAACTGCCTCCATTTTGCGCGAATAATATGATTTGTAACAGTAAAAATATTATCTCACAAAACGGTAGAACGGTTGAGGTTAAATTAACAAAAGGTGATAAATTGATTTTAGGTAATAGTGAACGATTTACTAATGTACAGGAGATATGAATAGAGTAAAAAACGAGAAACCCATTTGCAGGTCTGATAAAAACTTTATTTATCAAAAAAATAGAATACTCTAATTCTATCTTTGCACCTATCAAGGCGAAAAATGACACTTTAACAGTAAATAACAATGAAAGCGTAATATTGTGTGTATTTATGACACATAGTATTACGCTTTTTTATTTTTATATGGCAGAAATTAAGAATAGTCAATTTTTTTATGATTTTATCTGTAAAATTTCTGTTATTTGTGCTTATATAATATATATTTTTTTATCGTGTGCAAATGGTACAAGCCCCCTATCCGTTATCCATAAAGCCGATTTTGAAATTTGATAACTCAAAAATTCAAAGTCGGAGGTTATAAAAACAAAAAAAGAATTGCTAATGATAAAGAAAATCATGCAGTTTTTTTAAATGTTCACGAGCCTATTATTGAGCGTGCAGTTTGGGAAAATTTACAGAATAAACGCAGTACGACAAGAAAGCGCAAAAAGGCAGATGGTGAAAAGAATATGTTTTCGGGTTTGCTGGTATGCGCCGATTGTTGCAGCAATTTATGGTATCATTTCAATCAGGCAAATCACGATATTAAGTATTTTAACTGTTCAGGATATAATAAAGGCGGCAGAAAGGTTTGCTCATCAACTCACTATATCCGTGTAGATTTTTTAGAACAAGTTGTATTGGGTGAAATTAGACGATTGACGAAGTTTGCAACACAATATGAAACGGAATTTGCTCAAATAGTTATGGGACATTCTATAAAGGCAGCAGAACAGGAGCAGCGAATGAAGCAGAAAGAATTAAACTCTTTGATGGTACGAGAAAAAGAGCTTGATACTCTTTTTGAAAAAATTTATGAAGATAATGTTTCAGGTAAAATATCTGATGAACGATTTTCAAAGTTATCTGTCAAGTATGATACTGAACAAAAAGAGCTTAATATTCGTGTAAAAGAGTTAGAAGATGAACTCGCAAAAAAACAAAACAAGTCTGTTTCGACTGATATGTTTATAACATCTGTCAGGAAATACACAAGAGCAAGAAAATTGACAACGAAAATGCTGAATGAGTTAATTGAAAAAATAGAAGTCTATCAGGCCGAAGAAATTGACGGTAAACGAATACAACGGTTGAAAATCCACTATAACTGTATAGGGAGTATTGATGAGATACCGAATATTGATAAATTACCTGAAAATAATGTATCTGTACACACACGACAAGGTGTAGACATTCACTATGCGGCGTGTGCAGGATAAATAAAAAAAGAGTGTTCTTAAAAAACCGTTCAGGTTCTGTAAAAACACTCGTAATGGTGCAGATGAAGTGAACACGTTTTGACATACACAATTAAATATAAGTTTTATTAAAGGGAATAATAATAGATTTGAAAGTTCTGTTATTATTCCCTTTTTGATTGCACAAAACAGATTTTATAGGAGGAAAAGGATATGAAAGTTATAGCGGTATCAACACAAAAGGGCGGTGTCGGTAAGACAACGACATCAATAAATTTGGCGGCAGCATTGGCAGAAAAAAATAAAAAAGTATTATTGGTCGACTTCGACCCGCAAGGAAATGCAACGATAGGTTGCGGCATTGCGAGTGTAGAAGAAACTATTGTAAAGGCTATGATGGCTGATATAAATAACAGCTTTACACCATCAGACTTAGCAATAATACACACAGATAAATTTGATGTACTTCCAAGTAACATCGAGCTTTCAAATTTAGAACTTGCGTTAGTAAGCGTCATAGGACGTGAGGGGGTTTTAAAGAGAATATTAGAGCCTATAAAAAGCAATTATGACTACATAATAATTGACACATTGCCGTCATTGGGCATATTAACGGTCAATTCATTTGTAGCTTCGGACTATGTTATAGTTCCAGTACTTGCAAAGGATTATTACAGCTTACAAGGTTTTGATGCCTTGTTACAGTCGGTAGAATTGACAAGACGTTGCATTAATCCTAATTTAAAGGTTTTAGGCGATGTGATTACAATGTATGATGGCAGAAATAAAAACGATAACATCATTTCAGAAACGATAAGAAACGATGAGCGAACGGAAACATTTAATACAGTAATTCCGCTATCAACTAAAGCTGCGGAAGCAAACAGAATGGGAAAAACAATATTGCAGCATGACCCACAAGGTAAAGTTGCTACGGCATACAGGGAGTTGGCAGACGAAATGTTAAATAGAATGGGAGAGTGATATTAAAATCTATCCGCAAAAGGATAGATTAGAGTTACTAAATATAGTAGCTCTAATGTGTTCTTTTGCAAATCAAGAAGATTTGGCAATCATACAAGGACACTCATATATTTTTACAGTTCAATAAAAGGTAATATAGGTACTTTTTCAAATTGCGAGCCTTATACAGCGATGGACGCATTCTGCGGTATCCCATATAGGCTGTAGGAGATGTTGTAATTCTCCGCCATGACCAATTTGATTATAATGATACTTACACTGAGTCAATGATAACTTCAAAGACAGTGTTCCGTCGGTTAGGGGGATATGCGAAACATTTTACGGAATCTGCTATATAGCAGTAGTCGTGTTTGTTTGGCATAATGTGATGAACTAACATCAACTTATGTTTCCGGTAAGAAATGTATTTTCGGTAGAGCGAAATAGTAAAAGGAATTAGGAATGAGAAGATATATATTACTCGACAGTAAAATCTTTTCGTGTTTAAATCCGTATGAAATAGCATTGTACACAATATTGAGTAAATACAAAAATGCAAAAGGTGATTGCTTTCCGTCACGCAGAACATTGAGTGAAAAGGGTGGCTTTTCAATATCAACATACACCAAATACATAAAAGAGTTGATAAAAAAGGGACTTATTAAAGTTAAAGCAAGGTGGAGAGCAAATGGTTCTCAGACAAGTAATCTATTTAGTGTAGCAAATACTGATAAAGGATTTTTTATTCATTCTGACATACTAAATAAAAAGCTTACAGTTTATGAATTGACTGTTCTTATCTATCTATGCAGTAGAAAAAATAACAAAAATAAATGTTATGTATCACAAAAAGAGATAGCTAAAGCGTGCGGAATGAGTGTAAGAGAAGTCAGTATAATTATATGTCGTTTGAGAAAAAAAGGATTGATAAATACTCGTATGCAATTCAATTTAAATAACAGAGGTAACTATGTTTTAGAATATACGGTTTGCATATGTAATGAAACAGAAATACGAAAAGAATTAAACAATGAATTAATTGTAATTGACGATATTAATATCGATATGCGAGATGATATTAATATCGGGATTATTAAAAGTATAAGGTAAAAGGAGAATATAAAAATGGCAGAAGTAAAAAGAGATTATGCAAAAATGATGAATATGTTTCAATCGACTGCACCTGAAACACAGACAACAACATCAGGTGAGCATATAGACAGAGAAAACGGTTGTGTTGAATTGTCAATCAGTATGCTTGAGCATTTCCCGGAACATCCGTTTGAACTATATACCGGTGAACGATTTGAAGATTTAAAAGAAAGTATCAGAGAGCATGGAGTTTTAACTCCGGTCCTTGTACGAAAACTGGATAACGATAACTATCAAATTCTTTCCGGTCATAATCGTTGCGAATGTGCCAAAGCAGTCGGTTTTAAAACAGTGCCATGTGTTGTGTTAAGTAATTTAACTGATGATGACGCACTGATGATTGTGTTAGACAGTAACACAAAACAACGTGGTATAACAGAAATGAAAATTTCTGAACAGGCTCATATATATGCACTTGATGTAGCAGTAAATAAGCGACAAGGTAAGCGTTCAGATTTGATAAAAAGTATTGAGAAAAACCTTGAAATCCTTAGTAATGATGCGGATTCCGAAACTTTGTATCCAATGGATACAAAGTTAGATACAGTATCAAATATAGGAGATAAGTATGGTGTATCTCGACCAACAATAGCACGGTTATTGAGAATTGATACCCTTATCTTTGAATTAAAAACAAGAATAGATGACGATGAAATAGCTGTTCGTGCCGGAGTGGAATTATCATATTTAACGCAGTCGGAACAAGAAATAATTGATGAAGTGATTTGTGAATTTAATTACAAGTTAGACATCAATAAATCAAAACAATTAAGAGAGCTATCAAAGTCGGGCAAGCTAAATAAGGTTACTGCGGTTGATGTATTCGAGGGACGATATAAAAAGCCTAAAACAAGCAGTAAACCGTCTGTTAAAGCTGTTACGTTAAAGCCAAAATTCCTTTCAAAATACTATGCGGCAGACGTACCGCAAAATGTAATTGAAGAAGAAATTGAAATATCAATAGATGTATGGCAGACAATAAAAGATAAATTCAACGGTTTATCAGTTGAAGAAATCAAAGAGCAAGTAGAAAATTTGCTTGAAGAAAATATATAATAAACTCCCAAAGGGAAGTTTATTGGACTAAAGAAAATTTATAATTTAATCAGGAGGTAAATAATTATGAAAGCAATAGGTGTTGTAAGAAAGGTCGATGAACTTGGACGTATTGTAATTCCGGTGGAGTTAAGAAGAAATATGGACATTGAGGTTAAAGACTCATTGGAAATATATACAGAAGATAATTGTATAATTCTAAAGAAGTATGAACCGTCATGTATATTCTGCGGTGAGGCAAAAGATATAATTCAGTTCAACGGTAAAAATGTTTGTAAGCATTGCATAGAGGAGATTGTAAGTAAATGCGAATAATAAGCATTGATATTGGAATGAATAACTTTGCAGCTATAACTAACAACATCGGAAAAGAACCTAACCTCATAAGAGGTAAGACTCTCAAAGCCGAGAATCAATGGTATAATAAAATAACACAGCCGTTAAGGCAACAGCTCAAGCAAGCATATGATATTGAACAACGGGAAAAATTGAGTTATAATATTAATAAGCTTGCCAAACAAACTATTGAGCATATATTTGAATATTTTTGGTCGGTTAGTGAATGGATTATTACTTACTGTATTGAGAATCGAATAGATACACTTCTTATCGGACAGTATAAAATGCTTGTAAGGAAAGATTATGTAACAATTCCATACGGATATTTTTATTCACTACTGGAAACAAAATGTGCATATCACAATATAAAATTTGTTCGTGTAAATGAAAGATATACTTCCGGTACATCATTCTTTGACGGTGAACCGCCAACAAAGGAATTTTACAACAAGGAACGAAGAATATATAAGCACCTTTGGAAATGTAATAACGGAGAATGTGTTAATGCAGATGTGAATGACAGCTATCAAATTATGCGAAAAGTATATCCGCAATTATTTGATAATGGTGTTGAGGGGTATTTGAAAGACCCTAAAGTAATCGATATTAAAATAGGCAGAGATAAAGGAGATGTAAAAAAATGAACGCAACGGAATTTGAAAGAGAACTGAATAAATTAACTGAGGATTTGGCTGAAAAATATATTAAATTAAGAGATTTAGAACTTGCCGGGTATAAAGATGAAAAACTAATGGATATGCTATTCTATGGACACGTTGCTCGTGTTGAAGCAAGACGGATTCAGGAAGAATTTTTCCCAATGGCAGAAAACAGCGAAGAAATTGTTATGACATTACTTAATGAAAATTTCGTTTATGAAGAAGTTGATTACAGTAATGAAGTTGATGATACATCGGTACAATATGCAAAAGTAGGATTGTTCCTATATGTAGAATATGAATTGTACAAGCAGATTGATGCTATTGAAGAATCAATAGGTGATGAAGTTGAACTTAGACTTTTTTAAGATTGTTCGGAGGTGCAGAATATAATGTCTATAATAGAAGATTACAAGGTATTAGTCAAAAATGGTACTGAAAAAATATTATCGAACGGCGGTGAATGGAATAAATGGTTGAAGTTTGCCGGAAATACATATACATATGATGTAAACAACAGTATTGCAATATATATGCAAAATCCTAAAGTAACAGCAGCTGCTGAATTGACGGAATGGAACGATTATAACCGTAGAGTTCACAAAGGTCAAAAAGGAATTATGATATATAAAGATGGCAGAATAAGATATATATTTGACATTTCACAAACATATTATACGGGCGGTAAGAAGTACGGCAGATGGTCTATTTCGGAAACGCACAAATTTATAAATTTCATAAATCAAAAATACGATATAGATAATAAAAATTTTGACGAATATCTTGCTTCTATGATAGCTTATCTTGCACACGATAAAAACAATTCAGATATACTGTTTCAAAGTGTACGGTGTATGGTATCCGAAAGAGCCGGAGTTACATATACAGACAATAATTTATCTGATATGTTTAATGCACTTATGAAATATGAACGAAAATATATATTAACTGAAACACATAATATTTCAGCGAAAATATTACATAAAATAGAGCGGGAAAATAAACAATATAAGATTTGGAGGAATGAAAATGAACAAGGAACTATTAATACAGGTAGCCAAGAGAACACAGCGGAAAGTGAAACAGGAATTGCCGACAAAAGCATTCTTGACAGAAAAACAAATAAACCGCAGACTATCAGTAGGGAGTTACGGACGCAGACTGATGGAGTGGATGAAAGAGCAACAGCAGGAGAGGTATCAACAGCTGTTACAGGAGGGCGATCTGTTTCCGATATTAGTCGAAGTTCAAGTGGAAGCGAGCCAAACGAAAGACAAGATGGTGGACGAGATGTTGAACGATCCGGAAATCAAAGCAATGGATTGGTTGGAGAGATCCAAAGTGATAACGTTACAGTCGGATTTGATAGACCAACAGATAATGAGAGAAATAGTATTAATTCCGAGATAAAATCAGATTATGAACAAATGGATTTGTTCAATAATGAGAAGGACGAAAGTGGTGCAACAGGTTTCACAGATGAAGAAATCAATGAACTTCTCAAAAAGGGTAGTGGCTTTGAAAATGGTAAAGAACGAATTTACTCATTTTTTAAAGAACACTATAATACACAAGAGCGTGCTAAATTCTTAGCTAATGAATACGGAGTTAGTGGTAGATATGCAAACGGCTTAAATGAAACACATAGCGGAAAAGGTATAACGTACAGTAAGGGCGATATTTATCGCCCTTCTTCTGTTATTAGACTTACATGGACTGATGTTTCAAAAAGAATTGATAATTTAATTCAAAAAGACGAATATCTTGATCTAGAAGAAAAACAAGATGCTAATGCTGAAAACATTGATAAATCTAATTCTGAAAGTCAAATCAATCTATATAAAGTGGGAGATTTTTATGAAGTATATGGTGATGAAGCAGCTCAAGCATCGGAAATATTGGATATAAAATTAATTTCTAAAGTTGTTGGTGGTGAAGAAATACAGATGACAGGGTTCCCTCAACACGTTTTAGACAGATATACGGAAATCCTTGCAGAGCAAGGATATGAAATAAATATTAACGAACAAGCTCCGGAAGCACAAGAAGTGACTGACAAGTTTGAAATTGTCGCAGCAAGACATACTAAAACAAATGCTGATATATGGGTTGTATCACTTAATGAGAGGATTGATAGTGACGAATTTAAAAAACTTGCTATTGACGTAAATAAAGTCGGAGGTTATTATTCAACGTTTCCCAAAACTTTGGACGGTAAATCAATTTCAGGTTTCGTATTTAAGAGCAAACCGACAGAAAAAGAGTTATCTGTTTTCAATGATTTCTTCAATAATGAAAAATCGGAAGAAGTTACAGAAGAAAAAGTCGATACTGCTGAAATAAATGATACTGAAGTTGAAATGGCAGAACCTGAAATAACTGAACCCGAAATGATTGCACCAAAACCAGAAACAAAACCTGATTTGCAAGTCGGAGATGTAATTGAATACAATGGCAAGCAATGGCGAGTAGCTCAAACAGGATTTAATATGAGCTTTGAAAATCTTGATGAGAATGATAGTGAGCAAATGTTTTCACATATCGGAGGTATGGAAAGTTTCAAGGCAGGGCGAGATTATACTTTAATAACAGAAAAAGAAATTGCAGAGAAAAATGTTGATACTGCTGAAATAAATGATATTGAAGTCGAAACGGCAGAACCCGAAATGATTACACCTGAACCGGAAACAAAACCTGATTTACAAGTCGGAGATGTAATTGTAAAAGATGTCACAAAGAATATTGAAACAACGGAACGTTTGAATTACAGAATACAAATTGACGAAAACACAAAAACAGCGGGTAAAAAATATGCAGGTAATGTTTTAGCAATCAGAACGTTAAAACGAATTGAAAAAGAAAATCGTCTTGCAACTCCTGAGGAGCAAGACATACTATCACAGTATGTTGGATGGGGTGGTCTTGCAGATTGCTTTGATGAAAGGCATTTCAAATACAAAGAACTAAAAGCACTACTTACCGATGAAGAATATGTAGCAGCACGTTCAACAACGTTAAATGCACATTATACATCTCCGGTTATAATTAAAGAAATGTATACGGCTATTTCAAATATGGGATTTAAAGAGGGCAACATTTTAGAATCATCTTGCGGAATCGGTAATTTTATGGGACTGATTCCTGATGAAATGGGTAACAGTAAATTCTATGGCGTAGAAATTGATGATTTAACCGGACGCATAGCAAAGCAATTATATCAGAAAAATGAAATAATAATAGACGGTTTTGAAAATACAAAATTCAAAGACAATACATTTGATGTTGCAATAGGCAATGTTCCATTTGGTAATTATCGTGTAAATGATGTTGTATATAATAAATACAATTTCTTAATACACGATTATTTTTTTGCAAAGAATATTGACAAAGTTAGACCGGGCGGTATATTGGCACTGATAACTTCCAAAGGTACTCTTGATAAAGCAGACAGCAAGTGCAGAAGATATTTAGCTGAAAGAGCTGACCTTGTCGGAGCAATAAGACTGCCGGATAATGCCTTTAAAAATGCCGGAACAGATGTTACAACCGATATTATATTCTTGCAAAAAAGAGAAGAAATACGAACTGATAACTTCCCTGAATGGGTTGATATTGATGAATATGCAGAGGGCATAAACATCAATAAATACTTTATATCGCATCCTGAAATGATACTTGGGGATATGGATCTTAAGAGTTCAAGATTTGGATTTGAAACTGCGTGTAAAATGCGTGACGGTGCAGATATGCAAGAAGAATTGCATAATGCAGTAATGACATTATCCGCACACATATCAGAAAACAATATAAGCAATGACATTGAATTGCAAACAAATGATGTCAATCTGAATAATGTACGAAATCTAACATATGTAGAGCAAGATAATAAAATATATTATTATAAAAACGGCAATCTGACAATCCCTGATGATTTAAACAATACAAAAGAAGAAAGAATTAAGGGGCTTAATCAAGTCCGAAAAATAGCAAGAAAAGTTATTGATATTCAGACGTTCGGTTGTACTGAGGAAGAACTGAAAAAGGAACAATATGAGCTGAATAAACGATATGATGAATACACCAATAAATACGGATATATTCATTCGAGAGGTAATAAACAGGCATTTGCCGCTGATGTGGACTTGCCATTGCTATTGTCTTTGGAGAATGTAGACGAGGACGGAAATATAACAAAAGCTGATATGTTTTCAAAACAAACTATTCGCCCATATATCCCTATTGAAAGTGCTGATAATGCTGTTGATGGATTAAAAATATCGTTAGCTGAAAAGGGAAAAGTTGATATAAAATACATCAGTATGCTTACACATCAAAGCCAAGATGAAGTCGTACAGGAACTTGACGGATTGATATATAAAAATCCGATACGCAGTAATACAGAGGATATATATACCGGATATGAAACGGCTGATGAGTATCTATCAGGCAATGTGCTTGAAAAGCTTGAAACAGCCATACGTTTAAATAATAACGGGATATACGATAAAAATGTCGAAGCTTTAAATGCAGTTCAGCCGGAACCACTTACAGCCGTAGATATACCTTGGAAAATAGGATTATCGTGGATTTCTGTTGAAGATTATCAACAATTTCTATATGACACTCTTGATACAAGATATTATTTGCGTGATGATAATTATAATTCTTTTAATAGCATCAGTATTAGGTATAATAATTACACAAATACATGGACTATATACAACAAGCAAGCAGATAACAGTAACTTAAAGGTAACAACAGAATTCGGAACATCAAGAAAAAATGCTTATGAAATTATGGAAGATAGCTTAAATCTTCAAAATTGTGTTGTTCGTGACAGACACGATGATGGTGAAAGAGTCTGGTATACAGTAAATTCAGAAGAAACCGCAAAAGCTCAAGAAAAGCAAGCTGTTTTGAGAGAAAAGTTTTCAGGGTGGATTATGGAACATCCTGATATTCGTAATAAATATGTAGATTATTATAACAGAACATACAATAATACACGATTGCGGCAGTATGACGGTTCACATCTTACTTTTCCGGGAATGTCCCCAGCAATACAGCTTAGAGAACATCAGGTTAATGCAGTTGCAAGAGTTTTATACAGTGATACAAATGCTTTACTTGCTCATACAGTTGGTGCGGGAAAAACATATGAAATAGCAGCAAGTTGTATGGAGCTTAAAAGACTTGGCTTAGCTAAGAAAAGTATGATAGTTGTTCCAAATCATCTAACCGAACAATGGGGCAGTGAATTTATGCAGCTATATCCGGGAGCAAATATTCTTGTTGCAACAAAGAAAGATTTTGTAAAAGATAAACGACAGGCTTTCTTTTCTAAAATAGCAATGGGCGATTGGGATGCCGTTATTATAGGTCATTCACAATTTGAAAAAATACCTATATCAAACGAACGTCTTGCAAATGAAATTTCGTTAGAAATTGAAAAAATAACCGCTGCTATTGAGGATTTAGGCAGTGCCGACGGAAGAAGATTTTCTGTCAAGCAACTTGAAAGCAAAAAGAAAAATCTGCAAGCAAAATACGAGGAGCTTACTGCACAAGAAGTGAAAGATGATATATTCTGTTTTGAACAGCTTGGTGTCGATTATATGTTTGTGGATGAAGCACATATGTTTAAAAATTGTATGATAACTACAAAGTTATCTAACGTGGCGGGATTATCAACCACATCATCAAATAAATCAATGGATATGCTTTGGAAATGTAAATACTTATCTGAAATACAAAACGGTAGGGGTGTTGTGTTTGCAACAGGTACACCTATTTCAAACAGTATTACGGAAATGTATGTAATGCAAAGATATTTGGATAATGGACTTCTTGAACGAAACGGATTCGGATTCTTTGATAACTGGGTTGCGATGTTCGGAAACATTACAACAGGCTTGGAACTTGCACCGGAGGGTACAGGCTACAGAATGAAAAACAGATTATCAAAATTTGATAATCTGCCGGAACTGATGAAAATGTTTTCGCATTTTACTGATGTTCAAACAGGCGATATGCTAAAACTTCCCGTTCCGGAACATACAATGCATAATGTTGCATTAGAACCGGACGAATTTACGCAAGATATAATGATGACATTTGTTGAACGTGCGGCAGCTATACGAGATAGACAGGTAGAACCTGAGATCGACAATATGCTTAAAATCACAAACGAGGCAAGAAAACTTGCTCTTGATCCTAAACTTATAGATAATGATGCACCGATGAGCAGAAAAGTTGAAGCTTGTGCTGAAAATGTATATAACATCTATAAGAATACAACAGAAACAAGAGGTACTCAACTTGTTTTCTGCGATTTAGGAACACCTAAAGATGGAGTTGATATAAATGATACCACTTACGGCAGGCTGATAAATGCCCTTGTGGAAAAGGGAGTAAAGCGAGATGAAATTGCAGTGATACACACAGCAAAAACAGATGTTCAAAAAGCCGATATGTTTTCAAAAATGCGTAGCGGTCATTATCGAGTTATGATAGGTTCGACAGATAAAATGGGAGCCGGCACTAACTGTCAGAAACGACTTGCAGCACTTCATCATATGGATTGTCCTTGGCGAAGTTCGGATATAGAACAGCGTGAGGGCAGAATATTAAGGCAAGGCAATATGAATGAACACGTTGATATTTACCGCTATGTTGTGAAAAATACATTTGATGCGTACTTGTGGCAGATAGTCGAAAATAAGCAGAGATTTATTAATCAAGTAATGCGTGGAGATATAGGCTTAAGGAGCTGTGAAGATGCTGATGAAACAGTTCTTTCATTTGCAGAGATAAAGGCTTGTGCAACCGGAGATATTCGCATAAAGGAAAAGATGGAACTTGATATTAAAGTACAAAAACTAAGTGCTTTGAAAGCGGCATACACAAAGAATAAGTTACTTTATGAAGATACAATACAAAAGTATCCAATCAAAGAAAAACAAATTCTTATACATAAGCAGAAAATTGAAAGTGATATTGCTATGCGTGATAAAGCATCTTCTAACAACTTTAAGGTGAATGGGATAGAATATGATGAACGTGTTGCATCCGGAACAAAAATAATTGATGTATCACAAAAAGTTGTGGAAGGTACAGTTATAGGAGAGTATAAAGGTTTTGAAATACAGAAAGCACAGCCGTATCATCTTAATATAGTAGGACAATGCACATATAACATAGAGTGCAGTAGTGATCCGGTTGGCA
>PPYE01559723.1_pt1 | contig 20048 bp, 16 predicted proteins | sample 1559881 | NCBI WGS metagenome assembly PPYE01 (sample SAMN08240022, study PRJNA423297) | Human gut metagenome, whole genome shotgun sequencing project.
TTGCAAAGGTACGCGTTTCTTCGATACTTGCAACCCTTCCAGACGATTTTTTTATCGCTTATTCTCTTTCTTATCAATAGGATAGGTTATCCTTCACGAAACAAGCGATTCCTTCAACGAACCTCCCGTTTCGACGCTCAAAAAACGCAAGATTTAGACGATCGTTTAGACTAGTCGTTTTTAATAGCAAACGACGATTTTCAATTAGTCTAACAAGTTGATTATCTTAATAAACACTAGTATTAATATTAATTTATTTATTATGAACAAAAAGATTTCTACGCTTCTTGCCGGTGTAATGCTGGCATCTGCGTTCTCTGTCAATGCTGCGATGGAGAATGGCAAATCTTATTTGCTGAAGAGCGGAAGTAGTTATTTGTCCGCTGAGACAGATAAGACTTCTGCTGATTATGGCAAACTTGTGTACGGCTCACTTAACACTAGCGATTTGAGTGAAGTTGTTGCCGGTACTTGGAAAGTTTCAACAAAGACTACTTCTGGAGCTGTTGTCTACACCTTCGTAAATAAGGTGACAGGAATGACATTGGCTGTTGATCCTACTTTGGCGAAAACCGCGACCAACGGTCTTTCTGGTGATGTGACATTAGGCAGTGGTACGGTTTCTGAATGGGCATTCGATGCTAGTAACCACATGTATTCTTACTTCAAATCGGACTCAATCGTTTTCTTTGATAATACGGGTGCCCTGAACAAAGGTAAGATTGCGGACTTGTCTGCTGCTTTGGCTGTTACAGAAGATGTAATAAGCACTCCTATTCCAATAAGTGCAGATGATTTAAATACATTGATGTGGTCTGTTGATTCTAAAGACAATTATTTTGCGTTGAATATGGACCCTGAAGTGTCAAAAGGCAAGGCGAATCATTTGACAGCGACAGGACTTCAAGCGGTTAGTGCTGGTAGTAGTTATGTTCAATTGAAAGCTAAGGACAAAAAGGCGGATGACAAACAATTGTATGTAGTTGTCGATACGGCTTATTATGAAGGAACTGAGACTAGCGGTCAGTTGTTGAAATATACCTATGACGTATTAAACGCAGACAATCGCTTGACTGGTTCTTATAAGTTCAAGTTCACTTATAATGTGAAAGAAGACAAACTCTATGTTCAAGTAGCAGAAGTTGCGGATAAATTAGTGAAAGCATCGGGTCAAACTGACGAGCAGTTCGCGAAGGATATCAAAGACAATAATAATAATTCTTATTGGTCTAATCAAGGAAAAACTGTAACGACAAGATCTGACAAGTACATCTACATGGCTAAATTGGACGGTACGAATGTGTTGACACTGAATACGAATGAGACGGATGGTGGTACTCCTACCTTTGCTTCACAGAATATTACGGTTAAGACTTCTGCTGACTATAGTAGCCTTACATTAACTACGATTCCTTCTGGTGTATACTTGATCCAGTATAAGGCTGGTGGTTCTTACAATACAGAAAAGGTAGGTTCTTATGTATTCGCTAATTTGGCTGGTTATTTCGGTTGGGCTGCTCAAGCTCGTAACCAAGAGTTCAAGCATATGCCGGCTGCTCAATGGGTAGTAGAGAAGAAAGGTACATCTTCTATTGCGCCGATCTCAATTACGAACCGTGAGTTCTCTGATGATAGCTATAAGACTTCTTATCAAATTCCTTCTGATATGCAATTATTCGCAGTAGAGGGTAGTGCTAATGAGGTATTCTATTTTAATGGAAACCAAAAGGATACGGTTAGCTTTATTAAAGTTGACGAGGATCTTGTAAAGGATGCTAAACTGGGATATAAGTATGTATCAGAAAATGAAGCTAAGGTTCAAACTTATCTGTTTAACTATTTGCATGGATTGGCATTAGATAAATATCTTAATGTTCCGTCAGGGAAGGATTCTATTGTACGTGTAGATGAGACTGGAGCTAAAGCAAGTTTCCGCTTACAAGTGGTTGTTAAAGACGATAAGTATGGTTATGGCGATGGTTTGGTAAGAAATGTTTACCGTATCACGGACGGAAAAGGCCGTTATTTGACTTATGACGGGACAACGAAGAAGTATATGATGAAGACTTATCCTACTGATTATTTCTTGAAAGAGAATAATGATATCGAAGGAAAAGAATATTATACTTTGGTTGAGGCTAATTTGCGTTCTTCCTCTATGAACCAAACACAGGCACAGGCATGGTATCCGAAGGCGTTTGCTGGAAAGAAGACCACTGATACAGGTGTTAAGACATTTGAAGCAATGTATACACCGGATGGTGGTTTCGCTTCTTACGATGGATCTGGTTATTTATTACCTTATGCTGGAGCTTCATATGCCGTTACTGTTCCTATATATGATAAAGACGGTAATGTGTTAGTCGCTGATAATAGTAAAGTAGATTATTATACCTATCAAGCTAATACAGAGGGGAAAATTGTTTTAGCTAAAGTTGCGGATTCCCAGTGGAATTCACGTGCTTATGCCTCATTAAAGGTCTCTGTTGATGACAACACTTTGGATTTGACTCAAGGTTCTTTGAATGATAAATTCAATGGCTATGACGAGGTTCGTACATCTGCTTTCGCCGTAGCAATGGATGATTCTCCTTTGTACCGTCGCTTCAACAACGCCGCTCTTGGTGAGAATGTAAATGACGGTCCTGATAGCTTGACATTCGTTGAGAGCGTTCGTAATGAGTACTTAATGGATGAGTGGAACCCGAACTTGACTACGGAAACTGTTGATTACGCTGGTATCTGGAATAAGGATAAGGCTGAGGGTAAATTAGCGTTCCGTATTGATACGGCTTGGTTGAATCGTGGTCTTGGAAATATCAAACCTCAATATTTGATCTCTGTGGCTCGTGACGACCAAGAGGGTGTTGAGACAGTTCCTTGTACAGAGGCTGGTCCTCACGTTGACGCTAACGGTAACATTACAACAGATCCTTCTAAGTGTGTTCATGCTCAACATGGTCGTGCTGGCTTTGCTTATGGCAAATACTTGGTTAACTTCTCAGACTCTGCCCAAGCGTTCATCGATAGAGAGGCTAAGGTTAATCCTTATATGTTCACAACGAATTCTAGTGCTAATAGCAGCTATACCCGTGTAGGTTTTGTTAAGGCTATCCATGCTGGTGACAGCTTGTTCGTATTGACAAATGGTTTCGAGAATGTAGAACCGGCTAAGTTAGATACGGCGACAATCATCGCTAACTATAAGAAAGCTAAGCTGGAAAACTTCATCGTAGACTTGGTTGGTGACAAACATAAGAATGTAACTTGGTCATTCCGTTATATTAACCCGGATAAGGCTGGTGCCGTAACAGAAGAAGGTGCAGAGAACGCATTCTTGTTCGAGTCTAATGTTTATGGCGAGAAAGATCAAAATTATAGAACCGTAAATGGTGACGCTGATCGTGCTATCGCTCCGACATATGCTGCCGCATGGTTGAAAATGCATAATGGTTGTTTGGTACTGACAGATATCAATTCACAGTTCTCTTCCGCAAAGACCAATGGTGATGGCGCATTAATCTTTAATGTCGCTCAGAAGGATGAAGAAGATATGGTTACATCTAATGATAACATCAACAATGTTGAAGGTGTATCTGTAGTAGCTGGTAATGGTACTGTAACTATCCAAGGCGCCGCTGGTAAATCAGTAGTTATCTCTAACATCTTAGGTAAGGTAGTCGCTGAGACGGTTCTTACATCTGATAACGCAACAATTACCGTACCTGCCGGTATCGTAGCTGTAGCTGTTGATGGTGAGGAAGCTGTTAAAGTGGTTGTTAAATAATTAAACAAATAGATAGGTCAAGAGATGGGGATTCCCCCATCTCTTCCTTTAAGAAGATATTTATAATTCTGAAATTCCCGTGTGGAGATAGATTCTTCAAGTACACCGCGATGGTAGAACATGCGGGAGTATTAATACTAAAGTAATAAATTAAAAGCTCAGGTCACGAGAACTTCTGTGAAGAAATGTCGTGACCTTTTTTTGTACTCTTAAATCTCGTGCTATGCTTATATCTACTCAAGAAACATTGATCTATAAATCAATTAGTCCGGAAGATATTTATTGTTATACTCCCGGAATCACCGTGACTTCGACGGGACGCTTGGTCGTGACTTTCGACTTGGGCGGCAAGGGGGTAAAAGAAATCTATGCTTCTTCGCAGTTGTACACGGAAAGGACAAGACGGTTAGGTATCGGTAAGATTTTTGTATCGGACGACCAAGGCGCTAGTTGGTGTTTTATCTCGGATTTTAATTTTTGGCATGCCCGCCCTTTTTGTATAGGGGAAAAGATATATATCATAGGAAACGCAGGCGATTTATGTATTATATGCTCGGAAGATGATGGGAATACGTGGAGCGTTCCCTCGTTTCTCTCCCAAGGTGAGAAATGGCATTCTTCTGCCTGTAATGTTCTTTTCGCTAACGAGCGGGTTTACTTGGCGATGGAACAGCGTTTTTATAACTCGGAGATAGAAGGCTGGAATGTGGCGGGTTTGAGCCCTACCTTGCTATCTTGCTATATTCACGATGATTTACTGGATGCGTCTTCTTGGCGACGTTCCGATTCTTTTGTTTTCAGGGATAAAGTACATTTCCCGGAAGGGGTTGGCATTCCTTTTTACGAGTCATTGACCAATAAGCCGCTAGAATTGGCTCCCGGTCGTTTTAATGCGCCCACTGGATGGCTGGAGGCTCAAGTGGTTCAAATAAAGGATAAACATCATATTTGGTATGATCCGGAGGGGAAAACGTTCCATATGTTTCTTCGTGCGCATACCGGAGGGATTGGATACGCTTGTTTATTAAAAGTGAGGGAAGATAAGAACGGCCAGATGGTAACCGGCTTTCAAGAGACTCCTTCCGGACAGACCTTGCTTTTCTTGCCCTTTCCCGGTGGTCATTTGAAATTCTTTATAGTGTATGATGAGATATCCCGGTTGTATTGGATGGCATCCAATCAATCTTTCGATTCTATGCGGACGATAAGCTCATTACCTGAGACTTCCCGGTATGGACTCCCGAATAATGAGAGGCATCGTTTACAATTATTATTCTCGAAGAATTGTGTGGACTGGTGTATGGCTGGGATGATCGCTTGCCAAGGGAATGAATTATATTCAAGAAATTATCCTTCGTTATGTATCGTAGGTGAGGATATGCACGTGGTTTGCCGTGCGGCGGATGATCATACAAAGGACCCTCAATACTCTGATTGTATTACATATTATAAAATTAAACGGTTTAGAATGTTAATCTATTAAATGAAGTGATTATGGAAAAAGTACTGATTGTAATACCGGCTCGATATGGTTCAAGCCGGTTGCCGGGTAAGCCTTTGGTTAAGATTAAAGGTATAGAGATGATAAAACGGGTCTCGGATATAGCGGATTTTGTATGTCGCAAAAATGAGTCTTGTTCTTATTTGGTAGCTACGGATGATGAGCGCATCGTCTCGTTTTGCGAATCCCGGGAGATTCCGGTGATGATGACTTCCACGAATTGTAAAAGTGGTACGGAACGTTGCTATGAGGCGGCAAGGAAACAGGACACCAATCCCGGACTGATAATAAATCTGCAAGGCGATAATCCCACGTGTCCTCCTTGGATCTTGCAAGATCTGATCGATACATGGAGAAAGGAGAAGGCGGATGTCCTTACCGCCTCGGTCTTGTTGGGATGGAGCGAATACGATCAATTACTGGCGATGAAAAAGGAAACCCCTTATTCTGGCACGACGGTATTGGTGGATCGGCTGGGATATGCCTTAGCTTTCTCGAAACAAACCATACCCGCTATCCGTAAGGAGGATCAGGCTAGGGATCTTTTGCCTAAAAGCCCTGTCAGGCGGCATGTGGGTTTATATGCGTATAGCGGTCGAGCCCTTGAGTCTTATTTCTCATTACCTCCGTCTGTGTATGAACGCTCTTATATAGAAGGATTGGAACAGATGCGTTTCTTAGAGAATGGTATCAAAATGAGGGTCGTAGACGTTGATTATCGGGGACGTGAGACAACAAGCGGGGTTGATTCTCCGGAAGATGTTAAACGGGTTGAGGAAATACTTGAGAAATATGGAGAGTTTGATCTTTCGTGACTTGGAAGGAATCGTAGATTCTATTTTATTTCCTTACCATACTTTGGAGGAAGTTCTACCTCCTGGCTGTGAGGCTGGTCCGGTATGGATGGAATTTGCCTGTTGGGTAGACAGCCAAAAGGTGGATATACGGGCATCGGAATCACCCTTATTCTTGAATATATGTGGTATACCCGCATCCGGTAAATCGTATTGGGCGGAGAAATGGCTATCAGAGAATGGACCTTGTTTGCATATCGCTTTCGACGCTATCATGGAGGCATTATCCGGGTATCAAGCGGATTACTCGCTAGATAGGGAGAAAGCGTTCTTACGTTGGGAACTTTCTGCTCGTTTTTTAGGTTACCGTCTTCTTTTGTTGGGATTGAGGAATGGGTGGCCTATTTTATTTGAACATAGTAATGCGTTGAGAGAACATGTGGATTTGTATAAGAAGATAAAGAGTCTTGGATATCGGATTCATATGGTGTGCATCGATGCGACACCAGAAATGGTTATCAAAAGATTGGCTCGGAGGAATCGTTTTTTCCCGGAGGAGCAAGTAAAAAAACGTTGGGATTGCTTGATAGATTTGTTACCTGAATATCAAAAAATAGTAGATGACTTTAAATTAATACAACCATGGAAAAATGTAGAAAACTTGTGATCGTACGGCATGGTAATACGTTTCGTGCGGGAGAGACTCCGACTCGGGTTGGAGCTAGAACTGATTTGCCTCTGGTAGAGGAGGAACGAGCTAGATCTGCGGGACGTTATTTACGTGAAAAGGGGATTGTGATCGACAAGGTGATTTCGGCCCCCTTAAAACGCACATTGGAGACCGCTAACTATATCTTGGAGGAAATGAATGTGGATTTGCCTATCATTCAAGACTTACGTCTTAAAGAGATTGATTATGGGCCGGATGAGAATATGGTAGAAGATCATGTAATAAAACGTTTGGGATCTCTCTATTTAGAAAAGGAGGGAATGGACCGGAAAGACCTAACGGAAGATCGGATCGTGGAGAGGGGACTTTCCGTGATCGCCCAATGGAATGAGAAGGCCGTGGTACCGTTAGGATGGAACGTAGATGTAGAGAAACTGATAAGCGGTTGGCAGGATTTGGCGGCTAGTATACCTGATGGTGAGACTTGGCTGCTAGTATCTTCCAATGGAGTGATGCGTTTCTCCCCCTATATTCTGGGGAATTATGAGGATTTCTGTGCGACTCATGATATTAAGGTTCCGACAGGTGGGGTTTGTATATTCGATTGTGTGGGTGATCATTGGAGGTGTACGGATTGGGGAATAAAGGCTTATAAACTTTTTAAATGATAAATCATGGAAGATATATGGAATATAACAGCTTTGGTAGTTAGTGTATTAAGTGTGCTTTTGTCTCTTTATGCTTTAAGACAGGCTACCACTAAAAATACCTCGGATATGTATCTGTTCTTTATCTCGCAATATGCGAAGGAGGACATGAAATTGGCTTTACGTAAATTGAAAGATATAAAGCGGGGGGGTATATCGGTTGGAACAATGGGAGAGTGATATGAAAAATAATTTGCCGAAAGCCTTTGAGTATGACGAGGCGAGACGTTTGGTGAAATATTTTTATGATACTTTAGCCTATATGAAGTTGGAGAAACTAATAGAGGCTCGTTTCGTAAGATTGATTTGCTTGAAGAAAGGGGCATGGCTTTATCTGGACACAGTCGAAGCCATGGAAAATTTTTTTGACAGTGGCTATGATAAAAAGCCATATGCGGTTATTCGGGATGTATGCGAAAATTTACGAAAGGAAGGGTGTTGTCCTCCTTAGTTCATTATTTTCGGCTTTTGGTGATTTAATAAAGCCTTGATCGAAGAAACGATCGGGGCTTTTATATTTATTTCTTAATTCGCCATGACGATATTCCGCAAGTCGAAACCGAATTGAATATACTCATCCTCAGTGATTTGCCTCTCTGTTGTCAGGATGATTAACGCATGCCCTCGATAGTTGTTTCTGTAAGGGGGATGGAAATGGTTGTAACGGTTTTCGAAGAAGCCGCATTTTTTATAGAACTTTAATCGCTTGGAGGAAATTTCATCCGTAATAGGATCGATCTCTAATAAGATGATCTTATTCAGGCGTTTATTAAAATCCTCCAGCAATAAACCGCCGTATCCTTGTCCCCTAAAGTTCTCGTGAATGGCGAAATGTTCGATATATACATAGGTGCTAAAATCCCAGTATGAGATAAAGCCGATAAAGAGGTTATCTTTCAGATATACCACTAGATGATAGTTGGGAGATTGGAAGGCCTGTTCTTGTTGTTCTTCTGTTCGTTGCTCAAATAGAGGGAAACTTGCCGTATATATTTGCTCAAAGGTAGGATAGAGAGGATCTTGCTTTCGCGTTATTTCTAGTATGTCCATATGACTTCGCTTTATTTTTGATGCGAAGATAATAATCTAAAAACATTGTCATGTCATATTAAAGCTTTATTTTTGGATGATCTTATAATTAAGATATTGTATACGATGATAGCGTGGTTTCGTTATATATGTTTAATTGTTAGCCTTATAATCACTATGCCGGAATTACTTTCGGCACAACGTCTGGTTTCTCAACGTCAAGAGGATGTAGAGGCCGGTCTTTTATATAACGAGAGCGTCTACATCCTATCTAATTATTCTTGTCTATCCTCCAATTCCCCGGAAAAACTTTCTTTGGACGAGTTGTTGCGGAAGCAGATCGAAGGCTTTTATTTCTATTTGAAGCGGGATACGGAGACAAATGTATTGTTACTAAGGAAACCTGATGGTACGTTTACCCCTTTTAGTGAGTCATTGGAAGCCATTAAGACGGCCTTGGATGCGGACTCCACTAAGGTTATGACGCTTTTCCTTGATTTCTATGTAGAGACGGAGCTGGAATCCTCTTTTAAGGAAATAGGCTTGATGGAGTATGTACTTGAGTATGATACGAAAAACGGATGGCCATCCCTGAAGGATATGTTGAGTTCCGGAAAGCGACTGGTCGTTTTCGAGGTTCAGAAACATTTGAACAGTCCTTCATGGTTGCATAATATGAGGGATTTCGTGGAGCATACGGACGCTGATTGGGGCAACCAACCGGAAGGGGTTGAGAGTTTTGATGAGCGGCTGAAAAAAAATTTGTCTTTATTTACCGGATATAAGTTCTTGGAGACTTCCCGGGGGAATAGCAATGATATCTCGGCTTTAGCCCGGCAGACGCCCTATTTAATTGAATCGTTTAAAAGAGCGTGGATCCGGGATGGAAGGGTTCCCAATTTTATCTTGGTAGATAAGTATTACGCGTGGTTGGATGTCTCGTTGGTTACTTTTCGGAATTTCGATATCATCTACGGCGCGGTTACGAATAACAATGAGCTGCTTAACTACGTGAATTGGGATGGGATGTCTAATTATACGACGGGTAAATATTGCTTTCCGCTAGAGCCCGGGGCCGAGTTGATGCTTTCCCCGATCTCTCCGGGCTATAGGATAGAGCCGGCTACGGTTTATGTCTCCGGTACCCAAAGGAAGGCTTTCGCTAGCGATTTTAAGGCTAGACCTTTGCGGATTGACGAGGATATAGAGATTTATTTACCGTTTGAGGGCGATGAGAAAGATGGTTCGTCCAATCATAATCTCACGGTATCTAGGAATGTCGAGTTTATTCAGGACCCTATACGGGGACAGGTCGCTTCCTTGGAGAATCAGGCCCGTGTGGATTTACCGACCGCTTCGGAACTTCATATGCGGGATCATGATTTCACTGTCGGCGTTTGGTTGAAAATACCTAAGTACCTGCCGGAGAAGGAGGATTATTGTATTCTGGGAGCTAAGAACAGTACTTATCAACAAGCGTTGCATCTGTTGATACGGAACCGGAAACCGTATATGGGATTCTTTAACAACGATCTGGTTGGTAACACGGAGATCGAGCCGGGCAAATGGTACAATGTCGTATGGCGGTATAATAAAAGGAATGGGGAGCAGGCTATATTCGTGAATGGAAAACTGGACGCGATCTCTTTTGATCGTCCGGCTTATCTGGGTAGTGATAGCTTATATGTCGGTTTCGTGAATTTCAGCCAGTCCTCGAACTTCGTGGGTGTGCTGGATAATCTTTGTATTTGGTCTCGTGTGTTGAGCGATAAGGAGATATTGGGATTGAGCAACCAGTTATTAGATTTACATATATCGAATGCGATTACTTGGTTGGATATCCTTGGAATTGGGTTGATTTTGATGGCTCTGGTCTCGATAGCTTATCTAGGCTATCGGAAGGTGAAAGAAAAGCCAAGGCAGGATGAGGCTGATGCGGGAACGGTCGCGGAGGAGGGAATCGAGGAAGGAATCGAGGAGCCGGATCGTTCTTCGCGAGAGATGCCGGAGGAGATTGAGGAGGTTCCGGTTCTGCGCAATTATATCCGATTGTTTGGAGAGTTCTATGTGTTGGACCGGGATGGAAATGATATAACCTCTCTATTTACCCCAAAATTAAAACAGCTGTTTATCTTGATTATGCTTCACTCTTCCCGTGGAGGTTTCGGGATATCGAGCAAGGACTTGACACGGATGATTTGGGGGAATGACAACCCCTCGAAAAGTACGAAGAGCCTTCGAAGCGTATCTATATTGAAACTCCGGAAGATATTGGAACGTATCGATACGGTCGAGGTTCTATTTAACGCGAATCGATATATTCTCCAGCTTTCGGAAGATGTCTATTGCGATTATTTGGCTTGTTTGGATTGGCTGAAAGATAAACGGGTACGGACTCAGCCGGACTTTGAATATTTCTATGATATTATCAGCAAAGGAGAAGTGTTCAAAGGGGAATCGTTTGATTGGATGGATGATTTTAAAAGTTATATCTGTAATAGTACGGTGGATGTCTTGTCTCGCTTTATCGACACTTACTCGATCGAGGATGAGGCGGATCGGGTGATCCAGATAGCAGACCAGATCCTTCTGAACGATCCTTGCAACGAGGAGGCTTTGCTCTATAAGATCAAAGCCTTGATTTACCAGAACAACTTTAAATTGGCCCGTTATGTGTACGACCGCTTTTGCGCTTTATACCAAGAGATGTATGGTGAGGCTTTCCCCTCTTCTTTTGAGCAGGTCGTACCGTCTCCGCTGATGAGTCAGCAATCTCCCCAGTAAGTATTATAGTGTGCCTGCTCATTGGCAGGACTGTGCCATTGCTATTGTCACACCTGTGCCATCGTTGTGGCAAGACCGTGCCACCGTTATGGCATGCCTGTGCCATCCGTGTGGCACTCCTCTGCCATTACAGTGGCAAATGTATGCGCCCCACTGATAGCGATCCTTTCGAATAGAGAGGCAGGTGCTATGCCTCTGACTTATCGAAGATTTTTATAAATATTTCTTGATTTATTTATGTCGCTGTTATTGCGTGAATTATGCTTTGTGAGGATATGAAATTTGCCTTAAATTAGCCCTAGGTTAATGCCTTGTTTAGCGTTCGTTAACTCATGGTTTACTGCTCCTCCCTATATTCGCTCTCGTTGTTTCGCACGAGGAAGCGAAGTTGTGTTTTACTATATATATTTTTTTTTCGACTTTAAATTTAATACTATGAGTAACACTATGTCTGACAAGAATTCGGTGAACTTCACACGTAGGGAGTTCTTAGGTACAGTAGCTGCAGCGGCGGCGTTTACAATCGTACCTCGTTCCGTTTTGGGTGGACCGGGCTATACGGCACCTAGCGATATGGTCAATTTGGCCGGTATCGGTGTGGGTAGCCAAGGTGGTGGCGATATACAGAATATCGCTACTCCGGATGTACCAATTAAAAGGAGACCTTTTGGTGGAGGCGGTATGCTGATGCAACCTTATGCGGGCATCCAGCCACCCAGACGGGAACGAAGAGCGTCGGATAATCCTGTGCAAATGGGAGATGCGGAGAAACAATCGTTTAAGCATGCGAATATTTATGCGCTATGTGATGTAGACCACGATTACTCCGGACATATCTTAGCGGGATACCCGAAAGCGAAGAAGTATACCGATTTCCGGGAAATGATCGACAAGGAGAAAGAGATCGATGCGGTATTGATCGGTACTCCGGACCACACCCATGCGGTTATTGCCGCTTATGCGATGAAAGCTGGTAAGCATGTATTTGTAGAGAAGCCGATGGCTAAGACGATTTATGAGACCCGTTTTTTGAGGGATCTGGCAAAGCAAACCGGTGTTGTTACCCAGATGGGTAACCAAGGGCATAATATTGAAGGAACTATGCAGACGGTCGAATGGATCCAAGGTGGCGTGATCGGAGACGTAAGGGAAGTTCATTTGTGGACAAACCGTCCGATGTGGCGCCAAGGTTATTTTGATCGTCCGGCGGGAGTGGATATACCGTCTAATCTTAACTATGACGTGTGGTTGGGACCGGCTCCTGATAAACCTTATAATCCGGAGATGCTTCATTTCGCTTGGCGTGGGTTATGGGATTACGGTACAGGCGCTATGGGGGATATGGGAGCCCATACCTTCGACGCTCCGATTTGGGCGCTTAATTTGGGTATGCCCACAAAAATACAAGCTACTTCCACCCCTTACAATAAGGACTATCTGCCACAATCGGAATGCGTGACGTATGAGTTCCCGGCTCGTGGGAATATGCCTCCGGTAAAGGTAACTTGGAGTGATGGGGGTATAAAACCGGCTCGTCCGGCGGAGTTGGAACCGAACCGCCAGTTAAGGGAAGCGCTTTATATAGGCGATAAAGGCTTGATCATGCATGGTACCCATGGAGCGGAGCCGCAACTGATACCGGAAAGACCGGGATTCGTAGCTCCGGAGAAGACATTAAAGCGACCGAGTAATATTTATGTGGACTTTATCGAGGCGATAAAGGAAGGTCGCAAAGCCGCTAATGATTTTGAGGTATCCGCTAAATTGACGGAGATTATGTTGCTGACGAATATCGCTGTCGCCGCGCAACGGTTGGATCTTACGTTGGAATATGACGCAGAGAATATGAGAATCACGAATTGTCCGGAAGCGAACGATTATTTCCACTATGAGTATCGTAAAGGTTGGAGCCTGTAAGGGACTTTCTTCTAAGGGTTAAGATTAATTTATAAATTGAATGGTTATGAATAAAGATGTGAACAATGGTCAGTCCAGACGTGAGTTTCTAGGAAGATCGGTCGCTGCTTTGGCGGCCGCGTCTTTCCTTCCGAGTGCTTTCTCTTGTACGGGGAAGAGTGTGGCGGCTCCCGCTCCGGTTGATACGGCGGCGGAGGCAGGCAAGGTTAACTCGAAGTTCGGTGGCGTGCAAATCGGCACGATCACTTATAGTTGGCGTTCCATGCCGGGTGGATTGGAGAATATCATCAAGTATTGCCAAGAAGCGAATATCAGTTCCATTGAGTTGATGGGAGGTGATCTGGAAGCTTATTTAGGAGCTCCGGAGAATCCGATGATGAAATTCTTCCGTCGGCAAGCTCCTCAACCTGCGGCGAAACCGGGTGAGAAACCTGCGGCTCCTCGTCGGATGGGTCCCCCGAAGTTTACTCCGGAGCAGCAGGCTGAGATCGATAAATATAAGGAAGAGGTGAAAGCGTGGCGTCTCGGGCTGGATCTATCGAAGGTGGAAGGTGCCCGTAAGTTGTTGAGCGACGCTGGGATATCTGTGCATATCGTGAAAATGCAACCTTCCGGCATGGAATCGGACGAAGAGGTCGATTATGCCTTCAAGGTGGCCAAGGCCATGGGCGCTAAAGCCGTGACGGACGAGATTAATTTGGAGACGGCGAAAAGAGTCGCTCCATTTGCCGAGAAGCATGGGATGTATATGGCTTTCCATAATCATATGCAATATGCCGAAGAAGGCTTTAGTTGCGATCCGATCTTAGCGATCTCTCCTTCTATTATGTTGAATTTTGATGCGGGCCACTTCTTTGGCTCTACAGGTATCCATCCGAATGAGATGATCAAGAAATATCATGATCGGATCTATAGTATCCACTTGAAAGATAAGACGGGGCCTACGACAGGGGACCAGCCGAATACGAATCAAGTATGGGGACAAGGGGAGATGCCGTTGGAAGACGTGCTCTTGTTGATCAAACAAGAGAAATGGCCTATCTATTGCGATATAGAACTGGAATATGATATCAAGCCTTGGTCTGACTCCGTGAAAGAGGTAGGCACTTGCGTGAAATATGCTCGACAGATATTGATGTAGATTATAGAATGTTGTCTTTGGTATGTCATTAATGGGATGACGAAAAGGTCGGTTCCCGGTGGAGCCGACCCTTTATTTTTTATTTATTGATCTCTTTCAGCAAATTTGGTGCGCACTTAAAATGGACAATGGTTCTAGGGATCAACATTAAAGTCTCTCCGCTTTTCGGGTTTCTAGCCAACCTGCTTGTCTGTAAGCGGGGAGTATAAACACCGAAACCCTGTATACATACCTTTTCTCCGGCTCTCGTTTTCTCTAAGATGATGTTATTCAGTTCTTCCAATATGTACCGGATTTCTTCTTTGTCATTACCGACTCTTTTCGATAATTCCTCGATTAGCTGACTTTTATTCATATCGTATTATTTTTTGAGAAGTTTGTTCTTTGCTCTGTTGTTAAATATTTTTTCCTGTATTGCAAAGGCGATAAGCCCGTGTGCCTCCGAAAGAAGCGTCCCAACGAGGATTGGTTCGAGAACTGCGTCTTCTCAACAATCTCTTGGATATTCAAGGTGGAGTTGGTGAGTAATCCTTTTAATTCTAGGATCATATATTCCGTAATCCAATCTTTGGCGGATTTGCCGCTTACCTCCTTAACAACCATGGTCAAGTATTTAGGGGTGATGCATAGAGAGTTCGCGTAGAACGTCACGCTTCTGTTCACTTTGTAATTACTCATGACCAATTGAAAGAATTTGTGGGTCAGTTCTTTCTTGTGTACATCTATCGTTGCCGTACTGTCTAAAGAATTGACTTTATAATGGTTATATATATCAAGGAATAATATGCGAAGTAAGAGTATAACCGACTCTCTTCGATACTGGTTTTCCGGATCGACGGCTTTTCTTATAAGTAATTCAAAGAAGTCTACAAAGGAAAGAGTTTCCACGTCTTCCATCTTGAAATAGTAATGTTGCCTCATATAGAAAAAGAAATGTGGCGAGAAACGACTGATACCGCTTAATATATCAGAATAAAAGGATTCCGTGATCGTGAAATATCTGATTTGGAAATCTACGCTAACGTCCGTTAATGCGACCAATTGCCCCGGCAAGATGATGATGAGCTCTTTGGGGGTTATAATGTGCTTGTTGGAATAGATATCAATTTTAGCGTTTCCTTTTACACAATAGATGACAATCCCTAATCTTATATAAGAAGGGTAAGTGGTAATAGGAAGTTCTTTGGAAAGTGTAAAGATCTTGAAGTCCTTCTCCAAAGAATAATCAATACCACTATTCGGCTCAACTATTTTTTTAATATTTCCCGACATTCTTTTTGTCTATGTTTCTTATGTAAAATTATAACTTCGTCTTTTACTATATTTATCTAGTGGTTGTTTGGTATAATATTACAGAAATATAGGTCTCGTTTTGGCGTTTTTTAAAGTTTGGCTTAAATGATACCTTGAAAAATAACCGCTATTGGATGTTTTTGTTTGTAGGTCTAATACTTTTTTGCAAATACGGTTGAGGTGATGTTAGGGATAACTTGTATTCTAAGGGCTGTGCGAGCTGGATGGAATATGTGTTAGGAAATATTAGTAATTAAGGTTAAGGACAAGCGTGCGAGACAAGAACGGGAAGGATTGCCTCGCGCGACAGGCTTAGATCGTCTTTTAGATAAACTTGAGTATATCTTCTGCCTTTTCCGCTATATGATCGGGTGCGTATTTCTCTAATTCCGTACGAGGGCGAAAGCCCCATGTTACCCCACAGGAGGTCACTTCGCTGTTGATGGCGGTTTGCATGTCTACGTCCGAATCACCGACATAAAGAGTGCTCTCTTTGGATATGCTCGCTCGTTCTACGATCTCATTGACAATACTGGGATCTGGCTTCGCCTTTACTCCTTCACGCTGTCCGAGAACCTCCGTAAATTGTATGGAAGGAAAGAAATGGGCGATGAGCTTACGGGTAGCGGCTTGATATTTATTAGAAGCGACCGCCAGTTTTATCCCTCTTTCCTGCAACAAGGCTAATAACTCAGGGACACCGGGGTATGGAACGCTGCGATCCGTGTTATGCAGATCGTAATGCTTCAAGAACTCTTCCCTTACCTTTAGTATATTCTCTGCCGTCTTTTCACCTTCGGGTAACGCGCGTTCGAATAATTTGTTGATGCCGTTTCCTACGAAGAAGTTATACTCCTTTACGTCGTGCGTCGGAAAACCGTTTTGCCGCAACGCATGGTTCGTGCTATGGGCTAAATCGGCGATCGTATTTAATAATGTTCCGTCAAGATCGAATATTACTAACTTTTTCATTTTAGTTTTCTGGCAAAATTAATGGAATGTAGAGACATACTTTACCTTTCGACTGATAAAATAGATGAACCGATTTAAAAATAGATAAAAGTATTAGGTCATATATAAGATATTTGTATCTTTAGGACAGGAATAGAAATCCTTTGTAATATATTGTATAACCTAAAATTGGAACATCATGGGAAAGAATCAATTAATTCACGGGAATGAATTTCATTTGCTGAAACAAGCAGAGATTCATAAAGCTACAGGCAAATTAGTCGAGTTACTAAACTTGGCAGCCGGTTCTACGGGAGGTTTTGATATTTATAAAGTTGTAGAGGCTTATTTTACGGATTTAGAGAAAAGAAAGGAGATCAATGATTTGTTGGGTATTTCCGAGCCATGTGAGACACGTGTCACGGAAGAATGCTTTTCTTAAATAAGCCGCAGTAGGAATAACATAGAAAAAGGAGATACCTGAATCAGATATCTCCTTTTATTATATCTCAAAGAAGGATCAATTACTTACCAGAAAGTTTTTCTTTCAAAGCTGCCAATTCCTCGATGTCACCTAATGTAGTCTTTTCAACCGGACCGGTTACCATTCCAGATTCCTCTTCTTTTTTACCGCCACGTTTTGAGGATGCCTTCTTTTCAGAAGTTGCCTTAGCGCCTTTTTGCTCATCTTCAAAGATGCGGCTGTGAGAAAGGATGATACGTTTAGCTTCCTTGTTGAACTCGATTACCTTGAATGAAAGTTTCTCATCTACTTGAGCTTGAGAACCATCTTCTTTTACAAGATGCTTCGGAGTAGCGAAACCTTCTACGCCGTAAGGCAAAGAGATAACGGCACCCTTATCCAATACTTCGATGATTGTACCTTCGTGGATAGAACCAACCGTGAAGATTGTCTCGAATACATCCCAAGGATTCTCTTCCAATTGCTTGTGGCCTAAGCTTAAGCGACGGTTTTCCTTATCGATTTCCAATACTTGAACCTCGATCTCAGCGCCGATCTGAGTGAATTCAGACGGATGTTTGATCTTCTTCGTCCAAGACAAGTCAGAGATGTGGATCAAGCCGTCAACACCTTCCTCGATTTCTACGAATACACCGAAGTTAGTGAAGTTACGAACCTTAGCCGCATGACGAGAACCTACCGGGAAGCGCTCCTCGATGTTTTCCCAAGGATCAGCCTTCAATTGCTTGATACCAAGAGACATCTTACGCTCGTCACGGTCCAAAGTCAAGATTACGGCTTCGATCTCGTCGCCAACCTTCATGAAGTCTTGAGCGGAACGCAAGTGCTGTGTCCAAGACATCTCTGAAACGTGGATCAAACCTTCTACGCCCGGAGCGATCTCGATGAACGCACCGTAGTCAGCCATAACGACAACTTTACCCTTAACCTTGTCACCAACCTTCAAGTTCGTATCCAAAGCATCCCATGGGTGCGGAGTCAATTGCTTCAAGCCAAGAGCGATACGTTTCTTCTCGTCGTCGAAGTCCAAGATAACAACATTGATCTTCTGATCAAGCTGAACGATTTCTTCCGGATGAGAAACACGTCCCCAAGAAAGGTCTGTGATGTGGATCAAACCGTCTACGCCACCCAAGTCGATGAATACACCGTAAGAAGTGATGTTCTTGACAGTTCCTTCCAATACCTGTCCTTTCTCCAATTTGGAGATGATATCTTTCTTCTGTTGTTCCAACTCAGCCTCGATAAGAGCCTTGTGAGATACAACAACATTCTTGAATTCTTGATTGATCTTAACAATCTTGAATTCCATAGTCTTACCTACAAATACATCGTAGTCGCGGATCGGCTTCACATCGATCTGAGAACCCGGCAAGAACGCTTCGATACCGAATACGTCAACGATCATACCGCCCTTCGTACGACATTTGATGTAACCTTTGATAATTTCGTCTTTTTCAAGAGCCTCGTTAACACGATCCCAAGAACGTGTAGCGCGTGCTTTCTTGTGTGAAAGGATCAATTGTCCTTTTTTGTCTTCTTGGCTCTCGATGTAAACCTCTACCTCGTCACCAATCTTTAAATCCGGGTTATAACGGAACTCGGACATAGGAACAACACCGTCAGATTTGAAACCGATGTTTACAACAACCTCACGTTTGTTCATAGAAGTAACGGTACCCATAACCACTTCTTTGTCTTTTACCGTGTTCAGGGTCTCGTCATACGTTTTTACAAGATCGTCCTTGCTTACTTCGGTGTAAGTCTCGCCTTGCTCGAAAGCGTCCCAGTTGAAATCTTCAACTGGCTGGATGTTTTTTAAATTTTCCATTCTTTAATTGTTAATACTAAGTTTGTTTTAATTAGTAAGTTAGACTTTATGTTGTCATCTCTCAAAAATCGGGGCAAAGGTAATGCTTTTTTTCTGATTGACAAGAGTTTTGAGGGGTAAAAACATTCATTTGGGTCGTGTTGGCTGTAATTACGGAAAACTGTTGATTTTTATTGATATTTATTTTGTAAGTTTGCGAATTGTAAGCGATAAATCAATGAGTAGAGGATTTTTAAGAAAGTCCAGCGTCAATACTTTTATAGGAATAGTGTGGATTTTGTTTGCGGTGGGCACAAGTGCGCAGAATGCCGTGAGTAAATTTCGTGCGGATAGCATACGCCAATCTTTATCACGTATCCAAAAACCTCAGGATAAGATACCCCTTCTTAAAGAATTAATCGGCTTGTACTGGCAATTGCCGGAGGAGGTACTAGCGTTGAAAGAGATAATCGATATCGCGATGCCTTTGGATTCCATCGGGATCGTATACGATGCGATGGCTGGCTTGAGTCGTTATTACCCTGCTATTAGGACGTTTGTCCGAGTCGGGGGCGCTCTTGAAACAGTATGATCATTTATTGGATTCCTTGGAAAGGAAGTATAATGGGGAGGGAAAGATTTTTCCGGTAAAACGTCATCGTTGCTTGATGAGTTGCTATTATTGCGAGCTGTATACCATGAAAGGGAATTCGGGAAAGGCACAGGCGTATTTGGATCAGGCGACCGCTTATTTGGATAGTTCTTTTGGGGATAGGGTGGAGGCTCAATATCTGCGGACAAAATCATTTTATTATTGGAAGGAGAAAGATTATAGGCATGCGTTGTCCGCCGTCAATCTGGCTTTAAAGATCAATCGTGATCTGGATAAGTTGGAGATGAAGAAAGCGATATTGCAATCGTCCGGCCAATTGCAAGAGGCGGTCACTATCTATGAGGAGATCATCAATAAGACGGAGACGATCAACACGGATGCCTTCGACCGGCAAATCGAGCAACTCCGTGTATTGAATGACTTGAATGACCTGGAAAAGCAAGATCGGGAGTTGAAGCTGAAATCGGAGCAAGAAGCTTTGAAGCAGAAGCAGATTGTCGTATCTATCGGTCTTCTATTGGTCTTGATGGGCCTACTCTATATGTTGTGGCGTATTTATATGCATAC
>PPYE01776557.1_pt1 | contig 20044 bp, 21 predicted proteins | sample 1559881 | NCBI WGS metagenome assembly PPYE01 (sample SAMN08240022, study PRJNA423297) | Human gut metagenome, whole genome shotgun sequencing project.
GCCGGAGACGCGCCAGACCGCGCCGGCATAGCTGTCCGCTACGTAGAGCGCGCCGTCCAGCTCGGCAAAGCCGGAGGCGGCGATGCTGCCGGCTTCGCTGCCGAAGTCCGCCAGCGCCGCGGCTGAAAGCGAGCAGACGAGCGCCGCCGCGAGCAGGATGGAAAGCAATTTTTTCATAGTGTCACACTCCAATGCTTTAGCCTTCGGCAATGCCGTCGAGGAGGAAGATCTCAAACTTGTTGCTTTTGCCTTTGAGGCTGATACCGTCGCCGAGGGAGGTGGTGAGGATCCTGCTGCCGAGGCGGTCCACGACCTCTCGGCTGATGTAGATTTTCCCGGCGGGGGCGTTGGCCTCAAGGCGGGCGCTGGTGTTGACGGTGTCGCCGATGGCGGTGAAGTCCATTCGCATCTCCGCGCCGATGTTGCCGACAACGGCGCTGCCGCAGTGGACGCCGATGCCGAAGGAGACGGTGCGGCCGAATTTCTCAAGCAGTTCCTGCGAGAGCGCCTTGGAGCCCTCGACCATGTCCACGGCAGCCTTGCAGGCGTTCATGACGTAGTCCTCCTGCTCAATGGGCGCGTTCCAGATGGCCATGGTGCAGTCGCCGACAAATTTGTCGAGCGTGCCGTGGTTTTTCATGATGCAGTCGGTGGTGAGGCTTATGTAAGCGGTGGTGTAGCAGCCGCTGTAGTTGTCGCTGTCAAAGGCGGACTTGTCAAATGCTATAAAGTATTCGTTCGAGCCCAGACCCGCATCTCCGGAGCCGCGAGTGTCCTCAAGACCGGAGCAGCAGTAGACAGGCAGGTTAATTATGCCCGTTACGGTGAACTGGGTGCCGAGCAGGCAGCCGTCGTTCTGCAAAGTTATGGTGTCACCGACGGAGATGCCCTTCTCGGAGGCGAGCAGCTCTTCGATGGCGGCCTCACCCGCTGCCGTGGGCAGCTCGCCCTTGACAATGACGGCGTCATTCATGCTCTCAAGCAGGGAACGGACCTGTACCAGCACGCGCTCGCCGTCGAGCTCCAGCTGTGCCGCGTCAGTGTAGCCGCCCTCAGCGGAGCGCACGCCGTCCCAGGCGGAGATGGCCTCTATGTCCTCGTCGGTTATGCCGTTTGCGCAGCTTATCTCTAGGGATTCAAGCCGGTTTTCAACGAAATATGCGTCAGCCCGGCGGAGGATGGCGTGCGCCGAGGACTGGAAACCCTGAAAAATCGCAATGCTGACGCCCGCAATGACCGCAACGGCGAGGAAAGAGACTCCGCTCTTGCGTATGCTGCGCAGCAGATGCTTAAGACCTGTGGCTTTCATCACCAGACCAACTCCTTCGCGGCGGCGGGATGCCTGTTCACGATGACCTCAGCCACGACGCCGCCCTTCATACGGATGACGCGGTTTGCCATCTTGGCTATCTCCTCGTTGTGCGTGACCATGAGCATCGTGGTGCCGGCCTTGATGACGTCCTCAAGAACGGTGAGGACCTATATGCTGGTCTCGTAGTCGAGCGCGGCGGTGGGCTCGTCGGCGAGGATGAGCCGGGGCTTTTTCATGAGCGCGCGGGCGATGGATACGCGCTGCTGCTGACCGCCGGACATTTGGGATGGGTAATTGTCCTTCCTGCCCAGCAGCCCGACGCGCTCAAGCGCATCTTCGGCGTCCATGGGGTCTTCGCAGAGCTCGCCTATGAATTCGAGATTTTCCTTGGCCGTCAGCGTGGGCATGAGGTTGTAGGCCTGGAAGATGAAGCCTACGGAGTGGCGGCGGTACATGGTGAGCGTTTTTTCATCGGCATTGGAGTAGTCCACGCCGTCAAAGAGGAAGCTGCCGCCGGTGAGCTTATCCATACCGCCTATTATGTTGAGCATAGTGCTCTTGCTGCAGCCCGACTCGCCGAGGATAACGAGGAACTCGCCTTCGCGCACGTCGAGGTTCACGCCCTTGAGGATCTGGATCTGCGTGTCGCCCTGGCCGAAGACCTTGGTGACGCCGCGCAGAGAGATGATGGACTTCTTTTCCTCCGCAAAGCCGAGGTTCAGGCCCTTGTCGTCGATGGCGATGGCCGTGAGCATGGCCAGATTCTCGCAGAGGTCCACGTCCGCGTCGTTGTAGAGCGAGCCGTCCTTCTTGTTAATTATCTGGATGCAGCCAATGACCTCATATTTATTGATGAGCGGCACGCAGACCATGCTCTTTGTGACAAAACCGGTGCTCTCATCAAAGCGTCCGGCCCAGCGGGCATCGCTCTGGCAGTCCTTGACGACGGTGGTCTTGCCCTCTTTGACGACCTGGCCCGCGATGCCCTCGCCCTCGGCGAGGCTCATTCCGGTGAGGTCGGCGCCGCCAATGGTGAAGGAGGGGTAAATGCGCTTGTCGCCCTTTGAATTGTAGAACCATATGGTCCCCGCCTCAGCTCCGACGGCCTTGACAACCTCGCCGAGGCTTGTTCGAAGCGCCTCTTCAAGCGACTCCGCGTCCTGGAGCAGGCGGGTTATTTCCCATACCACCTGCGTATAGTTGATGCGTTCGTTTTTCATCTTGTCACCCCGAATTAAAAGTAGATGCCGAGCCTGGCAATTTCATTTTTAGGTAAAAAACTTTGAAAGGGGAAACCGCCGTGCTATAATACAGAAATAAAGCAAAGCGAAAAGTCGTGCCCGACATAAAAATCCCAGACCGTCCAAGCTGTGGATGATCTGGTGTTCTCGAATCAATTTACACAGTATTTATAATAACTTCAAGGTCCCTGACGCAAGCGGTGAATTTTTGGCGCAAGCGGTGCTGCGCACACAAAATATAGTGGAATGGAGGGCGTTTATTGTGCAGGATACTATAAATATAGCGGCAGTAGACGACCTTCCGGCAGACCTTGAGCGGCTCGGCGCGGCCCTGGAGACCTACGCGGCGCAGCATGAGCTGACCATTGAGGTGTCGGGCTTTCGCAGCGGCGAGGAGCTGCTGGAGGCTGCCGCATCAGGCGGCTTTGATATAGTTTTTCTCGACATAGTGATGGACGGGATTGACGGTCTGGAGACGGCGCGCCGCCTGCGCGCCTTGGGCTCTGAGGCCCTGCTTGTTTCGTCACCACGGAGGCGGGCTATGCGCTGGAGGGCTACGAGGTCGAAGCCGCGGGCTTCCTCGTGAAGGGGGCGGGGGAGAGTGGACAGAGGCGCTTTGAGCGGCTCATGGACCGCCTTCTCCGCAGGCTCCGCCTGGAGGAGTACATAGACCTCAGCGCCACCGCCGCCAGCGTGCGTGTCCCGGCGGACGAGGTGCTCTACGCCGAAGTCCTGAACCACAGGATGCGCCTGCTCACGCGTGCGGGCGAGTTTTTGCTGCGCATGACTGTGGAGGAACTGAAACCCATGCTCCCGAAGGACGGGCGCTTTTACGAGTGCCACCGCGGCATAGTAATAAATCTGGATGCCGTCGGCACGCTGGAAGCCCAGGTGGTTGTGATGGAAAACGGGGACCGGCTGCCCGTCAGCCGTAGGCGACGCCCGTCGCTGGAGCAGGCCTACGCCGAGCGGAGCATCGCCAGGGTCAGGAGCGAGCTTTGATGGAACTGCTTTTGTATACCGCGTGCTCCTGGCTGCCGAGCCATATTCTGGCTTTTTATCAGTACTGGGATTTCAAATGGCGCTCCAAGAAGTTCGCCATTCTGCTGGTATGCCTGCTGCTCGTTATAAAGATACCGGTGGTGAAATTGGCGGCGGAGGCAGGATATAGCGTCAGGATGTTTGAACTGGTATTCTCGGCGCTCTCTGCAAGCGTGTATTTTATAATGGTGCGCACAAATCCGTTCAAGCTGGTTTTCACCTATGTACTTGTGGTCGATTATCTGATAATAGCCAGAGGGATAGCCTCGTTTGCGGCTGCAAGGCTGTTTTCAGAGGGGGCAATGTCCTGGCAATGCAGCCTGATGTGCGTGGCCGTGTATCTTGTGACGATGCCGTGGTCCATGCGGTATTTCAGGAGCACCGCCCGCGCGGTTGAAGACGCCGACTCGCCGGATATTTGGCGGGTGATATGGCTGCTGCCTGCACTCGCCAGCTTGGTCGTACTCATTTTCACCAACGCCTTCGATGCCGACAGCGTGACCAGCTGGACGGCGCTCATTGCGAGGCTGAGCCTGCTGTTCAGCATTATGGTAGTCTGCTATGTGCTGATGCGCTCGCTGGACGGGCTGAAAAAGCGTGCCGCCCTGGAGGAGCAGGCGCGGCAGATGGAGAACATACTGAATCTTCAGCGCGCGCAGTATGCACAGCTGCAGGAGTATATGGAAGAGACCCGCCGCGCGAGCCACGACCTGAGGCAGCACCGGAATATCATCCGCAGCTACCTGGAGAGCGGCAACGAGGCACGCCTGCGCGAGTATCTGAACGCGAACGCGGACAGCGGCCCGGGCGACGGCTTCTGTACCTGGTGCCGCAACTATTCCGTAAATATGCTGCTTAACCACTATGCTGTAAGGCTGCGCGCCCAGGGTACAGAGTTTGAGTTCAGCTTCGACCTGCCCGAGGGCCTCGCCGTACCAGAGCCCGACCTCTGCGTCGTGCTGGGAAACCTGCTTGAAAACGCGCTGGAGGCCTGCGCGGGGCAGGAGGGGGGCTTCGTCCGCGCCGCCGCGCGCCTGACGGGCAGCAGCGCTATGACCATAGCCGTAGACAACAGCTCCCCGCACCCGCCCAAGGCTGCCCCTGACGGCAGCCTGCTCTCCACCAAGCACCGGGGCGAGGGCATAGGCACAAGCTCTATACGCCAGATAGCCCTCCAATACCGCGGCAAGGCAGATTTCAACTGGCAGGACGGCGTTTTTCGAGCCGCCGTGTTCCTGAACCCGCAGGCGAATTAAGAAGAGCGCAAAAAAGCGCCGCCGTGAAAACGGCGGCGCTTTCTGTTTGATTTATCAGCGCTGAAGGGCGTCCCAGTCGCGCTCGGGGAGTTTTTGCGTCCACTGCTCAAACTCGCCGGCCCAAACGAAGTCGTGGCTGTTAGTGGCCTCCTGTATCTGCGCGTAGTACCAGGCGGAGGCGTCCATGTTGTCCGGCCAGAGGTTCATCTCGCTTTCCGGCAGCAGCCCGGCCGCGTGTGGAGCGCGCCCGAGGGTTCTGTTCACAATGGTGCAGGCCTCGGCGCGGGTGATGGGTGCATCCGGGCGGAAAAGCCCGCCCTCGTAGCCCTCGATGAGGCCGATCTCAGCCGCGGCTGCGACGCTCTCTGCATACCAGGCCCCGGGCGCGACGTCAAGGAAGGGGTTCTCGCAGTCCAGCCCCTCCAGCTCGAAGAAGCTGACGGCGATTTTTGCAAATTCGGCCCTGGTGATGCTGGCGTTGGGACGGAAGGAGCCGTCCTCATAGCCGCCGAGGACGCCCATTGCGCTGAGCGTGGAAACGGCGTTGTTGTACCAGCTCCCGGCGGCTACGTCGGTGTAGCTGTTCGTGTCTGACCAAAAGCTCTCGCGCGTCTCGTCCGTCAGCAGGCGGAAGAAGATGGTCGCGACCTCAGCGCGGGTGATGTTTGCCTCCGGCCGGATAAGCCCATCGTCGTTGCCGATGAGGTAGGCGAAATGCTCATCCAGAACGAGGCCGTTCGGCCTGTAGACCTCGGGCTCATCCGGAGTTGAGGGCGTGGGAGGCACAGGCGTGATGACGCGCTCCCAGCCGGCGTGGACAGACTTGTGGTCGTCCATGGTCACGCTGGTTATGGGCAGCGTGAGCGCCTCATCCGCGAACCATCCGGTAAACCTGTATCCGCTGCGGACGGGGACCTTGTCGAGCTCCACCACCGTACCGGCGCTGTGCAGCTCCGTTTCGTATTCGGTACCGCCGTAGGTGAAATAGCTGAGCTCATACATCAGCTCGGCGAACACGACGCGGACGGTGTGAGTGGCCCTTATGTCTTCAAGCGTCAGACTGGCGCCGTCTACGACGCTCACGCCGTCGAGCAGGACGTCCTTTAAGTAATAGCCCTCGGCCGGCGCAAAGCTGAGCGTCAGGTCCTCGCCCTCGTTAACGGTGAGTTCACCGCCGCCGGGCGTAACCGTCCCTTCGCCCTCAACCTCGACCGTGACCGCGTACTGCCTGACCTCCCTATGTGCCGCCTTGATAGCGGCAGGCAGGGTCAGGGGAGAGTAGAAGCCTACCTCGTTGACGACGCCGTCCTGAGCGCCGCACCCGCCGGTGCCCCAACGGGAGCCGGCCGCATCATAGTACCAGCCGTCGACCGTGTGCCCGCAGCTGAGCTGCGCGCCTTCCGGCGCATTCGGCGCGAAGAACGAGCCGGAGCCTGTGACATATATATCGTCGCCCTGTACGCTTGCCAAGTTGTTGTAAATCGAAACGTTGTTGGGGGAGTAACCGTTACTCATATTCACCGCCAGCCCGCCGCCGGATGCGGCGCTGTTGCGTGTGATAGTATTGCTGCCATTGAAGGACAAATTGACGCCGTTGGCCCTGTATATCGCGCCGCCGCTGCCTGCCGCGGAGTTGCCGGTGAAGGTCGTGCCGCTCAGCTCGACTTTGCCTTTGTTCAGATATATCGCGCCGCCGTCTGCCGAACTGTTGCCGTCAAAGTTCAAATTGGACAGCCGGACATTGACCCCGGTTGGCAGGCTCAGGAGCAGCGCCCCTCCGCAGACTTCGGCGCTGTTATGATAAAATGTGAGGTTTGAGATAGACACTTTGGTGTTAAACGTATTATTGCTCCAGAGCGAAATTGCTCCGCCGTAGCCGGTGCTGCTGTTGTCGGCGCTGCAATTTTCTATCCTTCCTCCCGTGATGTTGATGTTCAGCCCCTGGTAGCCCGCGTTGGCGTAGATCGCCCCGCCGCCGTAATAGACGTCGTGGCAGTTGCTTATCGTGCCGCCCGTCATCTCAAAAGTGGGCGTGCCGTGGGAGCCGCTTCCTATTGCCGGCCCGGGGTGGATGGAGATCGCCCCGCCTTGCACGCCGGTGCAGTTTTGTATCGTGCCGTCGTGCATATAGAACTTGGAGCGATCAGTTACGGCTACACCGCCGCAGATGGAATAGGGATTATTGCAGTCTGTTATCGTCCCGCCGTACATATGCAGCTCCGCGTCCTCAGACAGATGTATGCCGCCGGCCGAGTTGAAGCAAGTGGATGGCCCAAGCGTTACGTTGTCGTATATGTACAGTTTGGCGCTACCCTGTATGTTGAATATAGAATCTTGATTGTGCGTTGAGTAGATTTTCAACGCCTCAGAGTAGTCTGCCCTGCCAAGGTAAACCACAGCGCTGCCTGCGATTATAATGCTGCCGTTCGTAATCTTAACCTCATACCCACCGCCAAGCAGGGTGAAGCTCTTGTTTATGGGCGAAGTGACTGTGCCATCAACCTCAATATTCTTGAGCAGCGTGATCGTCCCGCCGTCCGCGACGCTTGCTATTGCTTCCAGAAAGCTGCCTTCCTCCGCGCTGCCGGTTGAAGTGGTGTATGTCGCCTCAGCGTCTACAGCAATAGCAGTAAATGGCAAAACGCCGATTACGATGCAAATCGCAATTAAAACAGAAAACAATTTCCTAGTCATAAGCAGACCTCCTCTGAGCCATGTGTCGCGCCCGCGCTGCCGCGCCGCGAGAGCGGAACGGAAATCAATGGTAATCGCGGGCCACTCGCTATGTTACAGGAAATTGAACCTGATATCAATAAATCTCACAAATGTGACGAACCTGTGAGAATTGGTCGTTGTAGCTAATGCTGCGTTGCATACGACTAACCGCACGTCCTCCGGCGGCGAACAAATGACATTTGGTGGAATCGGTCGATCCAGATGCTCCCGCCAGCCGTGCGCTCCAAAAGCGGCGGGGAAGCAGACGGCTTGACTTTGCCTTTGGGCTTAAATATAATAACAAAAATCAAGTATTTTCTCGCGCGTCAGACACATTTCGCACATCGGAGGTCACAGCTTGGTATTCAGCAGTGTCAGCTTTGTCTTTTTCTTTCTAACCGCCGTTATCGCGCTGTATTTCATACTGCCCGGGCGCTTTCGCGGCGGCCGGAATTTTGTCCTGCTCGCGTTCAGCCTGTTTTTCTATGCCTGCGCGGGGCTGAGGGCGCTGCCGTTGCTGCTTTTTTCCGTGCTGCTGGACTGGGGCTCGGCGCTGCTGCTGCCGCGCTGCCGCAGGCCGAAGGCGCTGCTGGCCGCTGCCGTCGCGCTGCACCTGGGTCTGCTGTTCTGGTTCAAATACGCGGGCTTCGCCGCCGAGATATTCGGCCTGCCCCTGCCGGAAATAACCCTGCCCATCGGCATCTCCTTCTTCACCTTCCAGGGCCTGAGCTACGTCATCGACGTCTACCGCGGCGACACTCCGCCGAACCGCTCCATAGCTCAGGTGGCGTTGTATATATCCTTCTTCCCCCAGCTCATAGCCGGCCCCATCGTCCGCTACACGGATGTGGCGGAAGATATGAACGCCCGGTGCGAGAGCCTGGACGACGCCGCCGAGGGCGCAGCGCGCTTCATCTTCGGCCTGGGCAAGAAATGCGTGCTCTCGAATGCCCTGGCTGAGCTGGCTGACAGCGCTTTCGCCTGCCCTGAGGGCGAGCTTTCAACTGCCCTTGCATGGCTGGGCATCATCGCCTACGCTCTGCACATCTATTATGACTTCTCCGGATATTCCGATATGGCCATTGGGCTCGGCAAGCTTTTCGGCTTCCGCCTGCCCGAGAACTTCAACTACCCCTACATCTCCGCCTCAGTCACCGAGTTCTGGCGTCGCTGGCACATGACGCTCTCGGGCTGGTTCCGGGACTACCTGTACATACCCCTGGGCGGCAGCCGCCGCTCGACGGCGCGGAACATCCTGAACCTCCTCATAGTCTGGGCCTGCACCGGCCTCTGGCACGGGGCGGACTGGAACTTCCTCATATGGGGCCTCTGGTACGCGCTGTTCCTCATCTGCGAGCGCTACGTCTGGCACGGGGCATTCGAGCGCCTGCCCAAGGCGGTACGCCATGTACTGACCATGTTTGTAGTGCTGATGGGCTGGGTCTGGTTCCGGGCCGCCGGGCCGGGAGAGGCGCTCGGCTATTTCGGCGCTCTGTTTTCCGGGCCGCTGTGGTCGGACGAGGCGGGCTATTGGCTCGCTGAACTCTGGCCGGAGCTGCTGCTGGGCTGCGTACTCGCCGCGCCGGTGTATCCGGAGCTCAAAAAGCGGCTGGGCCTGTGGCGCTACGCCCTGGCGCTCGTCGTCTTTGGCCTGGCCGTGAGCTCGCTGCTGGCCTCGGGCTTCAACCCGTTCATCTATTTCAGGTTTTAAGGAGGGGGAGGAGCATGGAAAAACGCATCAAGGCCGGTTTCCTGGCCATACTCGCCCTCGCCCTGGCCGTGTCCTTCGCCGGGACGCTCTATCGCGCGGTTTTTTCCTCATACGACTCGCTTTTCTACGAAAACCGCAGCGCCGCGCCCCTGCCAAAGGCTGATTTCGCATCTCTCTGGGACGGCGCCTATATGACGGACCTGGATGAATACCTCAGCGACCAGTACATAGCCCGCACGCGCCTCATAAAAGCCCAGACCTTTCTGGATTTGCTGCTGCAAAGACCGGTCGTGAACGACATAGTGGTGGGGGAGGACCTGCTGCTGCCCTTCCACGGCTACAGCTACTACGGCGCGCAGGATTTCACCACTGAGGCCGCGGAAGCGGCGGGGGAGCTCGCGCGGCTGGAGGAGGTGGTGGAGGCGAACGGCGGCGAGCTGTTTTACCTCTGCATCCCGGAGCAGAGCTCCTATTTCCGGGACGAGTACCCGGAAAACATGGATAACCACGCCGAAACGCTTGACGCCATGTCCGCCGCCTTTACCGGCGCCATGGCCTCCGCCGGCCTTCGACTCATCGACGCTGGCGAGGTCTACGCCGCCGAGGGCAGCCCGCGAGACTACTACCTGAACACCGACCACCACTACAGCTGCCGCGGCATGCTCTCAGCGTACACGGCGCTTATGAATGCGGTGAACAGTGCCACGGGCCTCGGCCTGCGCGTGTATTTTGAGGCGGATCTCACGCTCGAAACGCTGGAAAACCCCGTCCTTGGCTCCCTGGACCGCAAGCTCTTCGGGCTGTACGGTACGCAGGAGCGCCTCGTCCTCCCGCACCTCAATGAGAGCATCCCTTTTACACGCACGGACAACGGCGAGAGCGTCGCGGCGGAGCTGTTTGATATACCCGCCGATGGCGAGCTTGCGGCCTACGGCGTCTACATGGGCGGCGACGTGGGGGAGACGGTCATCGACACGGACCGCCCCGAGCTCCCGAGCCTCCTGCTCTGGGGCGACAGCTACTCGAACGCCATGGAGACCCTGCTCTGGGCCAGCTTTGACGAGGCGCGCTACCTCGACTACCGCTACTTTGACGGCGCGAGCCTCTCGGAGTACATCGAGCGCTATAAACCCGACGTCGTAGTCTGCATCCGCGACGACCTGAGCATCCTGAACTCCGATGGCAACGGCCTGGACTGCTTCTGGTGAAATGAGCTCCCGCCGGTTTGACACCGGGGAGCTCATGCGATATACTGTAAAACGAAACGAGGTGAGCACAGTGCTTTACGGAAAATTTGCGATTGTCGCCGGCTCCACACAAGTTTATACCACGAAACATTGTGCGGAGCCTTTTACGGAGCGTTGAGCTGAGATACACGGGCCCGGGCGGCAAAGCGCCGCCTTGAGTTTGCGCGCCCGTGTTTCAGCAAAAACGCGATATCACAGATATTTTCAGCCGCAGACAATGTTTGTCTGCGGCTGTTTTTTTATGGAGTTGATCGAAATGAAATCAGATAGCAGCCTGCTTACCGGCAGCGTGCCGAAAAAACTTGCCGCCTTCGCCCTGCCGCTTTTCCTGGGGAATATCCTGCAAGCCCTCTACAACGCTGTGGACATGCTGGTAGTTGGCAGGATAGTGGGGGAGACAGGCCTGGCGGCCATCAGCAACGCCTCGATGCTCTGCTACATCATAAACTCCCTCGGCCTGGGCCTCACGATGGGCGGCGCGGTGCTGGCGGCCCAGTTCAAAGGCGCGGGCGACGCGCAGGGCCAACGCGACTGCGTGTCCATGCTCCTATTTGCGTCTTTGTCTGCCTCCGTCCTGGTGACGTTTGCTGGCCTTGCCGCCTGCGAGCCGGTATTTCGTGCGCTGTATGTCCCGGCGGACGCTTACGATGACGCCTGCGAGTATATGAAGGCGATCTGCTGGGGAACTGTGTTCGTATTCGGATACAACGCCGTGTGCTCAGCCCTCAAGGGCCTGGGAGACTCTGTCACGCCCCTGTATATCGTAGCCGCCGCCGCTGTGATAAACATAGCTCTGGACATCCTGTTCGTCGGCCCGCTGGCCCTTGGGACGGTGGGCGCGGCCTACGCCACCGTTGCAGCTCAGGGCGTCGCCTTCGTGGCCTCGCTGGCATATCTGCGCCGCCGCGAGCCGGCCTTTGCTCCGGGCCGGTCCGGCCTGCGGTGGGAGCTGTTGCCGGACATTCTGAGGCTTGGCCTGCCTACCGCCGTTCAAATGGCTGTGGTGAACGCCGCGTATCTGCTCATGACCGGTATGCTGAACCAGTTCGGCACCGCAGTCGCCGCTGCCTCCGGCGTGGGTCTGAAAATCAACACCTTCGCAGGTATGCACTGCTGGGCTATAGGGCAGGCGATAACGGCGATGGCCGGCCAGTGCATTGGCGCGGGTGAAATGGAGCGCGCCCGGGAGACTGCAAAGACAGGATTAAGGCTGAATCTCACAGTGACCCTGGTCGTTGTCACAGCCGTCCAGCTGCTGGCGGAGCCTCTGGTGAGGTTGTTTGACGACAGCGAGCAGGTGGTGCGGGACGGCGTGCTGTACCTGCGGCTCTGCTGCGGCGCCAACAGCCTGGTCTATGCCGCCATGTATACCCTGGACTCCTTCGCCATAGGCGTGGGCGCGCCAAAGGTAGCGCTGCTCAACGCGCTGCTCGACGCATTGCTTATCCGCCTGCCCGCCGCCTGGCTCCTGGCCTGGCCCATGGGGCTCGGCCTGCCCGGCCTCTACCTGGCTCAGGCTATTTCCCCCGTCCTCCCAGCCTTAGTGGGCACGATCTATTTCAAAAACCGCGCCTGGGAGCGAAAAAGGCCAGCTTCACCCATAGACGAATACTATGACATATACTAATATTCTTATAGCCCTTATTGCGCTCAGAACCACCACTCCGGAGTGAGATCTCCGAGCGTAACGACCCGCGCGGCCTCGTAGTCGAGCATTATCTCGACGGACTTGTAAGTCTCCGGCATCAGCTCGGCCATGAGCTCCCTGCAGGCCCCGCAGGGGGGCAGCGCGCGCCCGTCCCAGTCTACAGCAACGACGCGCCGGAGCACGCTCTCGCCGCAGGTTATCATGTTGAAGATGGCGTTCCTCTCCGCGCAGACCCCTAGCGAGCAGGCCGCGTCAACGCAGACCCCAACATAGACCCTGCCGGAGCCAGCCTCAACGGCGGCAGCCACCCCGCCGGCCTCCATCCTGTCCGATATCCTCCTCGGCCGCAGCACCTGTTTCGCCGCCACATAGAGCTCATCCCATATCTTCTCCATTCGGCTCAACTCCTCATTAAGTAATATGGAGATTATATACCGCAGTCTGGGCATAAGCGCAAGCGTTATCAAGCCAAAAAGTTATTGTACGGGCTATAATTACTCTAAAAAGTCCGGAGGGTAAGAAATGAACAACGAATGGCGGCATAATATCCAACTCATCATAGACAAAATCGACGCCTGTATCAGGAGTAAAAACAGCGAGGCGCTGACGCTCAGCGCCCTTGCGCAGGAGTTCGGATACTCGGAATACCACTTTTCCCGAAAATTCAGGGAGCTGTCCGGAATCCAGCTGCGCGACTATCTCCGATACCGCAAACTGGCGCTGGCTGCAAAGCGGGTGCGCGACAGCGGCGAGGTCCCGCCGCAGATGCTGCTGTCCGACATCCCCGAAGGAGATTATATAGTCTTTGAACACGGCCCCTTCGACCTTGAAACAGAAAACAGCGCAGTAGAGGCAAAAATCGAAAAAGCAATGAAAAACTTCGACTACTCCGCATCCGGCTATGTCCTTGACACCAGTCCGGGACGTGCGTTCTACTTTTACCATGACTATAAAAGGTACTGGAAGTATATAAGGCCCGTGAGAAAACGCTGAAACTCTTTTGCAAGAGGATGTAAGATTATTGGGTTCAAATAGTCTTACACATGAAGGGAGGTGGTAGCGTAATGGAGTTTGAGGAGATATACCGGGCCTGTTTTAAACCGGTCTATCAATATGTCCACCGGTTCTCAGGCAATGAGCATATTGCGGAAGAGGTCACAAGCGACACTTTTTTCAAGGCCCTGAAGTCCATAGACCGATTCCGGGGCGAATGTGATATGCGCGTTTGGCTCTGCCAGATCGCCAGGAACACATATTATTCATACCTCAAAAAGAACAGCCGCCTCGCAAGTGTTGACGGGGCGGAGCTGTCGAACATAGCCGACCCGGGCGCCGGCGTTGAGGAGAAGGTCAGAGCGCGGGAGGAAGCACGTCAAATCCGGGAGGCCCTGCGCGAACTGCCCGAACAATACAGGGAAGTGTTCTCCTGGCGCATATTCGGTGAGCTCTCGTTCAGGGAAATAGGCGCAATTTACGGCAAGACGGACAACTGGGCCTGCGTTACCTACCACCGGGCCAGGAAGATGATACAGCGCAGATTGGAGGAGACAGGCAGTGAAGAATGAGTGCAGTTATGTACGCGACGTGCTGCCGCTGTATTTCGAGAACATGGTGAGCGAGGACACGGCGGCGTTTGTTGAGGAACATCTGAAAACCTGCCCCGGCTGCTTTTCGGAGCTGGAGGCCATGAGGGCGGAGACGAAGACCGAAAAGCAGGATGGTGTAACGGCGCGCGCCCTGGACGGCGAAGCGCTGAGCTCGATGAAGGGCATACGCAGGAAGCTGCGCCGGAAGGCGTACCAGACAGCCGCGATAATCGCCGCGATTTTCATAGTTTTCTGCGCTTTGCTGTATTATTTCCCGGTCTATCGTGTCCTTGAAGTGGGTCATGTAAAGCTTGGCGACTATTACACCGGCGAGGAAATAGCAATGGCGCTCTATATCGGCTCCGCCCCGGACCGACGGCAGGCGCAGTCCGTCCTTCGCCTGGCCGACGAGGCTTTCAACGACGTCCGGCATACCCGGGCAGAGAATGAGGAAAAATACGGCCTGCTCGCGCGTTATGCGACGAACACGGACAGCTACGGCGACATGGCGTATAATGAGCATACGCTTGAGCTGTGGTCGGCCCACCTGAACGAGAACGAGGGCTGGCTCTGGGTCTATTATTCCTCCCAGACCTTCGACCACGACGGCAGCATCGTCTGCGGCAGCTGGCGCGTCCCATCCCTCTGGAGGGTAGAAAAGAACGCCGCCGGCGAATGGACCGTAACCCAAATCCGAGAGCACCCCTGAACCCTGCTGATAAAAAACCGCCGAAGCCAACAGGCTTCGGCGGTTTTGGTCGGAGTGGCGAGACTTGAACTCGCGGCCTCATGGTCCCGAACCATGCGCGCTACCATCTGCGCTACACCCCGAGACAGCTTTATCATTATAATGACCTTCAGGCCTGTTGTCAAGGCATTATTTCATTTAATGCATATTTTCGGCCTTGTCCAAATATACTGAGAGCATGAAGACTAAATCTGGATACAATTATAAAATAATCCTCGCGTCCGCGCTGTTTATCGTCCTGACAGCGGTCAAGCTGCTGTTCCCGGCGCAGACTGAGGGGCTTCGCTCGCGTTTGAGAGAGGCGGTCAGCCGTGACGCAGACTACAGCGCCGTGTTTGAGGCTATTGGCGAGCGGCTCTCAGACGGGGCGGGGGAGGCCGCAGCTCTGCTCTTCGGGCAGACGGAGCGCTCCGCCGCGCGCCCGGCCGTGTACGAGCCTGTGACCATACAGCAGCTCCGCCGCGAGGCGGAATACCTGCTCCCCGAAAGCCCCGCGCCCAGCTCAGAGGCAACCGAGCCTGAACCGACGTCGGAGCCGGAGCCCACGCCTTCCGAGACGCCAGCCGCCGTGGCCGCTTTCCTTGAGGCACAGGCCGAGTTTGCCGACTACGAGCTGCCGGTGAATGTCAGTTATGAGATGCCGCGCCTGCCCTTTGAGTACGCCAGCCCCGTCTCTGGCTATACCTCCTCTGGTTTCGGCTACCGACTGCACCCGCTGCAAAACGAGGTCAAATTCCATTACGGCACCGATTTCGCCGTCTGGAGCGGTACGGACGTCCAGGCTTTTGCCGACGGCACCGTAGCTCTCGTCGGCTGGGAAGCGGGCTATGGAAACTATGTCATCGTAGAGCACGAGAACGGCTGGCAGAGCCTCTATGCCCACTGCTCAGAGATATTGGTTTACAGCGGACAGAGCGTGAGCATGGGCGATGTCATCGCCAAATCCGGCGCGACGGGCGAGGTCACAGGCCCGCACCTGCACTTCGAGCTGCGCAAGGACGGGACGTTCTACAATCCGGAGTTTTGGCTGGCATGAGGAAAGGTTGCATTACAATCAGCGCCGGGGGCGTATTGCTGCTCGCGGCGCTGTATTTTTTCATGGACACCCTGAGCTTTGTCGCGCTGATGCTGGCCGCAGCCGCGCATGAGTGCGGGCACCTGGCCGCTCTCAGAGCGGCCGGCTGCCGCGTGCGCGGTTTTTCGGCGGACGCAGGCGGGGCGGTGATAGAGCGCCGCGGCGGGGCAGGACCGGTCTGGGAACTCGTCTGCCTGGCGGCAGGACCGGCGGCGGGCTTCGCCTACGCACTCACAGCTTCGCTAATAGGCGGCGAGCTGGACAGCGTACTGTTGCTGCGCTCAGCGGGCATGAGCGCCGTGCTCTCCGTGTTCAATCTTTTGCCCTCACCCCCGCTCGACGGCGGGCGTATGGTGCAGCTGGTATTCGGAAACAAAGCTGCGGAGATTGCGGGCCTCCTGACCGCCTCGGCGGTGTTCCTCATTGGCTTTGCCGCCTTAGTAACCGGCCATGGCGCCGCCCTGTTCCTGGCCGGCGCACTTCTGCTGTTGAAGAATGTGTAAAGGTGGCTGTGGATTGTTCTTAAGAGAAAGAGATGGTTCAGCCCAACACAATGACGATATGCCTCTGGCGGCGCTTGGTTTCACTTTACCGCCCCGTTATCCGGCAGCGCTTCGCGCTGACGCTTGAAGCTGCCAGCCGTGAAGATAATGAGACCGACGACGATAAAGCCGAACATGATGAGCTTTGAGGGCGTGGCCGTCTCGTTCAGGAAGAGGATGCCGCAGATGAAGGTGATGGTGGAGCTGGTATATTGCAAAATGCCCACGACCTTGAAAGGCAGGTCGTTCACGACGTAGGTGTAGAGTATCATCGGCGTCGCGGCAACAACGCCTGAGAGCAGGAGCAGCAGCGCGCCGGAGAGGTCAACAGAGGCGTAGCCGCCCTCGCCGCGGAAGAAGATGACGGTCGCGGCCAGCGCAAAGGGCGCGAGCAGTGTGGTCTCCACGGCGATGCTGACGATGGGGTCGGCATTTGCGGCCTTTTTCACCGTGGCGTACAGCGGCCAGGAGAAGGCGCAGAGCACGGCCACAATGGGGAAGGAGCCGTATTGCACCGTGCTTATAAGCACGCCCAGAGTCGCCACACCGACGGAGATATACTCCAGCAGATGCCCGCGCTCGCGGAAGAGTGCGAGGCCGATTACAAACATGACCATAGGGTTCATGTAGTAGCCAAGCGAGACGTCCAGCACATGCCCGTTCATGACGGCCCAGTTGTATAGTCCCCAGTCGCCGCAGATAAATACGGCGGCGGGGACGAGGTATTTCATGAGCGCGCGGTTGCGGAAGGCCGCCAGCAGCTCGTGCAGCCTGCCCGTGCAGATGAGGAAGCCCCAGGTGAAGATAACGCTCATGACTATCCTGACACAGAGGACAAAGAGCGCGTCAAACTGCCCGAGCAGGTTCCAGTAAAGCGGCTGCAAGCCCCAGATGAGATAGCAGACGAGCAGCGCGATAAGCGATTTTTTCGTGCGGGACAAGGGTCATTCACCCTCCTTGACAAAACTTACGGAGGAGCCGGATTCGGGCCTAATGCCAACGTAGGTAGTGCCGACGCCGAGCTCCAGCGGTGTGCCGTCTTTTAGATAGTAGCGGAAGGGATCCGTGTTCGACTCTCGCTCCCAGGTGATCTCGACGCATTTGCCGCCGCAGACGAACCAGCCCTCACCCGTGCCGGTGGTGCGTACGCGGAGCCTGCCCGCACTGTCGATGACGGAAACGTCCGTTGTGAGGAAGAGCAGGTTTTTGAAGGTCATCTGCACGCCCGCGTCGTCATCCACATACTCGGAGCCGTACTCGAAGGCGTAGTAGAGGCCGTTGTTGTCGTTGTATTCAAAGCTGGTGGTTTTGAAGCTGTTGTAGCCGATCTCGGCATAGAGCGCCTCGTCAGTGCATTGCTCCGCGGCGTCCTCGGAAAAGCTGAGGCCGTAGTCATAGGCTCCGGCCCCGTGCGTGAGGGAGAAGCCCTCGCCCTCGGCAGCTTCTATGAGCTTTTCACCGATGCAGAAGAGGCTGTGCTCGATGCCGTAATACATCCTGTCAGGGTCGCGGTAGAAGGCACCCTCAACATAGGTGCGCAGGACGCCGTCCAGGTGGTCCACGTCGTAGCCGCTCATCTCGGTATAGCTCTCCTCGCTGCCTCCAGCGTGGACGACAATGGCGTCGTAAGAGATGCCGACGTCGGCGTAATAGGGGCGAATACTGCGCAGGCTGCCTATTTTCTCAACATCGCTGATGTCGGTGAAGATGGCCATCATGCGCGTGACGCCGCCCTCCGCGGGTATCTCATAGACGATCTCCGCCTGGGATACGCCGCACTGGGGCAGGGCCTGCTGGATGTTGTTTATCATGATGGCATAGGGCCGGTTTTCGCTTATGTCCTCCTCCATAGGCTCGCCGCTGAGGGGGTTCGTGTAGGGCAGGGGAGTGGGTGTCGGCTCCGGCGTGGGGCTGGGCGTGGAGCTTGGGGGCGGCGTAACGTCCGAAACAGGCTCGGGCAGGCCGCTCTGCTCCGGGGGGAGAGTCCCGCATGCGGCAAGTGAGAGCAGCATCGCCGCGGCGAGGGCGGCGCAAATTATCTTTCTTTTCATCGCTGAGACCTCGCTATGACAAGTATACAGCCCATAATACTCCCGCGTCCGGCAGTTGTCAAACCCGTCCGAGGGTGTTAAAATATAAAAAACAAAAAGAATGGAGATGCTGTCATGTACGATGAAATAAAAAGTCAGGCGCGCGCAGCCATGCAGGAGCTGCTGGAGCTGGCGGCTCCCAGACCGGGCAGCCTTGTGGTCGTCGGCTGCTCTTCCAGCGAGATAATGGGCAGCAGGATAGGCAAGGGCAGCACGCCCGAGGCGGCTGAGGCCGTCGTCGAGGCCATATACCCGCTCATAGAGGAGCGCGGGCTCTACCTCGCGGCCCAGTGCTGCGAGCATTTGAACCGTGCCCTGATAGTGGAGCGTGAGGCGGCGGAAAAGTTCGGCTATGAGCCGGTCTGCGTCATTCCGCAGCCGAAGGCTGGCGGCTCCTTTGCCACGGCTGTGTGGAAGCGTATGAAGGACCCCGTCCCTGTGGAGCATGTGCGCGCCTCGGCGGGGCTGGATATCGGCTGCACGCTGATAGGCATGCATCTGAAAGAGGTCGCCGTCCCTCTGCGCCTGGCGGTCAAGCACATAGGCGAGGCGCCGGTAAGCGCAGCGCGCACGCGCCCGAAGCTCATCGGCGGCGTCCGCGCCGTGTACCCGGAAAAGGTGTGAAAAAAGCCGCCGCACGACACCGTGCGGCGGCTTTTGTTATTGAAACTAAGCTCAAACGAAGTGCAGGGCGAGAGTGAGGACGACGAAAGCGAGGCCGACCCACTTGGTGGCCTTGGCAAGCTTCGCGTCGAGCGTCTTGGCCTTGCCCTTGGAGAGGAAAGTGTCCGCGCCGCCGGCGATGGCGCCGGAGAGGCCGGAACGCTTGCCGGACTGGAAGAGGACAATGACCGTGACGGCGAGAGCGGAAAGCAGCTGCAAGATCGTGAGAGCGATGTACATTTAAATTCAATCCTTTCGGTATCGTAAACACTTATGTCAAACAGTGCTTAGATACTATACCACACCATATAGCGGTTTTCAAGCAGAATTTTTCCCAAATGCAAGGTTTTCTCACAAAAAATGCTTTGCGCCCCGGCTATGGCCGGGGCGCAGGCGCTTCAGGCTCCCGAAGTGGGCATAGCGGAGCTCTCAGGCATGGGCGAGTTGTTGACGCTGGCCGTGGGGACCGGCTTGGGCGACTCGCTGACCTTGGCGGTGACTTCGGGCTTGTCGGTGACAACGCCGTCGTCCATCCTTGCGCAGCCGGAGAGCACGCACACGAGCGCCGCAGCGCTCAGGAAACATGCAAGCAGCTTCTTCATGGCTATCTCCTTCATAAAAAGTTTACGACCATATGATGCTCTTTTTCGCGAAAATTATGTTGCATTTTTTAAAAAATCATATAATATAGGTGTGCACGGCTAGTGCTGATAAACACATAGGAGGAATAATATAATGGAACTAAAAGATAGCAAGACCTTTCAGAACCTTGCCACTGCTTTTGCGGGCGAGGCTCAGGCCCGTGTAAAATATGAGTACTATGCCTCTCAGGCGAAGAAGGACGGCTATGAGCAGATTGCCGCCTTCTTCACCGAGACCTCCGGCAACGAGAAGGAGCATGCCAAGCTCTGGTACAAGCATATGGCGGGCGGCAAAGTCGGCCCCACCACTGAGAACCTGAAACTGGCCGCCGCCGGCGAGAATTACGAGTGGACCGAGATGTACGCCGAGTTCGCCAAGGTCGCCCGCGAGGAGGGCTTTGTGGCCATCGCCAAGCAGATGGAGGGCGTCGCCGCCATCGAGAAGCAGCACGAGGAGCGTTACCGCGCCCTGCTCAAGAATATCGAGGAGGCCCAGGTCTTCACCCGCGTGGGCGAGCAGGTCTGGAT
>PPYE01256995.1_pt1 | contig 20041 bp, 17 predicted proteins | sample 1559881 | NCBI WGS metagenome assembly PPYE01 (sample SAMN08240022, study PRJNA423297) | Human gut metagenome, whole genome shotgun sequencing project.
GCGCATGATCATGCAGAGCGTGGATCTGCACGACGACGTGACCGTTACGCTCGACGATACCGGCACCTGCCGCGCCGAGACCAACCGCAGCTATCTGCCCTGCGGGGCGGACAATGTGGCCGTGCGCGCGGCGCAGGTGTTTCTCGCGCGCGCAGGGCTGAAGTGCGGCGTGCACATCCGGCTGCACAAGCGCATCCCCGTGTGCGCGGGGCTGGGCGGCGGCTCGTCGGATGCGGCGGCCGTGCTGCGCGCGCTCGAGCGGCTGACCGGCGCGGGCTTCACCCGCACGCAGCTCGAGGAAATGGGGGCCGAGATCGGCTCGGACGTGCCGTACTGCGTTGCGGGCGGCACGATGCTGGCCGAGGGCCGCGGCGAGCGGCTCACGCCCGTCACGCCCATGCCGCGCCTGCCGGTCGTGATCTGCAAGCCGGACTTCCCGATCTCGACGCCGGAGCTGTTCCACCGCGTGGACGCGCGCACCTCGCGCTGCCGTCCGGACACGGAGGGCATCTGCGCCGCGCTCGCCGACGGGGACATGGGCAAGCTCGCCCGCCGGATGTACAACGTCTTTGAGGACGTGCTCACCCACCGCGAGGGCGAGATCGCGGCCATCAAGAGCCGCCTGCTCGACGGCGGCGCGCTCGGCGCGGTCATGAGCGGCACGGGCTCGGCCGTGTTCGGCCTCTTCGCCGATGCCGACAGCGCGGCGTATGCCAAGCGCCGGCTCGCGCGCGATTATGCCGAGTGCTTCCTGACCGAGACGATCGGCCGCCTGAAGATCTGAACCCGCCGGATTAAAACCGAACAAAACTGCCGATACTGAGCACAGATGCCCGGTACCGGCAGTTTTTTTCATCACAGAAAGGCGGACATACGATGCATACCCATTCTCTCTCCAGAAATCTCGATTCCGGCCGCGCGCTGCGCCCGTGGGAGCTGGCGCTGCTGCTGGCCGTGTGCGTGACGCTGCTGACCGGCACGTGGGCGCAGGCGCGCAGCCAGCTGCTCGCGGCCCGGCTCGTGCGGCTGCACGTGATCGCGGTCTCGGACGACGAGACCGAGCAGGCCGTGAAGCTGCAGGTGCGCGACGCGGTGCTGGCCTATCTCGAACCGCAGCTTGCCGACGTGACGGACATCGGCGCGGCGGAGCAGATCATCGCGGGCGACCTCGACGGCATCGCCCGCGCGGCGCAGGCGGCGGCGGGGGAGCGGCCGGTGCGCGTGACGCTCGGCCCCGAGCACTACCCGACGCGCGACTACGGCACGTTCGCCCTCCCGGCGGGGGTGTATACCTCCCTGCGCGTGACGCTCGGCGCAGGCGCGGGGCACAACTGGTGGTGCGTCATCTTCCCGCCGCTGTGCGCGCAGGCGGCAGGATTGTCGGAGCAGGCGGTGCAGGCGCTCTCGGACGACGATGTGCGCCTCGTCACGGAGTCCGGCGGCGGCTATGTCGTGCGCTTCCGGCTGCTGGAGCTGTGGGACGCACTCGTGCAGCGGCTGAGCTGACGGCGCGGAGAACGGAAAAGCGCCCCCGCGGGAGAACATCCCCGCGGGGGCGCTTGCCATAGGGTCACGCGAGCTGCTTTCGGCGCAGCAGCCGGCAGACAAGGGCACACAGCAGCAGGCCGAGCGCAAACATCAGGCCCATCGCACCCAGAGCGGCGGCGGCGCTGAACAGGCCGATCGACATTTCATGCACCGCGCCGATGTCCACGAGGATCTCGCACACGAGCCACAGCCCGGCGCTGATGCCCACGGCCGCCCGGAAATCGCGCCGGCGCTGCAAAACGCACCGCACGCCGACGCCGGCGGCAAGCAGGAGCAGATACAGGACGATCCGCCCGGTCATGCCATTGGCCACAAAGGTTCCCATCATTTTTACCAGTGCAAACGGTTCCATACGATGACCTCCTGTTTCGGTAAGATGTGTGTATCCGGTTTTGCCTCACCCTTATTTTAGCAGGATGATTCTGAAATTGGAATGATATTTATCACATTTGTTAATAGTTCCAAAATGTAGTTTCAAAATCTGTACAGTGCTGACAAATCCTTCTTCTCATCTTCTGCGATCCTGTCACAAAAACCGCCGCCCGGCGTGCCAGAACGCAAAAAACCTTCTCCGTTGGGAGAAGGCTCTTTGCATTTGCGGTATTCGACGGCATCAGTGGCACGGCGTGTGTCCGACCCGCACCCTTAGCCTTCTCCTTGAGGAGAAGGTGCCGAACTTTGTTCGGCGAATGAGGTGGAAAGGCCGCGGTTTCCTCCAGCGGCACAAGTTATGCGCCGTACATCCGACGACACCTCATCCGTCACGGCGCAGAGCGCCGCGCCACCTTCCCCTCAAGGGGAAGGCCTTGCCGGAGGCAATGCCAGATTCCATCCGAGGCGGGCTTTGCCCCACTCGGGCTCCCCCCCTGCGGGGCAGGGGCGCTGGGTGCCGCCCGCTCAGTAGCTGTACACGCCGCCGCCGATGAACTCGCGCAGCATGCTCTCGGGCGCGAGCAGGGTGGGGTCGATCGTCTCGAAGCGCTCGAGCGCCGGCAGAATGCTGCGGATCTCCGCATAGCGCTCCGCGCCCTCGGGCACGGCCGCGAGCAGGGGCGCGGCGTAGTTTTTCAGGATGGACACCTCGCACGGGAACGACGAGTCGAACATCAAATTCGCGCGCTCCTTGAACGGGGAGATGAACCGCTTCTCGCCGCGGCGGACGTTGGCCCACATGTCCAGCGTCGCGGCGGCGGGGGTGCCGCGGAAGTTGCTGTCGCGCACGAGGCGGCGCAGCAGGCGCATCCACGTGCCCTTGAACACCTCGCGCCCGTCGCTGTCCACGACGACGGAGCGCGCGCTGATATACAGCCGGAACGCGTCCGGGCAGTAGGCGGCGATATCGTCATTGAGCGCGTGGATGCCCTCGCACACGGCGACCTCGTCCTTGCCGAGGCGCATGGGCCGGCCGATGGGGCCGGACTGTACGCGCGTGACGAAATTGTAGCGCGGCAGGTGGATCTCCTCGCCGCGGGCGAGCGCGTTGAGGTGCTTGCCGAGCAGGTCCATGTCCAGGCACGCGGGGGACTCGAGGTCCACATCGCCCTCCGGCGTGCGCGGCGCGGTGCGCGGGTCGAGCGTGCGGAAATAGTCGTCCATGGCGAGGCTCTGGCTGCCGACGCCCATCTTGCGCAGGGCCTCGGCGATCTTCATGGCCGTGGTGGTCTTGCCGCTGCCGGACGGGCCGGACAGCAGCACGATCGGGCACGTATGCACGTTCTCGGCGATGGCGCGGGCCGCGCGCTCGATCTTTTCGGCGTAGGCCGCGTCGCACGCGTCGACGAATTCCTTGGGGTCAGTCTGAATCCGGCGGTTGATCTCCTGAATATGATAACTCATTGAAAAAACGCCTCCAGTTCCGCCTTGGCCGCGCAGATGCGGTCGATATTGGCGATGTATTCCGTGGGATACTTGGGGTCGATGTGCCGCTCGAGCTTGCCGCCGTTGGGGCGCACGAGCTTCGTCGAGGCGCCGCCGCCCATGGCGAGGATGCTGCACAGCTCCTCCATGATGCAGATGTTGTAGAGATTCTCCTGCCCCGGCCGCGTCCAGCCGACGTTTTCAAACCCGCCGGACATGAACTTCTGCCGGTAGAGGTAATACGGCGCGTAGCCGGCGGCGCTCAGCGCGTCGGACGCAAAGTCGAGCATCTCGCCCACCTGCGCTCCGTCGGGGATGGGGGCGGCCTGCGTCATGAGGTCGGCCCCGCGCTTGCGGGACAGCGTGTGCACGGTCACGTTTTCGGGCGCGAGCGCGAGCACCTGCTCGAGCGTGGCGCGAAAGCCGTCCGGCGTGTCGCCGGGCAGGCCCGCGATCAGGTCCATGTTCACGGCGAAGCTGCCGGTCTCGCGCACGAGGCGCAGCGCGTCGAAAATATCCTGCGCGGTGTGGCGGCGGCCGATGGTCTCGAGCACGCGGTCGTCGAGCGTCTGGGGGTTGACGCTGATGCGGTCGACCCGGTGCGCGCGCAGCACGTGCAGCTTGTCGGCCGTGATGGTGTCGGGCCGGCCGGCCTCGACGGTGAACTCGCGCAGCGCGCCGAGGTCAAACGCCGCGGCAAGCTGCGTCAGCAGCGCGTCGAGCTGGCGTGCCGAGAGCGTGGTCGGCGTGCCGCCGCCGATGTAGAGCGACACGACGCGCAGACCGGCGCGCTGCACGGCCTCGGCGGTCGCGGCGATCTCGCGCGCGAGCGCCTGCAGAAATTCCGGCACGAGCGCCATGCTCTTTTCCACCGACTGGCTCACGAAGCTGCAGTAGGCGCAGCGCGTCGGGCAAAACGGGATGCCCACGTACAGGCACACGTCCTTGCTGCCGAGTGATTCCATGGCGCGCTGCGTGGCGTGGGCGGTGCGCACGACGAGCGCGGCGCGCGCGGGCGCAACGTCGTAGTGCCGCTCAAAATAGCGCGCGGCCTGCGCGTCGTTGAGCCCCTGCGCGAGCAGCGGGGTCATGAGCTTGCCGGGGCGCACGCCCGTGAGCATGCCCCACGGCTTGTGCGGCAGGCCGATGCCCATGGCCGCGCGGTAAAACGCGCGCTTGACCGCACCCTGCAGCCGCCGGTCGGTCTCATTGGGGTCGGTCAGCTCGCTGTTGGGCACGCTCGTGCGGCCGTTGGCCGTCCGGCCCTGATAGACGAGCACGCACGTCACGGTCGTGATCTTGGGGCCGGACATGAGCCGCAGCTCCGCGCGGTCGCCGGTCGGCCGTCCGTCCGGATACACCGGGCGTTCGTCCGGGAACAGCGTCAGGAGCATCTGCTCCGCGGCATAGCGGTAATCATGTCCGATCAGATAGAGATTCATGGTTTTCTAGTTCTCCTTTTCCCGTGTCAGGTCAGGAGCGGTCCTTGGCCTTGTTTTTGAGCGCTTTGGCTTTCGCCTTCAGGGCTTTGGCCAGCTGCTTGCGGCGCTGGGCGTGCTCATGCACACGCGTGAAAGCCGGGCCGTTGGTCTTGCCCTCACGCAGCGCCGGGAACGCCTGCGCGATACGCTCGTGTACGATGTTGCGCTGACCCAGCAGCTCCTCGCGGCGCTGCAGCAGTTCGCTGCGGCGGGCCAGCAGTTCGCTGCGGCGCATGAGCGAGTTCTCGGCGCGCTTTTCGGCGATCTCCGCGCCTTTTTCCTTCATGTCGGTGTAAACCTCCACGCCGCGGTCCTTCGCGTCCGAGGCGCGGATATAGATCTCCTCGCCGATCTCGTCGGAGATGGCCGTGAGCGAATCCTCGATGGCCTGCAGGGCGCGCAGCTTCTTCGGCAGCTTGCGGATCTCCATGGCGGTGATGATGTTGTCCGCGATCCACAGGGCGCTGAACGTGCCGAGCAGCACCCAGCCGAGCTTTTTCGGGATGAGGTCGACGACCTTGGCCACGAGCGGCTGGAACACATCGACTACGAACACGCACGCCAGTCCCCAAAGCACCGAGAACTCCAGGCACACGTAGCCTTTGATGTTCAGCGGGCGCTTGGAGTAGTCCCACCACTTGTCGTGGAACACCTTTTCCAGCACCCAGCCGGTGAGGTATTCGATGGCGCTCGTGAACAGCACGCTGCCGCCGAACAGCAGCCAGAAGCTGCTCTTGAGCGGCCCGAGCACGAGCAGCACGCTCATCACGCCGAAGCCGTAGATGGAGCAGATGGGGCCGTTGACGAAACCGCGGTTGACGAACTTGCCGTGCGCGATGGCGGCGAAGGCCACCTCGGAGCACCAGCCAAGAAATCCGTAGATGTAGAAGTACCAGAGGATCTGGAACCAGGAATAGGGCACAAGCACGAAAAAAACTCCTCTCAGATCTGGGCGCCTGCGGCGATACTGACCCAGTCTCATCATAATCATTCAAATATTATAACATAACGGTCCTGGCATTTCCAGCCTTTCCGGCGCGGATGGGACAAAAGCGGCAAAATGGACAAAAAGGCGGGGAAGGGGATCTGTGCGCGGCCGCAGAAACTGCGCGCGAGCCTGTTTCTTGCGGAGCAGTCGGAGTGTGCAATGCGAGGGGAAGGCTTTCAAATACTGCCATCTGCCTTTGTTTTTTCGCGCGCAAAAGCGGAGCGCACGAGGGTGCGCTCCGCTTGGAAAAACCGGGGATTTACTTGATCGTCAGCAGCAGCTCGCCGGCCTTGACCGACTGGCTGGGCTTGACAAAGACTTCGTCGATCGTGCCGTCCATGCGGGCGACGACGCTCGTCTCCATCTTCATGGCCTCGATCACGGCGAGCACGTCGTTGACCTTGACCTGGTCGCCGGGCTTGACGTTGACCTTCGACACCATGCCCGGGATGGACGCGCCGGCCTGGCTCTTGTCGTTCGGGTCGGCCATGACGACGGTCTTGGCCGTGTCGGCCGCGGTCGGGTCGGGCACGGCGACCTCGCGGCGCATGCCGTTGAGCTCGAACTGCACGTTGCGCGTGCCGTCGTCGTTGCGGTCGCCGAGGCCGATGTACTTGATCATGAGGGTCTTGCCGTCCTCGATGTTGATCTTGTTCATCTCGCCAACGGCCATGCCGTTGAAGAATACGTGGCTGCCCATGCGCATGATGTAGCCGTACTCCTTGCGGTGGCTGATGAACTCCTCATAGACCTTCGGGTACATGGCGTAGGAGATGAGGGAGCGCGGTTCCTCGTAGTTCGGGTAGAACTTGACGATCTCGCGGCGCAGCTGGTCCCAGTCGGTGGGCGGCAGCAGGTCGCCGGGGCGGCCGGTGATGGGCTTCTCGCCCTTGAGCACGACGCGCTGCAGATCCTTCGGGAAGCCGCAGGGCGGCTGGCCCATCATGCCCTTGAAGTAGCTCACGACGCTGTCGGGGAAGGCGAGGTGCTCGCCCTTTTCGACGATGTTCTCGGGCGTGAGGTCGTTCTGCACCATGAAGATCGCGAGGTCGCCGACCATCTTGGACGACGGCGTGACCTTGATGATGTCGCCGAGCATGAGGTTGACGGTGCGGTACATCTCCTTGACCTCCGCGAAGCGGTGGCCGAGGCCGAGCGACTCGACCTGCGGCTGCAGGTTCGTGTACTGGCCGCCGGGGATCTCGTAGCGGTAGATATCGGTGACGGGGACCTTGAGGCCCTTGTCGAAGCTCTCGTAGCGCAGGCGCACGTCGGCCCAGTAATCGGCCAGCTCCTGCAGACGCTGCGGGTCAAAGCCGGTGTCGCGCTCCTGACCGCGCAGGGACTCGACGACGGCGTTCATCGACGGCTGGCTCGTGAGGTTCGCGAGCGGGCCGATGGCGGTGTCGACCACGTCCACGCCGGCCTCGGCCGCCATGAGATAGGTCGCGATCTGGTTGTCGGTGGTGTTGTGCGTGTGCAGGTGGATGGGGATGCCGATCTCCTGCTTGAGGGTGCTCACGAGCTTCTTGGCGGCGTAGGGCTTGAGCAGGCCGGACATGTCCTTGATGGCCAGCATGTGGGCGCCGCGGCGCTCGAGCTCCTTGGCGAAGTTGACGTAGTACTCCAACGTGTAGCGGTCGCGCGTCGGGTCGAGGATGTCACCGGTGTAGCACACGGTGCCCTCGAGGAACTTGCCCTGACGCAGGACCTCGTCCATGGCGGTCTCCATGTTCGGCATCCAGTTGAGCGAGTCGAACACGCGGAACACGTCGATGCCCTCGCGGGCGGACTCGGCGATGAAGGCGCGCACGAGGTTGTCCGGATAGCTCGCGTAGCCGACGAGGTTCGAGCCGCGCAGCAGCATCTGGAACGGGATGTTCGGGATCTTCTCGCGCAGCATCTCCAGACGCTCCCACGGGGACTCGTGCAGGAAGCGGTAGGCGGTGTCGAACGTCGCGCCGCCCCACATCTCGAGCGAGAAGCAGTCGGCGAGGATGTCGGCCGTGCCGTCGGCGCCCTTGAGCATGTCGCGGGTGCGCAGGCGGGTGCTCAGCAGGGACTGGTGCGCGTCGCGCATCGTCGTGTCGGTGATGAGCAGCTTCTTCTGGCCGAGGACCCAGTCCTTGACGGCCTCGGGGCCGTCGGTGTCGAGCAGGAGCTTGAGGCCGTCCTGCTTCGAAATCTCGCGCTGCGGCTTCGGGAAGCGCGGCGTGTCGTACTGGTGGCGCTCGGCGTCGGGATTGTTGACCTGGATGTTGGCGATGTATTTGAGCACGCGGGTCGCGCGGTCGCGCGATTCGGTGAACTCGAACAGCTCCGGCGTCTCGTCGATGAACTTCGTGTGGCACTTGCCGGCGATGAACGTCGGGTGCGTGAGGATGTTCGTCACGAACGGGATGTTCGTCTTGACGCCGCGCACGTGCTCTTCATTGATGGCGCGGGTGGCCTTGCGGCAGACGGCGGGGAAGGTGCAGTCCCAGCTCGTGACCTTGACGAGCAGGGAGTCGTAGTACGGGGAGATGACCGAGCCGGTGCCGACATTACCGCCGTCAAGACGCACGCCGAAGCCGCCGCCGGAGCGGTAGGCCTCGATCTTGCCGTTGTCGGGCGCGAAGTTGTTGGCCGGGTCCTCGGTGGTCACGCGGCACTGGATGGCGTAGCCGTTGACCTTGAGGTTGTTCTGGTCGCCGAGACCGATCTCCGGGTGGCTGATCGGCTGACCCTCGGCGATGAGGATCTGCGCGCGCACGAGGTCGATGCTCGTGACCATCTCGGTGACGGTGTGCTCGACCTGGATGCGGGGGTTCATCTCGATGAAGTAATGATTGCCGTCGCGATCGACGAGGAACTCCACCGTGCCGGCGTTGACATAGCCGACGGCCTCGGCGATCTTCACGGCGTCGGCGTGCAGCTGCTCGCGGATGCTCTCGGGCACGCTCCACGCGGGCGCGAACTCGACGACCTTCTGGTAGCGGCGCTGCAGCGAGCAGTCGCGCTCGCCGAGGTGGCGCACGTTGCCGTACTGGTCGGCGAGGATCTGCACCTCGATGTGCTTGGGCTGCACGAGGTACTTCTCGATGAAGATGTCGTCATTGCCGAAGGCCTTGCGCGCCTCGCTCTTGACGAGCTCGAACGCGGGGATGACGTCCTCGGGCATCTCGCACAGGCGCATGCCGCGGCCGCCGCCGCCGGCCGCCGCCTTGAGGATGACGGGGAAGCCGAAGCTGATGGCCTTCTCAAGCGCCTCCTGCCCGTCGCGCAGGGGCTCGGAGCAGCCGGGGATGACCGGCACGCCGCACTCCATGGCGATCTGCTTGGCCGAGAGCTTGTCGCCCATCTTGCCGAGCACGTCGCTCGGGGGGCCGATGAACGTGATGCCGGCCTCTTCGCAGGCGCGGGCAAAGTCCGCGTTCTCGGACAGGAAGCCGTAGCCCGGGTGGATGGCGTCGACGCCGCGGCGCTTGGCCAGGTCGATGATCTCGGGGATGTCGAGATACGCGCCCAGGGGGCTCTTGTTCTCGCCGACGAGGTAGGCCTCATCGGCACGGGTGCGGAACATGCTCAGTTCGTCTTCCTTGGAGTACATGGCCACGGTGTGGATGCCGAGGTCGTAGCACGCGCGGAAGATACGCACCGCGATCTCGCCGCGGTTGGCGGCAAGGACCTTGTTGAAAACTTTTTCTGACACGGTCGTGTCTCCTTTCTGACTGCGGCGGGCCGCAGAGATGGGGGGCGGCAGCGGCGCGGGGGAGAGATCCGACACGCTGCCAACGCCGGAATTATATCATATATCAGTAACAATAGAAATAAAATTTTTGATTTTTGGCGAGTTTAAAATCTAACAAACACGCCCGGCGCGGAATTTACATGCAATTCTTTTCTCGCCGCGCGGAATGTGGTACAATAGCGGGCGAAAATTCAGGAAAGCTGGAATGAATTTGGAAAATACTTGTTATATCGTCGGCGCGGCCAGTCTCGACGGCGTGCGCCTGAGCCCCCGGGCGGGGGACTACGTGATCGCGGCCGACGGCGGCTACCGCTCGCTGAAAGCGCGCGGCATCGAGCCGGACTTCGTCATGGGCGACTTTGACTCCCTCGGCTACCGGCCGGACCACCCGAATGTGGAGACGCACCCGGTCATGAAGGACGACACGGACCTCGGCCTCGCCGTGCGCTGGGCGCTGGCGCACGGGTACCGGCGGCTCGTGATGGCGGGCGCGCTCGGCGGCCGCCTCGACCAGACGATCGCGAGCCTGCAGACGCTGCGCGGGCTCACGGACGCGGGCGCGCAGGGCTGGCTCATCGGCTGCGGCTGGGTGGTCACGGCGGTGCAAAACGGCACGCTGACCTTCCCCGCCGGCATGGAGGGTACGGTGTCCGTGTTCAGCAGCGGCGATGCCGCGCGCGGCGTCACGCTGCGCGGTCTGCTCTACGAGATCACGGACGCGGAGCTGCGCTGCGCCATGCCGCTCGGCGTGAGCAATTCGTTCACCGGCGCGGCGGCCGCGGTGCGCGTCACGGACGGCACGGTCTATGTCCTCTGGCAGGGCGACGCGCTGCCGGACGGGCTGGAGGTGCGCCATGGAGCGGATTGACCTGCACACGCACACGCTCGCGTCCGACGGGTCGGACGCCCCGGCTGACGTGGTGCGCAAGGCGGCGGCGCTCGGCCTGCGGGCCGTGGCCGTCACGGACCACGACACGTTCGCCGGCCTGCCCGAAGCCCGCGCGGCGGGGCAGCGCTGCGGCATCGAGGTCGTGCCCGGCGTGGAGCTGTCCACCGTCTGGGGCGGCGAGGAGGTGCACCTGCTCGGCTACTTCATGGACACGGGCAACACCGCGCTGCGCGCGCTCATGACCCGCGCGACCGACGAGCGCAACGCCCGCAACGAGACCATGGTGCAGCGCCTGCACGACGCGGGCTACCCCATCACGATGGACGACCTGCACGCGGCCTTCCCGGGGCAGACGGTGCTCGGCCGGCCGCACATCGCGGCGCTGCTCGTGCAGCGCGGGTGCATCGCGTCGGTGCCGGACGGCATGCGCGGCCTGCTCGGCCGGGGGAAAGAATTCTACGTCCCGCGCTACAACATCCCGCTGGAGGACTCCGTCCGCGCCCTGCGCGCGGCGGGCGGCGTGCCGGTCGTGGCGCACATCTTCAAGTATCGCTTTGACGATGCGCAGCGCACCGCCATGCTCTCTGCTGCTGCGGACGCCGGGGCCCTCGGCGTCGAGGTGCGCTACACGACCTATACGCCTGAGCAGGCGGCGGCCGCGCAGGCGCTGGCCGCGCGCTTCGGTCTCGCGCCTTCCGGCGGCTCGGACTACCACGGCCTGCGCAAGCCGGACATCGCCCTCGGCTCCGGCTGGGGCGGGCTGTGCGTGCCGTATGCGTACCTCGCCGGGCTCAAAGCCCTTGCCGGGCCCGGCCGTGTGTGATACACGAACAAAATCCAGTCAAATTTTGAAATTTTTCCGGAGGTGGTTCCTTGAAGACCCTTCTGCGCCCCTATGAGGGCACGCTGCCGTATCTCTTCGTCAGCTACGCGCACAAGGACGACGCGGCCGTGCTCGAGATCATCCGCACCCTGCAGTCGCGCGGCTTTCGCGTCTGGTACGATGAGGGCATCGAGGCCGGCAGCGAGTGGCCGGAGAGCATCGCGTCGCATCTCGAGCGCGCGCAGCTCGTGCTGGCGTTTTTGTCCCCGGCGTACCTGCGCTCGGACAACTGCCGCAAGGAGATGCACTATGCCCTGACGAAGAAAAAGCCGGTCATCAACGTCTACCTCGAGCAGACGGAGCTCTCCCCGGGCATGGAGATGCAGATCGGCAACCTCTTCGCGCTCATGAAGTACACCTATCCGAGCGAGGAATATTTCTACGACAAGCTCTTCTCGGCCGAGCTGCTCGACGCTTCGAAGTTCGCCGGAGACGCGCCGGAGCTGCCGGATGTTCCTGCACCCGCGCCCGGGAAAAAGGCGAAAGAGAAAAAGCCCCGCGCCGCCAAGCCCCGCCGGGAAAAGCCTGAAAAACCGCCCAAGGCGCCGAAGCCCGCGCGGCCGAAGAAAAAGCGCCGCGGCCTCGCGGCGGCGATCATCGCTGTCGTGCTTGTTGGCTGCCTGATCGCGGCCGGCATCGTCGGCCACTTCACGGGCCTGCTCTACCGCTTCACGGCGAAAACCGTCGCGGTGCAGACGCTCGCGGACGACACGGTGGCCCAGTTCCAGAACCCGCTGCTCGAGCAGGCCGCGCGCGACTACGCCGGCAAGCCCGCGGGCGAGCTCACGGTCGCGGACCTCAAGGGCCTCACGGCGCTGTACGTCTGCGGCGACCGGTACTGGTTCGCCGCCCCGCAGCAGGGCGTGAACGCGGCGGCCGCCGGCGTCGAGACGGCGGAGATGACCGACCCCTCCGGCCAGACCGTCACCGTGCGGCGCGGCGATATCCGCGACCTGTCCGACCTCGCGTATTTCCCGAGCCTGACGGTGGTCTCGGTGCAGTTTCAGTCGCTGACTTCGCTCGAGAGTCTGCCCGCCTGCGGCGTGGAGGTGTTCGACGTCAGCGCCAATCGGCTCACGAGCCTGTCGGGCATCGAGCAGCTGCCGAAGCTCGCGGCTCTCACGGCCGACGGCAACGCCATCACCGACCTGACCGGCCTCGGCCGCTGCCTGAACGTGCGGAAGCTGAGTCTCAACGGCGCGAACGTGTCGGACCTGTCCGAGCTGCGCGCGCTGACAAAGCTGCAGGACGTCACGCTCTCGCACTGCACGCGCCGCGAGCTGCTGATCGTGCTGCACAAGTCCTCGCTCACGCGCCTGACGCTGGTGAATTGCGACCTGCGCGGCGATTTCTTCCGCAGCTTCGACCGCGAGCGGGCGCTCACGGCGCTCTCGCTCACCGACTGCGAGCTGGACAGCACGTCCGGGCTGGAGGATTTCACCGGGCTCACGGAGCTGACGGTGCGCGGCGTTTCCGGGTCGCTGGACTGGTCGGCGCTCGGCGGCCTGCCGCTGCAGACCGTCACGGCCGACGCCCTGCAGGCGGACGCCATCGCCGCGGCCACCACCGCGGCCGTCACCGTGGTGGACTGACCGCCGGAGCGTAAGTGCGCCGGTTTTTTGCCGCGGCTCTGCGCGCGTCGCTCCCACGCGCGAGCGCAGGAACGGATGTGCGCGCAGATGGATGAAGAAAAGCAGAGAGAAGCAGCAGCCCTCCCGGATCCGGGAGGGCTGCTTTGTCTGCGGCTGGGTGATCGTTTCTTCCGGTACGTCCGTCCCGCGCCCCTTGGCTCCCTTGTGCAAAAGGAGCTGGCAGCCGTCAGGCTGACTGAGGGATGGATACGCTCATTCTTGCACTGCGGCCGGTATCTGCAACCCCTCCGTCACGGCGCAGAGCGCCGTGCCACCTCCCCTTACACAGGGGAGGCATCGCCGGACGGCGATATTTTCTCCTTGCGGCCACAGTACCGTGTGGCGCTGCCTTCCCCTCAAAGGAGACGGCTTGAAAAGTCCGCAGCAAATCTCCCGCAAACGGAAAACGCCCCTGCCGGAACGGACAAACCGGCAGGGACGTTTCCATAGGAGAAATGGAGTTGGAAAAAGGAATTATCATGTTGCTTGGGGGAGAGATTGCGTGTCTTGTCAGCGGGCGGAGAGGTTCGTGTGCGGTCACGAAAATTCCCGCTTGCTATCTGACAGTGCTCATTATATAATGCCTTTATGGATAAGTAAAGCAAATGTTTCTGATAGTTAGATTAGCGTTTCTTATTTGTGAGGTGCTTATGAACCGATACATCGCCTTTCTGAAGGTCTTTGAGCGCAACAGTTTTTCGGACGCGGCGCGCGATCTCGGCTACACGCAGTCGGCCGTCAGCCAGATGATCAAGTCGCTGGAGGAGGAGCTGGGCGTGACGCTGCTGGTGCGCTCGCGCTCGGGCGTGGCGCTCACCTACGAGGGCCGCCACCTGCTGCCGTACATTCGCGACACGGTCAACGCCTACCGCATGCTCCAGTCGCAGGCGGCGGGTTTCAGCGGGCTGGAGCAGGGCACGATCCGCCTCGGCACGTTCACGAGCGTGTCGAGCTTCCTGCTGCCGCCGGCTATGGAGCGCTTCCGGAACCAGCACAGCGGCATCCGCTTCGAGCTCTATCAGGGCCTGTATTACGAGATCGAGGACTGGGTGCGCGAGGGCGTGGTCGACTTCGGCTTCACGGACATGTCGCGCACGACGCCGTTTGCCTGCGAGCCAATCTATCAGGACACCATGCTCGCCGTCCTGCCCGAGGGTCACCCGCTGGGCGAGAACATTTTCATTCAGGTCGATGAGCTGGCGGCCGAGCCGTTCATCCTCCTCGAGGAGGGGCGCGGCGGCGGCTGCATCCGCGAGCTGCTCGCGCGCCACCCGCAGATCAACGTGCAGTACCGCGTGGCCGACGACTACACGATCCTGAACATGGTCGAGAGCCGGCTCGGCGTGTCCATCCTGCCGGAGGCCGTGCTGCGCCGCAGCGGCCAGCGGCTCACCGCACGCCGGCTCTCTCCGGAGCTGCAGCGCACCATCGGCGTCATCTACAAGCAAAAGACCGGCCTGTCCACCGCCGGGCAGTTGTTTTTGAGCGAGCTCAAGGCGTCCAGGCCCGCGCCGCACGGCTGAATCTGCCGCATTTGGGTGTTTACACCGCCGGGCGGTTGTGCTATCGTAGACCGGTACATTTCATGGCGCACCGTGTCCGGGTGGGATACCTTATTTAAATATGGCGGACGCGGCGGGAAGGAGCGGATCATTCATGAGCATGACAGGCGCCATCGTCAACGCGCTGGCCATCGTGGCCGGCGGTGCGGTCGGTCTGTTGTTTCGGCGGGGCATCCCAGAGCGCGTGAGCAAGACGGTCACGGTCGGCCTCGGGCTGTGCGTGCTGTATATCGGCATTTCGGGTGCGATGGAGTGCCGGAGCATCCTCATCGTCATCGTGTCCATGACGCTCGGCGCGGCCGTGGGCGCGCTGCTGAACATCGACGGGGCCATCCACCGCCTCGGCACCTGGGTCGAGGCGCACGTGCACCGGCACGAGGGCGGCCCGTCGCTGGCCGAGGGCTTCGTCACGGCGAGCCTGCTGTGCTGCGTGGGCGCCATGGCGGTCAACGGCTCGCTCGACGCCGGCATCCGCGGCGACAACAGCATCCTGCTCACCAAGTCGATGATCGACCTCGTCTTCTGCGCCATGATGGCCACGACGCTCGGCGCGGGCGTTATGCTCGCGGGCGCGGCGGTGTTCGTGGTCGAGGGGGCGCTCACGCTGCTGGCCGGGGCCATTGCGCCGCTGCTCTCGGAGGCGGCGGTCGCGGACCTCACGTGTGCGGGGTCGCTGCTCGTGGCGGCTATCGGCCTCAACCAGACCGGCGCCACGAAGATCAAGGTGGCGGACTATCTGCCGGCGCTGCTGTTCGTGCCGCTCATCCGCTGGCTGGTCGGCCTGCCGGTCTGGCAGCAGATCGCCGCGTGGTTTTGAGCGATACCATTTAAATATAGAAAAAGCACCCCCGTGCGGGGGTGCTTTTCTGCATATTCAGATGGCCAGCGCGCGGATGCGGCCGAGGCCCGGCAGCACGCGGCCGAACAGCGACACGAGCGGCCCCACGATCAGCGCCGACACGACCGTGCCGATGCCGAACGAGTTGATGAGCAGGCCGAGCGTGTAGCGCAGGGCGATTTTTCTGGCATTTTGGCCGCGGGGCGCGGGGGACATGGACATTCTTCTTTCTAAAAATGCAATGATATAGAAATAGCGCAGCCGTTTTTGGGACAGTTGTCAAGGCCTGTGCCGCGCGGAAATGCGAAAAATCGCGCGGGGAGGGTTGTTTTTCCCGCGCGTTTGTGTTACAATCCTCTTTCCCGCGGGAAGAAAGGGTGTGGGCACATGGGTTTCTGGCTCAACCAGGCGCTGGGTCTGCTCGGCAGCCTGATCGTGTTTGTCTCGGTGCAATTCAATAACCGCCGTGTCATCCTCGCCGCGCAGGCCGCCGCCTGCCTGATGTGGATCGTGCACTACGGGCTGCTCGGCGCGGCGACCGCCGCGACCATCAACATTCTGTCATTCGCGCGCAGCGTCGTGTTTTATTTCAACGACCGCAAGTGGGCGCAGAGCCGCGCGTGGCTGTGGGCGTTTCTGGCGCTGTACGTCGTCAACACCGTCCTCACGTGGGCGGGGCCGATGAGCCTGCTGCCCGGCATCGCCATGAGCATGACGACGGTCGCGCTCTGGACGCGCGACATGCGCCGCACGCGCCTGCTCTATCTGACCAATTCGCCGTTCTGGTTCACGTATGACATCCTTGCGCGCTCGTACTCGTGCATGGTCATCGAGGCCATCGCCTTCGTGTCCTACGCCGTCGCCGTGTGGCGGTTTGACATCAAAAAACAGCCGCAGGCATAAAAAATATGCAAAAACTCCCCGCCCGAAAGCGGGGAGTTTTCCTGTTTTAAAGGGTGCGTTGGAGTGGCTTACCACGTCAGCGCGTCGTCAAAGTCCACGAGGTCGGGCCGCACGGGCTCCTCGCCCATGACGGTCTGCATGTAGAGGTTGACCTGGCGGCGCATGTCGCGCTTGGAGATCGTGCGCGAATCGAGCAGATCCTGCGCGACCCAGAGCATGTGCACGCCGCGCGCGGCCGCCTGCTCCTCGAACACGCCGCGCAGACCGTCCATGCCCTTGCAGGAGATCTGGTCGTACATGAGCACCATGTCGGCGTTGTACTGTTTGCAGACGACCCACAGCTCGTCGAGCACGTTCGCGTAGCCGCCCTTCGTGTGCTTGCGCATGGTGGTGCGCTGGTAGCTGCGGGCGAGGTCGGCGAGCGCCTGATCTTGATCCTCCGTGTTGATAATGATGTCGGAAATGAGCGACTCCATGCTCGCCACGACGTTGATGCCCCAGCAGTTTTCCGCCCAGACGGAGAAGTCGGGGTAGAAGTTCGCCGGGCACGACCACTCGACGCAGCGGTGGCGCATCGCGGGCGCGCAGGGCTTTTTCTGCTGGTAGCCGCGCATCATGATGCGGTTGACGCGGCGGTCGGTGTCGAGAAAGCGCGGGTCCATGCCGCCGGAGAGATGGTAGAAAAACATGCGGTAGATCCAGAACGTCTCGCCCGTCATCTGCGGGTAGGGCGTGCGGTTGACCTCCCACTTCTGCAGCTCGTACTCCGTCTCCTGATTGTAGACCTTCATGGCCTTAAAGAACGCGTCCCAGTCGAACGTCTCGCCGGTCTGCTCCTCGATGAAGCGGATGAGGCCCCGCAGCTCCTCGACGGCGTAGTCCTGCACCGCCTCCTCATTGTAGCGGATGGGCACGCCGAAGTAGTACGTCGGAAGGTTGAAGTACCGGTCCTGATACGACGTCGTGGCGACGCTGCCGTCGCACGGCATGTTGCAGGCGACAAAGCACGTGCCGAGCTTGGGATACTCGTCGCGCAGGGCGCAGCCGGCCTCGGCCGAGGGCAGGGGGCAGACGTCGGCCGGGATGCCGAAGTTCTCGGCTGCGTCGAGGTACGGCGGCGTGATCTGCTGGTCGAGGATGGAGCACAGAAACACCGGCAGCACCTGCGCCGGCAGATAGATGAGGTTCGGGAAGCCAGCCATGATCTCGCCCGGGACGAGCTCGTCAAAGAGCACGACCTTCTTGGACATTTGGTTGCCGGGGTGGAAGTGCTCGTCGGCCACGAACGAGATGCGCAGCAGGTCGGTGGCCTTTTTCACGATGCGGTCGTACTGTGCGCGGGCCATGCGCAGCTGGTTGCCGCGCATGCCGAGCGTGCCGCGGTCGACAAAGTTCGGATAGGTCAGATAGGTCGCAAACCACTGGTAGCGAAACAGCGCGCGCACGGCCGACACCGGGCACTTGGCCACAAAGACGACCATGTCCTTCCAGCACTTGAGCCACATATAGAAATCGAACGCCGTGTCGCGCACGCCGCGCAGCTCACGGTAGCGAAACTGCCCCTTCTCGGGATTGAAGCGGTATGTATAGTCATTGATGTGGCGGAGAAACTCCCGCAGGGAGCGCTTTTCCTTGTCAGCCATGGTCACTTGCCTCCTCTCTGCGCCTGAAGCTGCTTGATCTCCAGACTCTCGACGAATGCCTGCACACGCGTGCGCAGCTGGCCGTTGCCGCCGGTGGCGTTCTGCCGGTCGACCGCGACGGACGGGATGCCGTAGTCGTGCGTGATGACGTGGCTCGCCAGCGCGCGCTCATAGCCCCAGTACTCGCAGAACTTGAGCTGTTCGTACAGCACGCCCTGCGCGTGGTACTCCTCGCACAGGTCACGCACGAGCTGCCAGCGGCCCTCCACCTTCTCGCGCTGCATGTAGCGCGGGCACTGGCTCGTGGTGAGGTAGTGCCGGGCGATGCTCTCGAGCACCGGCAGGTCGGGGTCGAGATGAATTTCCTCGCGGCCGGGCTTGGAGCCGAAGCAGAAGCGGTCGACCACGACGAGCGCGCCCGCCTCCTCCACGAGCTTGGTAAAGCCGGGGTCGTCGATCTCGCTGCCGACGACGGCGATCTTCACGCGGAAGTTCGGCTTGGCGTCCGGCTCGCGGCGGCGCAGCTCCTCGAGTGTCTCGCGCAGTTTGTCGACGATGAGGTACTTCGGGCAGCAGTAGCTCACGAGGTTGAGAATGTGGTACTCGTAGCCCGTGATGCGCGGGTTTTCCTCCTTGCGGAACTGGCCGATCTCGGTCAGGATGCGGCAGACCTCGTTGTGCTCATCTACTGCCTTGCGCAGCGCGTCGTCCGACACGTCCACGCCGTAGACCTCGTGCAGCGGCTCGAGCACCTTACGCCGGAGCTGATCGACGTAGTGGCGCACGGTGTTTTCCGTGACCTTGAAGGGCATGTCGAGGAAGGTGACGAAAAACTGCTCATTGTCCACGAGGTGCAGCAGCTCGAAGTGCTCGAGCGCGCGGTTCATCTCCGAGCAGGTCTCCGTTGCCAGCAGGGCGGACAGGAAGTTGTAGCCCCCCTCGATGCCGCGCTCGAGCAGCGACTTGCAGTAGTCGCAGATGAAGTTCGACATGTAGTACGACGAGATGTCCAGCGACCCCGTCAGCGGCGCGCGCAGACGCACCGAGAAGCAGTCGCCGGTGTTGAGCAGCACCTCCGGCATGTGGTAGCAGGTGTAGGCCAGCGCGTGCTTCCCCTCGGCACACGCCTGCTGCACGAGCGGGTTGTTCGCGCTCTCGAGCAGCTTTTCAAATTCGTAAAGATACTTCAGGTCTTTCAAACGGCTCTCCCCTCCATGTGAATAAAGTCGCATATTGGTAGTCACATTATACAGGACATTGTCCGATATCGCAATAGATTTTGAACATCTTTCCTGAAAATGTGCAAAAATTGACCACCCGTTTCCATCGCCGCTGTGGTATAATGGGCGCAGAAAGTTTACAGGAGGTGCCCGTCATGAAGCCCCAGTTTGCCAATGTGTTCAACGTCTCGGTCAATGACAACCGATCGGAGTGCTCGCTGAGCTTTTACCATATGTATATGCAGCACAATTACACGCCCCAGCCCAAGGGCCTGATCGACATGCCGGAAAAGACGGTCGGCGAGGTCGCGAGCATCATGCTCACGCGCGAGGGGGCGCACGCGCTCACGCGCCTGCTCATCCAGAGCTTCGGCCTGCCGGAGGACCAGGCATGAGCGCGGCGGAGACGCTCCGCCCCGGCCGCTACCGGCACTTCAAGGGCAAGGAATACGAGCTGCTCTTTGTCGCCACGCACTCGGAGACATTGGAGCCGATGGTCGTCTACCGCGCGCTCTACGGGGAGCGGGGCCTGTGGGTGCGCCCCGCCGCCATGTGGAGTGAAATGATCGAGCGCGACGGGCAGACCGTCCGCCGCTTCACCTATATTGGAGAATAGCGCACCGCGGTTTTGGGATTGACCCGCCGCCGGAAACGTGATACCATATTTTCGGTCACTTTGTGCCGAAACCTGTCACCGAGGATGTGGGGATATGCGAAAAGCTCTCAAAACCGTCTTGTGCGTCGCGCTGGTGCTGGCGCTGGCCGTGGTCATCGCGCTGCGCGTGCTGCCGCCGATGAATACCCCGGCGCAGTCCGCCGCCGCGCCCACCCCGGTCGTGACCGCCGCGCCCACCCCCACGCCCGAGCC
>PPYE01540627.1_pt1 | contig 20040 bp, 29 predicted proteins | sample 1559881 | NCBI WGS metagenome assembly PPYE01 (sample SAMN08240022, study PRJNA423297) | Human gut metagenome, whole genome shotgun sequencing project.
TGACCCACCTACAGCAGAAGGGATAATCTCACCCTTTTCTCCGAGGTCAAATGCCTTTATGTAACCATCAGATACTACCTCTGTTCCTGCAACAGTCATCTTACCTTTAGCAGTATTATCATCACCAAATGCTGATGTATCAGTTGTAGTGTACACACTACTTGGTTGATTAGCTGCAGTTCTTTCAAGGATAATACCATCTAAATTAGTCCAAATGTCTCCGAATGGATTATCAAATCCTCTCCATCTTGGAACCTTAAATGTTTTAGTTGCTAATGTGGTACTATCGTTTATTACAGTTTCAGGAATAACTAAATCCTTAACACCAGTAAAGTTACCGAACTCATTGCAATATCCACATGGAGTTAAAGGATAATAACCGTTGTATGTGTTCCAATCTGCATTCCATGTAGTAACACCATCTCCTAAACCACCTTGATGATAACCTTCAGCAGTTAGTTCTGCATTATATGCAGCTTGAGAGTTAAATGTTGCATACTCAATAACCCAAGCCCAGTAGAATATCCACTTGTAATACTCATAGCATAGCATTTCAGAACCAGCATTAGCGGCATAAGTTCTCATGTTAGCTCTTGAGATATTAGTTCTAGGTTTACCTAAGTCACTTCTGAATGCATCTGTATCTAAGTATACATCGTTGGCAGTTCTATTACCTCCACCTCTAAATTGTGCGGTAGTATTAACTACAGATACAGCTTTATTACCAGTTTGATTAACTGTGCTTCTATAAGCATCAATTAACATTTCAGGAATCTCTACCCAAGTATCATCCATCTTAATGGTAGATATTCTCACCCATTTTTTATTAGAGTCTTGTACGTTGGTTCCAGATTTACCATAGAACTTAGGTGTATGCACTCTTACTGTACCATCAGTTCCGTCGAGTACTGATGCTTCTCCAGTAATCTTTTTACTCCAATCATTAGGGTCAAGATAGTAGTTAATTACAGCATTATTAGCTACACATCCTTTGTACTGAGATTGTATAGGTAGTGATTTGTGAAGTAAAGGATTACCAATTCTAGTTAGCTTAGGGTCAGCTACAGTAGTATCCCACTCTACACCATAAGAGTAAATATCTTCTAATCCTGTGTAATCAATAGCTCCACCTTAGAGCAATAGCAGCTGTGCTTCTTGCCTCAGAATCCTTAATAGCTTTATCTGTCTGTGCCTTGTTGTAGTAACCTGTAAGGTCTACTTCTACGTGCTTATTACCTAAGAACTCCCACCCTGTCTTCTCAGTAGTAACCATCCATATATACTCATCGTATACATCATTAGCCCTAGAGCTTTCGTTAGGAACCATATAAATGGTATTGGGATTACCCTTAGCTGGTAGTTCTGTAACAACAAGAACCTTACCTCCTGCATCAGCTATTGCATCAGTTACCCATTGTTCTGTAGCTAAACCTTCAATTACCTTATTAACAGTAGTTGATTTATTAGCCCCATTCTGAACGATAGGAATTAACTCATCACCAGCTAGTGTTGTAGCAGGGGTCATTTGAGAGATTTTAATGTCAGTTGCTGCCATTATTCAAATAAAATTAAATCACCATTTTCTGTAACCATAAATTTACCATCTTCTAATATAATGTTTGCCAAATCTCTAAAGATTAGACCTCCATCTTCTGTAAGTATATTAACGCCAATTTCAGCAAGAATATTTCTAGTAACATCAGTGAGATATATATCTCCATTCTCTAGTTTCCATTTATCCACTATATAGGATTCATGCCCTTGTCGTTTAACTATTAATGGATAACTACTATTCTCAAATCCTTTTAATATTACTTGTCCATTGGCATCAGTTATATACTCTTTACCCTTAAAGATAACTATAGCACCTACTAAGGGTAATCCAGTACCTCTGTCTATAATTCTAACTACAACTGAGATGACCTTTAGATTAGCCCTCCCAATATGGTTACCAATGCCAATATAAATTCCCATGTTAGTTACCTACTTGTAGTGTACTTTCAGGTACAGCTTTAATCCCTATAACTAATTCAGGATTCCATCCTGGATAGAATACAGTAGATATATACTGACCTTCTGAATCTTTTAATAATACCTCTACAGTTACATTATCATCAGTAATGTTCTTAACAAGAACAGCATTACTTCCATAAGGTAACTCAAAGTCACCTGCAGGTAGTAGATATAGTCTACTTACTTGCAGGGAGGTTGGTCTTTCATTCTGATTGAGATTAATCATTCTTATGCGTTTTTAACTTCGTTATTCATTTGATTACCATCGAATAGTTGAGCATATTCAATGTCTGTTCTCTTAGTGTCATTATCAGCATCACTCTGTGACTTGTCTCTTTGAGTCCTAGCATTATACCAGTTAATATCAGCTTCATTCTGAACCTTCTGTCTTTCAATTTCCAACTTAGCCTCATTAAGACTCTCAATCTTACCTTGAGCTTGTTGAAGTTGTTGTTGAAGTTGTTGATTCTGTTGCTGTAGCTGTTCAAGTTGTTGCTGCATTTGCCCCATTTCATTCATCTCTTTCTTCTTCTTAGCAAACGCTTTAGTAACCTTAGCTTTGAGTTCAGTGAGACTTCTAGCAGTTAGGGCATCAACAATCATATCAGGGTCAAGCTGACCACTCTTTATTAACTCAATAATGATTTGTTGGACATTCTGCATCTCCTTCATAATCTGAGTACTAGGTACAATATGTACATCATAATCAGTATGAGTAAAATGCTCTGGTAACGCTGTAAATACTTTTTGTAGTTTATCTCCAAGTATTAGAGTTCCAGTAAGTCCTTTCTTCCACACTATCTTAGCTATATCAAGACAATCTCTGAGTATGTCTATTGATAATGTATCCATAGTTTGATAGAATGGTTTAGTAATAGTATAGGAGTTCCTAGCTCCAGCTTCTACATTACTAACTGCATCCTTCTGTTGAATACCATTTAACCTCTCTCTAAATACACCAGTAATAGATGATGTTTGGTCTTCCACTCTTTGTAAGGCTAGGTCAAATGCCTGTATAGTTTGAACCTTAATAGTATCAGTAAATCCAGCAAATGAGGTATTGTTATTAAATGCTCTACCTTCCTGACTTGTATCTACTAAAGCAACTCCAGTCTTTTTAAAGGCTATCCACTTTTGTATTCTCTCAGTAAGGTCATCGCCTAATATGGTGGGAAGCATTGATAAGTCTAACCAATCACCATCTGTACCACTATTAGCAAGGATATTATCCCTAAAGTATGTAATCAAGTCATACTTATCTTGTAAGTGAGCACATTGTAATACTAAAGATTGTGGAACATTATCTCTATTAACAAGGTATACACCATTAACAGATAGCCCACATTTAGTCGGAGCATCCTTAGTTCTAATAACATTCTCTGATTTACCAGTAAGAACATATATAGATTGTCCAATTCTTACTCCCTCATATCTATTCTGAATGTACTCATCACCCTCTTTATCAATATCAATCCATTCTGTTTCGTAAACTGGTAATAGCTTAAAGTTAAATGATTCATATGTATCAGCTGGGAATCCAGGAGTGATACCTTTACCAGCATCCAATCCAGCTCCTTCACCTTCCATAATAGGTCTACATCCAACTTGATTCTCCATAGCTCTAATATACATATAAGAACTATCTGAGTAATGCTCATACATATCCTCTAACTCAGCCCTACTTTCATCACTCATGTTCTTACCATACTCTGTAAGTATTTGCTGTTTAGTCATCCACTTCCTAATTACAACTCTGTAACTATCCTTTACGTAAGGAGATTCTGGATTTCTATCAACAAATGTATTTAATGGATTGAGAACATCAATACTAATGTTAGTACCACTTGATGATGGTTTAACCTTATAAAAGGAACAACCAGTAACAAGTAAGTCTAACAGTAATGCTTTTAGTTTATTAGCTAAGTCAGTGTTCCTAGATTGAATCACATATTCAATAACATTCTGTGCAGCTACTTCATAATCACTAATGAAGTTATTATTAATATCTTCAATTAGCTTCTCAATATCTGCTTCAACAGATGCATCACTAACATTACCTCCTCCTATAAAGGCTAATATTTGATTATTTAAATGCTTCTGTAAGAATGTATATACTTGCTGACTTATTTCTAATTCCTTTTGTCTAGTAATCTTAGAGATTGTTTCCTTATCTTTACAAGATACCTTTGGAAGAATTGGAATGTCTAAGTACTCTCCAATTAAAGCATCAACGTGTTTCTTTATAAGAGGAGTGAACTCAATAGAAGTAGGATTACCTATTCCAAAGTTTTCTTCAAGATACCTAAATTGCTCGGCATCTCTCTTACCGTTATAATAGTTGTATGCCTTCTGTAATTTCCATTTGTTGAAGACTAACTCATTTACAGCCTTGTCAATCTTCTCTATCAAATAATCATCACTTCTTTTGTTTGCACTCATCTTCGTAATCATATAATTGTATAGCAGTGAAGTATTTAGTTCTAACTAAACTTCGCTCCTTTAATTCTTTCTCAATAAACTTTATAAACTCCTCAGCCGTACCATCACACGCAATGGACAATGGCTTCTCATCTTTGTTAAGTCCTAGGTCCATTCTATATCCCACGTGCTCAGGTTCCTCTCCAGGGAATTTGTAAGTGGTTTCGTAAACCTTTAGGACTCCTTGATATTCTACGCAATACAAAGATTTAATTAAATCTCGTATCGCTTGTTCGATGTCCTGTGTCGTCATAATATTGTGTAGGGAATAAATTAAACTTAGGTACTATAGATTGTTTATCTGGAATAACTCCCTTATGTTTAATTCCATATTCGTCAGTCCAGTAACCAAATAGTCTTAGCTTCCTCCCTCCGTTATCAGCTTCCTGTGGTGGAATACCACTTAATTCTTCATCTCCTAATTCAGCCATACCCATTGCAGCTACAATATCAAACTTCCTTTTATTCTCATAAGAGTAAGTAATGAGTTCATTAATCATTGGCTCAAACCATATATTATGGCAGTAGTCATTAATATAGCAATCAATGAGGTCTAACTGATGTTGAATAACAGCTTCAGTTGCAGGAGCACCAAACTGTCTACTCTTGCCCGCTTGTATATCAGATTGTGTAGCTCTAGGTCTTCTCATTAAGAATCTCTCCTCTTTCTTCTTAGTTCTAAACCAAGTAAGAATACTAATACGAGTAGATTCAAGACAAGCCTTACAGTTATAGTACTCAAGAATCTTTAGTGTTGTTCTATAAGCCTCTTCTAGGTTATTAGGTCTGTCTTTATAAATACAAACGTACATTGGTTCTTGTAAACCAAAGCACCTCTTCTTTACTACTACACAGAAGTCAGATGGGTCTCTTGTATTATCTGATGTATCATTCATACCCATATCAATACCGTCAATACCAGCTACATATAGATTTCTAAAGTCTGCACCATTCTCACTCTTAATGGGATGTTCAATAATACAAACCTTACCCTTATCACTTGGTATAAACCTTACTCCATTCTTAGCTTCCTCAGAGTGTACATTGTTTTGGAATGTATATTCTAACTGCCCCCATTTAGGCTTTAACTCTTGTGGAGTAATCTTATGTAACTTAATAGCAGCTAATTGTTCTGTTAATAATACAGTATTAAACTGGTTATCACCTTCCAAAGCTAATGCCTCGTCTGGAGTAAAACAATACTCAGCTGAATATAGCATCAATCCTTTAGGGTCAGCAATCTTGGTAGCTCTCTTAGCCATGTAAAATTCCTTACCCTTCTCTGGGTCAGTCCAACCTCTCTTATCAACATATCCTGGAGCAGTAACAATAGTATACGCAGGAATGAAATATGCTGTCTCAACGTATGTACCTTCCTTAGTATAGTTATGTTTATAAGGAAGAACATCATATCCTTTAGGGTCATGGAATGCAGCAGCTACACCTTCTAATGCAGGACCACTATCACCACCTGTACCCCAAGCTAATTTAATACCGAATCTCTGTCCTTGAATATCAATAAGAGCATCACCCTGAATGAAAGCCTTCTTCCAATTGGGCCACGAACCACTTTCCTCGTACATTAGAATATCAGTACGGTCACCACGAATCTTATTAGGCTTATCAGCTGTAATTCCTTCAATCTCAGACATCCATCCAGATTCTACACCATCTACATTCTTACTAGAAGCTCTCTTCCATTTGGCTGTGTTATGAACTTGCCTTAGTTTTCTCATACCATCCTCAGTATTATCATCTAGGTATGATAACTGCATCCAGCACTTACTAAGAGTATCATCAACATAACCTTCTTGCTGTGCAGCTACTACTCCTCTAAAGTGTGGTCTAGTAATATAACCATTAATAAGAATAGCAGCAGCTATTTCAGAGAATCCAACACCACGGGCTTTTAATCCAATAGCGTTCTTTCTCAGTACCTTACATAGTTCAATGTAATGGAAGTATTCATACTGTTTAACAAAGAAGTTAGGGAAGTCTACTGAACGACCACCACCAGCCTTAGTTGCTGATGATAGATTAGGTAACTGATAGTAATTAATAAAGAAGTAATTATCACCAGTAATAGTATAACCATTTACAGTCATACCATTTCTACACCTATCATATTCTTGGTCCCAAAACTCTCCATAAGCCTTACCAAACATTGGTTCATTACAATATTTACCAGTAGCAGCTTTAGTTCTTCTGGCTTCCATAAACCATTCAGGGTCAAAGTCTAATCCTCTTGTTCCGTCTATAGGTCTATAACCAGTAAGCTCATAAGATAGATTAGAGTCAAAATAGTCTATTGGGTCTCCAATCCGTACATCCCATTTAAACTCTGAGAGCTTCTCTTCTAATACACCAGCAGGCTCCCCTACCTCTGTAACCTTTTCAACTAAGGCTTGGACAGTAGGGGACTCTGGTAATTTATTCTTAGGTTTCCTTCCACGTGCCATGTTACTTTAGTTTAGGTACATATCCTTCAACTGCACCAGCACGAAGACCTGTAGCAGCCTTCTGTTTCTTCTTAATACGAGCTTCTAAAGCATCTAATTCATCCAGTACTTTAGATATAGACGACATTTCCCCAATAACATCTTTAGCTTTAAATATAGGCTTACCAGTAATTGGGTCACGTTCTTGTAAATCAGAACCTTCATTGAAATAATCAATTAGTTCATCTACTTTATTCTGAGCTGCCCTTATTAACTTAATGTCTCTTGCTGATTCTTGTATCTCTCTATACTTCCTACATGCTGCTCTAAATAGGGGGTCATTAAATTCCTCCTCTGTAATACCACTATCCTGCTTAGCTGCTTCATTACGTTCAGCTTCAGTAAATTGTGAATAGTGTGACTGCCAGTCAATCATTAGGTACATATAGGTAAACTCTTTAAAGGCTCTTAGCTTCTTAGTACCCTTTGGGTCTTCTTTAGTGATATTTCTATCATTAGTCCATAGCTCAGCAAACTCCTTGATAAGGAGAATCTCTGGCTCGTTTAACCTTAATTCGTGATTTACATTATCATATAGAAATATTGTCATAACAATTATTGTTTAATTATACGTCTTTGGACTGTTCCTCCGAAGTAATTCTTACCAATTCCTTTGTTCTTTACAGCCCCTGCTCCACTAGCACTCTTTCCATTAGCCTGGTCTTTCATATCAACTTTAACCTTCTCACTATGAGGTAGCTTCTTATAATCAGCAGGAGTCATCTTTTTATAAGGAAGTTTCTTATTACTAACGTTGTATACTCCCTTACTTGTGTGAACAGTATCAGCCTTATTAACTACAGCACCTTTTTGGTCTTTCTTAACTCTCTTCTTAGCCTTACCTCCACACTTATCTTTAAATATATCTACTACTTTAGCACCCTCAGCTTTCTTCTTGCATTTAACACAGCCTCCAGCCATGAACTTCTCTACTTCATATCCTTCTGGGCACTCCCCTCTAAGGGTTTGAACATAACTTAACTTGGCTCCTAATTTAGCCATTGAAATTTGATTACCTTCCATTGCTTTGTATTGTTTATAAAACTCTTTTAAATCATTCTCTGATAGCTGTGCTACTTTGTCTTCAAAGTCCGCTGAATCCTTAGGGTTTAGGACTTTAATAAGATAGGCAGTGAATGCTTTCTGTTCGTCATTCATCTGCCCACCCTGTTGAAACATACTTATCATACTTTAACTAAATCCTTAGTATTGTAGATAGCTTCCTGCAAAACACCTTCTGTAGAGAACCATCTACATCTAATACCTTTAAAATAATCTTCTGTTACATTAGGAACACCATGAGTTCTTATATTCATAGTTTCCTTTTTAACCACAATCATTACAGGCTTATTAGGTATATCTTGTTTAAGAGTTACTACCTCACCTGGCATAAAATAAACCTTCTCGTCCATTATTCAATATTCTTAAAACGTTCTGTTAATCCCTCATTAATTACAGCTTGTATTTGCTGTTCAGCTACAACTTCAAATCCTTGTCTGAAGAATGGAACTGGAACTCCACAAGCACGTCTGTAATAAATATCATCTCCTTCTTTAATGAATTTACATAGTGGGCTTACTGCAATTACATTAGCCACAACTGATAGATTCTCCTCTTGGTCTTCCTCACCAGAGTCTGGATTCTTAAACTTACCAGTATATTCTGGAATAATTAAGCCACTATTAGTAACCTCAATCTTTTGATAAGGGTTCTTTGCGTATGGTTTAACCAGTACATAATAGTTAATTGGCATAATCTCCATAGTTTGCATCTTCTCAGTTACTTCCTGTGCCTTCTGCAATTCATCCTTAAGATTCTCGTTGAGAGCCTTAGTATAGGCATCTACTGCCTTATTATGTGCTTCTACAGCAGCATCTTTCTTCATATCATCAAAACTCTCAGCTCCAGCGAATCCTACAGCTTTACCACCAAACATTAAATCCATTTGTCCATTACCTCTCATAATACATTTAAATTTTAATTTATTACCATTTTCCTATCGGACAGAACGCATTAGGTAGGGTTGTCTTAGCCCTTAACCTACATCCACATCCATTAATATAACCATCTTTCTTCTCTGTACTTACATCTTCATTACTAGGGTTTACCCACAGCTTACTGTTGCATATCTCCCCTAATACTACACTCTTCTTATAGAGCTTACACCCTTTACACAAACGGATGCGGGCTTCAGATATATTCTTATTAAGCCCAAGCATCTCGTTAGTGTGACCATTTAAAATAGCACCAAGACCCATAATTATTCTATTTAGTTCATAAAGTTGCTAATATCTCAAACCTAGTTGTTTGAAAGATACTCATATAGGTATTATTAGAATTCTATAGGTCTTCTGCTATTCTTTCTGGCTTCTAATATAGCTTCCTTCTTATAGAACCTACACATTCTTTCCACATCATCCCTTAGATAATCAAGCTCATGTTCAGTAACATTGCCTTGATGGTCATAATGTATAAGTATTAATTTCTTAATGACGAACTTGGGGTTCAATTTTTGAAGCATCCAAGCATAGGTTGATAACTGTAATGCATAGTGCATCTTGTTACAATCCATGATATTGTTCATAGGATACTTCATCATTTGACACTTCTTAGTTCTTCTATCGAAGAAGGATTTATCATCCAACTTCTTATTAGTTTTGTAGTCTATGATATAGATGTCATTACCATCTTTAATAAGCAAGTCAATTTGACCAGCTAGTCTAAACTTACCATCCTCTGACTTCCTATATATCATATACTCAGGGAATACTCCCTTCTCAATGTCAAGTAAATCTTTATTACGCTCCATTAAAGAGTCATTAGTATTTACTTCAAACTTACCTCCAAGTCCAAACTTTCTTAATTCACATTGCTTCTTAGAAGTATAATTGCCTTCTAATTCTGCATGTATTTTAGAACCTCTTTCACAAGATTCAGCATTAGTCTTCTGCCATTCATCTAAGATGTCTTGTTGAGCCTTATTATAATCATTACGGGAGAACCCATACATATTACAAAAATATTCAACATCTATCTTATGTGTATTTAATAACTGAGATTTCTCAGCCTTAAACTCTTCTCCTGATAATAACTTCTCTAATGCTTTATACCCTGACCAAAATTCCTTATCAAAATCCTGACAGAATTTACCAATTAATGTTGTTACTGATACATATACTCCATTCTCATCCCAGTACATGTGCTTCTCATCGTTGTAGCAAACGTTCTGGTTCTGCTTGTCCACTTTCATATAGCCTTTTAAATTTATCCTTTACTGAATTATAATCTAACCATGTTGTAAGGGGTTGAAGAGATGGGGCTATTATAGATTGATAATATCCCAGGTAATACTCCTTCTTAATAGGATACATAACTACAAGCATTCCTACAGGTCCATCTACACCAGATAATGTATAGAAGGCAGCAGACTTGGCATTACTACGTTGCAGCAACTCTACTAAGTTAGGTAGTCTTGAGCTATATTGTTGAATACTATCCATTCTTAAGGACTTATTATCATTTATCTTTTCAATCTCATCTCCATAGTTTATATATTCTAGTTCCCTCCATATCCTTAAACAGCTCTTGGTATCAAGACCTCTCTTCTTCTCAGTTAGTGCTGTGAGGTATCCTGATAAAACTATAATAATGATAGTCTTAACGTTTGGACCCAAGTTATTAATCCAGCCATAAATTGCTTCTAGTCTACTTAACGACATTAATCTATTTCCTTTAAATGTTGAATGTTAGTCCGTCTAAAAATAAACTCTAATTCATTTTCATCAATCCATTATTTATAATTTACTACCTTTCATTTGATAATGTGCAAATTTAGCTTTAATTTTGTAAATAAAAAAATGAAACATAAACTTATTTAATTATGGAACTAAATCAGAGAGAATTGAAGGCAATGTATGTCTCTTTAAAAGAGATGTGTAGTAATGTAGATTGTGATAGTATTCCTATGTTCAGACAGGGAAGTAAGCTAATACCTAGATGTAAGAATGGAAGTGGTATCCATATTAAGAAGGAGAATAGAGGTAAGTTTACAGCATCAGCTAAGAAGGCAGGTCAGAGTGTACAAGAACATGCTCGTTCTGTACTTAACAATCCTAATGCCACTCCATTACAGAAGAAGAGAGCTAATTTCGCTAGAAATGCAGCTAAGTGGCATCATTAATGATTAATTATGACAGAGAATGCTGAAACAGCTAAAATTAACAAGAGTTTATTAAAAGAGAGGAAGAAGGAATGTTGTATATGTGGGGAGACTACTTACTGCTGTCTAGAGTTACACCATATAAGGAATAAACTCTATACAATATCAAGAGCAGTTAAGAACCTTCCCACACCTCTTTTTATTAAAGAGATGAATAAGTGTATAGTAGTTTGTTCTAATTGTCATAAGAAACTACATAATAATATAATTAGATATGAGGATAACGAAGTTACAAGAGGGTAATGTAGTAGCTGTTCAGGATAATACTAGAGTAGCTAAGCCAGTCATCCCAGAACTTATTAAAGCTAAACCCAGACAAGACCAACTTATTGATTTAGGTGGAGAACCATCTACTGATAATAGAACTGCCGCTGAGAGAAATAGAGACTATTGGCATCCTATTAAAGGTGCTAAGGAGAGGTTTAAATCTTCCATGAGGAATGGAACTAATCCGTTAGTAGGCTTAGAAAGAACAGTGATGCCAGCTATGGCTGGTGCAGCATTAGTAACTACTCCAGCAACTGTAGTTGGAGGATTATTAGGAAGTGAGGCTGTTAATAATGCTACTGGAGGATTTGGACAATGGCTAGAAGGTAAGGTTGGTATTCCCGCAGAAGTTGGGGAGTACTTAAACCCAGGTGCAGTATATGGTGGGGGTAAAGGCTTAAATATTACTAAGAATAAATTAGTTACAAAGTTTATAAAAGGTGATGCCGATTTAGGTTGGAATGCTTTAAATAGGAATCACTGGATATTTGATAGGGAAGCTCGTACACCTACTAATATTGCAATGGCAACTGCTAACAGAGTAATGCCTTTACTATCTAATGTAGAGAAAACTCCAGCTAGAATTGCAGCATATAAAGTAGGAAGGAGGACTAAAGGTAATGCTTCTGTATCTTTAAAGGATATTAAGAGTAATGAATCTACCTATACAGGTTCAGCAACACCAGAAGGTAATAATGGTGATAGGGACTTATTAGGAATGTATCTATTTAAGAATGACCCACTAATAAGTAGGAGTCCTTGGTTCCAGAAGGTGTCTAAATCATTTAAGCCAGCTAAAGGTCAAGGATTTAGTTATGGTAATAGATACAATGAGCTATATCCAGGTATTGAGAATAGAAGATACCAAATGCAATCTGTAGTTAAGGATTCAAGACCTTTAAGGTTTAGAAACATTGAAGAGTTTAATGAATACTCTAATGGTATTGGTAAGCTACAAGGTAAGGAAGGTGATATGGTTATTGAAATGCCAGATGGATTTCAAACCTTTAGACAGCCTGGAACTAATTATGCTGGACCTATAGATGATGTGGGAGGTCATGTTATTAAGATAGACTATAATAAGAAGGGTAAGCTAACTCAGATATCCCAAGATATGTGGAAGTTTAATCCAGCTGACTATGCTAAGAGGTGGTCAGGTAAGAATGTAGCAGAAGGAGTAAGAGCTACTAAACAAGCTGCACTAATGGATAAGGTTGGAACTCCTTTTATATTGCAACAAGAGAATCCTATTTATATAGGTAGTAGAAGAGTTTGGGATAGTATAAAGAGTATTCCTAAAAATCCATATATAAGAAGGCAACCTCTAATGCAAGGTGCATTATTAACTATGAAGAAAGGTGGCAGCTTAGTATCAGATGGTAGAAGATTCAAGTTTAAGGATTCTACATTAGTAAAGAACTCTAAGACTCTTAACAATAAAAGGGATATGAGGAAGAAGTTTGTGAAATCAGATAGACCTACATATACTAATAATAGAGTTAAGAAGGGACAAGATGGATTACGATTTACTAGGTATGATGCAGTAGAGAGACCTACATTTAATATGGATAATACCTTTGAGGAATATAGATTCCCAGTTGATAATCCAGCTCCTACATATACTATTAGTAATGAGGTAGAAACTCCAGATGTACAACCTATTATTAAAGAAGAAACACCTATGAAGAGAGAACTATTCAATATCAAACCATCTAAGGGTTTAGACGAGTTTAATAAGTGGTATGATGAAGTAGAACAGGAAGACCCAGAAGCTAAGAACTATAGACAGTTCCTTACTAAGATGGCTGAGCAGGAATCTGGATTTAATAGTGCAATTCAGAACAGAGCTGGTGCTCCTGCTTATGGATACTTCCAATTCATGCAAGATGGTAAGAAGTATAATAATATTTCTGCTTATGCTGGGACTGATGTAGATACATTTAGGAATAATCCTAAACTGCAAATCAAAGCCGCTATTAAATTAGCTAAGCAATTTGAAAGGGGATTTAATAAACAAGATTTAGAGCTAGCTGCACAGAAAGGATATACTAAATTTGGATTATTAGGTGGAGCATGGTTAGCAGGTAATGGTGGTGTTAGGAAGTACTTACAAGGATTAGCTAACCCATCTGATAAACATTGGAGTAAATCTGGAAGTGGAACGGATGTAGCTAGCAGGATACAGATGTTTAATTTCTAAGAGTATGAAATTTATAACCTTTATAAAGGGGATAGTTACTTCACATTCTGGTATTAGTAGTAAGAGAGTATGTGGAGTATTGGGATGGATAGTTGCCATAATAGTATTACTATACTGTACTATCCACGTTATTCAAGCCCCGTTAATGATAGATACGTTCCTTGTATGCTGTATGGCGTTACTTGGTATAGATTCAATAACTGGTATTTGGAAGAAATTTGATAAACATGATAAACCAAATAAAGAAGTTCCTGAAGAATGATAAAGTATTACATCTAATATGCTGTTTTGCTATTGTAGTAATATTTGGTTCTATTATGAATGTAGTTAGTGGGATTGCCTTAGCTTTGATAGCTTCATTTAGTAAAGAAGCCTATGGTGAAGTAAGATATAAAGGTTGGAGCTGGGATGATTTACTAGCAGATTTAATAGGTATAGTTTTAGGTATTCTAGTATTATGAACTATAATCAAGCCACACTCCATGCTGCTACTGGTAAGATATTAATGCTTCCAGGATGGCATGGATATTTCTATTGGAATTATGGTACTAAAGAACTGAACTTTAGAGATGGTGATTACCATTTAGATAGTAAGCAGTTAGAAGATAAGAATGTGAGAGATAGAAATGATTGGTATTACATTACATAACAAATAAGGCGAGCCTAGCATTTAGCTAAGTTCGCCTTTTATTTTTACGGATAGTATTGAGTCTTCCCATTGTGTTGAATAATTCCTTAGAGCATATAAGATAGACTCTCCTAATCTACTAGGATTACATTCTATCTCATTAAATGGAAATGGGTCTATAATTCCATAGTCAATTCCATATCCTTTAGTTCCTTTAACGGTTACAATGAACATCATTCAACCTCCTTAAAATTTATTTTAAAACTCTTAGATGTATATCCAAGTGTACTATTATCTACATGAGAAGGAATGTCTACATCCTTAGTCTTTATATAGAGTTGGCAATGACAAGTACCCTCTTCCATTTCCCTAAACTCTTTACACATACATACTGTATCATCAGTCCTTACTAAGGAACAAGGACAGTATCTTTTACCATACTTCTCCTTATTCCTTTGTAAGCCAGCTAATACAGTCTCTTTAATTTCTTTATCATCGGTTATTCTCACCATATACTTCAATTTCTAATGCTCGTCTTCTCTCTGTCTTTATTAGTCTAGCCATCTCCTCATGTGCTTTAGCTATATTCATATGTAATAGTTCTTCTGCAATCTGAGGATTAGTTGGAACTGTATAAGCAGTCTGTACAGTGTATTCTCCTTCTTCAAGAACTACATAACATATTCTGTCTCTATAATATATCATTCCTTCTTTAATTGGCTTTCTAACTCTGCAATTCTCTTCTTTAAAGAGTCATTCTCTTTGGCTAATTCTATATTATCATTCTTAACTTGTTCAGCCTTCTTCATAAACTCTTCTAAACCTTGCTCAAACAGAGTTAAGTTCATTTTAATTTGTCTGATTTCTGGAATCATTGTCTACCTTATTAACCTTGTCCTCTAGTTCATTAATAATTCTATGTAAACAAGGGAGCTTAGTTGTAATAATGCTATTCATATAATCTTTAATATCATCTAGAGTCATTGCATCAAATTCATCCTTAGTAAGGTTGCGTGATTCAATAGTCTCAATAAATACATCAATAGCATCTTTAATAGCTTGCTTATCCCTTAGCAGTTGTTCATGTGAAAGATGCACATTAGTAATCTTAGAGAATAATGCTGGGTATTTGGTAAATATCTCTTCGAGTTCCTCATCACTAATGAGCTGTAACAACTCTACTGCCTTATTATAGAGTACTTGTGCCTCTATAACTTCATACTTATCGAGTATTGATTTTAATTGCATAGATTCTTATAGATATTAGATAGTATTAGACAATGCTCTACATTAGAACCATTCTCCATTCCTGCAATAATCTTATCTAATACTGTTAGTTTAGCCACTGTTACTTTACCCCAAAGGATTGAATCTTCTTTAGGTTCTGCACTTCCACATTGACATTTACACTCTTCTGTACTTAGGATTTCTTTTACTTCTTTAGCCATAATTTAAAACTTTATAATTAATATATTATTTCTTCCTTATTGTTTAACAATACAAAGATAATAGATTCTAAATATACTACCTAATGATATATACTTAAATATACTTAATATAGGTGAACTCAGATACTAGGTACTCTAAAAATATGCCCCTCCCCATTGAGGTGACCAGTTATATAATATTTGAGTTTTATTGGCAGATAAATATTAGATTCGCAATTCGCGAATTGCAAATTTTAGTAGTATGGGAATTAGAATGAGGAGTAGTATAGGAAGATAGACGCAATATGAGAGGGAGGGTAGTGTACTACAAAACGCCCCCTCTGGGTTGCTCAAGCAGTCATGCAAACTACATACGTTTTATTCAATGGCGTTCTTGTAACATTGTCAGAATACAAGGAAATGATTGCAGAGCAACAATAATGCTCTGCCTTTAATAAGGGAGATTATTCTCCCTTTTATTCTTTCTTTTATATACTAGTACTTAATATATATCTTCAATATGACTTTGAATTAACAACTTAAAACTGTCGGTGGTGTGGTTAACCGTCCTTTTGATATGAATACTACATACGTTCTTTATTGCGGTGCATTGATTACCTTAGCTGAGTACAAAGCAATCATCGCTGAACAATAGCATTAATGGGAGTGGCAACACTCCCTTATTTTTTAATTTAAATAGAATACTATGGATAAGAAGCTTAAATTAATTGGAAGAGTAGACCTCAAGACTGGGATTGCCTATGACTTGAAAGGTAACATTATCCCTAAACAATCTCAAACAATGGTGAAAGAGACACCTCAAGAAAGAGAGGAACGTCTTCAAAGACGTAGGGATTGGTTAAGAGGATACATTGGGGGAGCAAAGGATAGTGACCAATGGGTTTCGTGTCCCGTAGCTAAAGGAGGCAATGCAGTGGTTCGTCCAGTCTGCAAGGTCACTGCATCAGACGGGACAGTTACAGCACGCGAGCTGTTTTACGGTACACTCACCAAATCGGTGCAGAATCGTGAGACGAAGCAGACCGTAGCTGTTACTGGCACGATTGTCGACGAACTTCGTAACTGCATCATGCAGAAGGAAGGTTGGTTGAAACTGTGCGGCAAGAAGCTCAAGGTGACCAATGCAGTCGAAGTGCCAATCATCCGAAGAGGGTGGAATGGGCAGCCAGACAGAGCTACCACAACTACAGTCTACAGCATAGACGTGGTTGAGTAACACAGAGGAGAGTGGTGACAGCACTCTCCTTATCTTTTTAAAACAATTAAATACAATATATTATGCAAACAAAAGAATCAGTTAAAAGGCAATACGAACTATTATTCGAACTCTATGGTGTTCAATCAGGTGGTTGGTCAATGCTTCATGAACGCTTTAATAGATATGTGTTCTGTGAAGCCAATCGTAAATCACTCATCGCAGAATACTTAGTGTGGGAAGAGTTTGTAGAAGATGCTAAGAAGCTTGACGTTCCTTACTACATGGGGATAGATGAGTTCTTAAAAGAATACAAGAATGCAGTTTATTCTTGTTTACAGAACATAGGGGGAGACTAACAATCTCCCTTTAAAACTTTCTAATGCTACATCCTTATACTAGTACTCCTCACATCCTCGATATGTATTTGAATAAAATAATATACTAATTACTATATGTATTGGTGTATTGATACGTTAAACTCAAATTAATTATTAAAGATTATGGCAAACGAAAGCCTTTTCGCTTTTGCACAAAGTTATGCAGAAGCTAGAGCTAAAGCTCTTGGTGGTAACATTGTTAAGGGTGCAGCAGCATTCGAAGTTGAAGACGCTCCAGTAAGACGTGACTTGTCGGAAACCCAGTTCAATATTGGGGATAAGATTGTCATTCCTGCTGATGCTAATTCAGAACAATGGATTTGTACTCCGCTGACTAGAGGACAGAATCCTGTTACTCGTGCATTGTGTGAAGTAACTGGAGCTGACGGTACGAAGAGTGTTAAGGAGTTGTTCCTCGGTACACTGATGAAATCCGTACAGAACCGTGAGACTAAACAGAATGTCAGCGTTACTGGTTCGATTACTCAGTTCACTGCGAATTGTGTAACTAAGAAGGAAGTATGGCAGAAGTTATTCGGTAAGACTCTGGAAGTTGTCGGCAGTCAAATGGTGCCCATTATCCGAAGAGGATTCAACGGACAGCCTGACCGAGCTACTGAAACATCTGTTCTCAAAATCAATGTCCTCGATTAGACCTCGAAGGACTAAGACCGTTAAAGCTTGGGTAATGGATAAGTATCACATTAGAACTTCGGATAATATTTATCAGGTTCTAGATACGAGTTCATTACCCCAAGATAAAAGCTTCTGGGCACTGATACAACCGCTCGACTTTTGCAACTGGTCAGTCCTAAAATGGATTCCTCTTTGAGGGACATTTGTAACTGTACACACATTTAGGCACAAGCTCTAAATAACTAAATTCCAAATATACCCAAATTAAGGGTTTGGTTCTAAATGTGTGTACATATATACCTTATTTTATTGTAATGCAGCATATAGATGTATTAACACCTATATAGAGTTCAAAGCCTCTACAAATGCAGATGACAATAAAACTTAACTAATCGTATAACCTATAATTGGAGGATTAAATTATGAAATTATTCTATTTGCCTAATACTAAGGCAATAGTTGCTAAGTACAACAACAAGTTCGTCTCACTACCCAATGTAGAAGAGATAGACAAACCTGAGAAGCTCATACCTTGTCAACCTTTTTTAAAGGAGTATAAGGACTCTAAGTGGCACGATATGCCTGATGCCTTCTACGCTCATCTTAACAAATATAATAATCTTAGTACGTCTGACAGACGTCCTCGCATTATTAAGATTCACAAGATTGAGTTGGCTATCACGTATACTACTAATGAAGTAGGAGAACCTTGGTTCCAGTTATCTGGCAACGTTCCTCACTATGTATTAAATGGAATTGCTAATGTTCTCAAGGAGGAGTATTATGATTCTATTAAGTAGTGGCATATTCATCTCTGATGGCATGGCTTCGGTCATAGCCATCATCATAGGAATACTAACTTGTGTGTTCTGGTATAAAAATAGCAATAATAAAGAATAAAAACATTAAAAACTAATCGACAAATAGAGCCGTAAATGACCTGAAACACGTAGCCAGAATTAAAGAGGCTATGAAGAGAGGAGAAACCATTCCGCCAATTATAATCGATAAATCAACCAAGCTCATCATAGATGGGCAGCACAGATTTATGGCTGCTTGTGAATTGTGGAGAGAAGGTAAAGCATATACTCTCTCGTATCTAGAGTTTGAATTTGAGAATCCATTGCTAGCTGCAATAAGGTACAATTCTAACTCGAAGAAATGGTCAACCGCAGACTACGTAAAGGCTTATATAACGGATGGAAGAGAGTCTTATGACATTCTTCGCAAGTTCTGTCAAAGCCACGAACTCTTTAGAGGTGGTAGAAGTGGCCTCCAATACAAAGCAGCAGCTCAATTACTCACAGGGCAATCATGTATTGACGCAATATCCAAAGGGACCCTCCAAGTTACGGAAGAACAGGCTGTAGTTGCTGATGCCGCCTATAATCAGCTATCTAAAATGGCTAATGCAATAGGTAAAGAAAGAGGAGGATATACCTTACTGAAACGCGATGTAGTATTAGCTTGGTTAGAGGTACGTGACCTAATCTTATCTAACATGACTATGGATGCCTTCGTCAATACAATGAAGAAGAACTTCGTATGCCCAGTCTCAGATAAGAAGGTATTATACCAGAGTATGTATCTGGAAATCTATAACAAGTCCAAAAGGAAGAAATAACCTACGTAATGGGTGCTAGTTTAATAGCCAGCACCATTCATCCATAATTAAGGCAGGTTCTCCGTGAGGGGAATAGGTGAAAACACAAGTACAGCAATCTATAATAAACAGATAGCTATTACTGTTAATTGAGTAACTGAAGACCTGTGCTCACTTGGTATAAGAAGAAGCGTTTAATAGTGTACATAAAAGCGTGGATACTCAGAGCACCAAGTATGGTTGTAGGTTTTTATAATGTATAATTTTATCTTAGATAGGAGAATATGATTTCTCTATACCCCGTGAAGGGGTCGGCATCATGACTAAGCCTTTACGTGGCGATGCTATAAGTAATCCATAAGGATGAAACTAATTAGTCAGTATGTTTAATTTAATAACTAATCGACAAATGAAAATTGAAAAGAACAAATTGGTGAATCGTGCTCAAGTATTAAATCAAGACATCCGCTTAGGT
>PPYE01597537.1_pt1 | contig 20040 bp, 16 predicted proteins | sample 1559881 | NCBI WGS metagenome assembly PPYE01 (sample SAMN08240022, study PRJNA423297) | Human gut metagenome, whole genome shotgun sequencing project.
CTTTATTACTGTCATCTCTGGCTGCGATGTCAGCGAGGAGGATGCCGCCCGCACCGCGCAGCTTGTGCAGGCGAAATGCCCCGGCGGCATCGAGGTGACGCAGCTGGCTGGCGGCCAGCCGGTGTATTATTACATCATCAGCGTGGAATAAGAGAGATGGAGCGGCTGGGGCGGTGCTCTGAGTAAAGCGGCCCCTGGGCAGGGAAGATGCCGGTGCCGGCCGGGCCTGCGGGCCGCAGCGCCTTTCAGACGGGCGGCGGCCCGCAGGGCGTCCCGGCGCTGTTTCAGAAAGAGGGCGGGCGTGGCCGTCCCCGCGCTTGGAATTGCAAAACACCCGCAGCGGCGGTTTTGATGCTATTACAGGGGAAAGTGGAAAAGGCGCCGCTGGCGGCCGCCAAAGCACTTTAGTGCCGGAATAGCGCAAAGCCGCCAGCCTGCGGGTGGTGTTTTCTCACCCCAATAAAGTGCGGGCCTCTTTGCCCGAACAGAAAACATATGGAAGGAGAGGCTGCACAGATGGAGATCCGCTACCTGAAAGGCGTGGGCGAAAAGCGCGCTGCACTTCTGGAAAAGCTGGGCATCCATTCCGTGGAAGACCTTCTGGAATTTTACCCGCGCGATTATGTGGATTACTCAAAGCCCTATCCGGTGGCCAGCGCCCCATTTGATACAAAATGCGTGGTGCGCGCGCAGGTGTACGAGAAGCACGCACCGGTGCGCGTGAAGGGCGGCAGGCTGATGGCGCGTGTGATGGCGGGCGACGAGACGGCGGGCCTTGTGCTTACCTATTTCAACACCCGGTATGCCCCCCAGAAGCTGGAGGCCGGGCGCAGCTATCTCTTCTTCGGCAAGGTGGCGGGCAGCTTTTCCCAGCGCGAAATGGTAAACCCCACGGTGGTGTCGCCTGCCGAGGCGTCGGCCACGCCCTTCGTGCCCGTCTACCCGCAGACAGAGGGGCTGAACAGCAGAAATATTCAAAAGTATGTGCGCGCGGCATTCGAGGCCGTGCCGCATATACAGGACCCTCTGCCGGCCTGGATGGTGGAAAAATACCGCCTGTGCAGCAAGGCCCAGGCGGTGCGCAGCATGCATTTCCCGCGCGCCATGGCCGAGGTGCATGCGGCGCGCAGGCGGCTGATTTACGAAGAACTTCTGGTGCTTCAGCTGGGGCTTTTGCTTTTGCGCGGGCGCGAGGCTGTGCGCACCGGCGCGCAGATGCATGAGGTGGGTTTTGCACCCTTCTGGGCCGCGCTGCCGTTTGCCCCCACGGGTGCACAGCGCCGCGCCGTGCAGGAGATAGCCGGCGATATGGCGGGTCAAAGCCCTATGAACCGCCTTTTGCAGGGCGATGTGGGCAGCGGCAAAACGCTGGTGGCGGCCGCGGCCGTGTATATGGCTGCGCAGAACGGCTACCAGAGCGTGCTGATGGCCCCCACGGAGATACTTGCCTCACAGCACGCCGCCACGCTGGCGGATATGCTGGAGCCACTGGGCATTTCCGTTGCCCTGCTGACGGCAGGGGTGAAGGGCGCGGCGCGCCAAAGCGTGCTGGACGCTATCCGCACGGGCGCGGCGCAGCTTGTGGTGGGCACGCACGCCGTGCTGGGCGAGGGGGTAGAATTTGCGCGCCTTGGCCTTGCCGTGACGGACGAGCAGCACCGCTTCGGCGTGCGCCAGCGCGCCGCGCTGGCCGACAAGGCCGATAACCCCCACCTGCTCGTGATGAGCGCCACGCCCATCCCGCGCACACTGGGGCTGCTGTTATTCGGCGATTTGGACATTTCTGTTCTGGACGAGCTGCCTCCCGGGCGCACCCCGGTGAAAACATATGCCATCACGGGCAGAAAGCGTGCCGATATGTACGGCTTTCTGGCCCGCCAGCTCAGCGCGGGGCGGCAGGCATATATTGTGTGCCCCCTGATAGAAGAGGGCGAAAGCGATATGCAGGCTGCCGCGGCCTATATTGATGAGGTGGCGCGGCCGCTGCTGCCCGGCAGGCGCATCGGCCTTCTTCACGGGCGCATGAAGGGCCCGGAAAAGATGGCTGTGATGCAGAGCTTTAAGGCGCATGAACTGGACGTGCTTGTCTCCACCACTGTTATCGAGGTGGGGGTAGACGTGCCCAATGCAAACTGCATCGTCATTGAAAACGCCGAGCGCTACGGCCTTTCCGCCCTGCACCAGCTTCGCGGGCGCGTGGGGCGCGGGCGGGGCGATGCTTTCTGCATCCTGATTTCAGACCATGTGACGGACAGCGTTAAAAAACGCCTGTCGTTTCTGTGCCATACCACAGACGGCTTTGAAATAGCCAAATTCGATTTGGAGACGCGCGGCCCCGGCGACTTTTTCGGCAGCCGCCAGCACGGCCTGCCCAGCCTGCGTGTGGCGAACCTGGCCGCAGATACGCGCGCGCTGTATGCTGCGCAAAGCGAGGCGCAGGCCCTGCTGGAAAGGGACCCTGCACTGCAAAGTGAAGAGAATGCACCCCTGCGCGCGGCAGCTCAGCGCCTGTTTGCGGAAAAAACGTCCCTGAATTAGCGCGGCTTGGCCCTGCAGGCCGAAGCGGGGCTTGCCTTGCGGCGGCCGCGGCCCGCACATGCAGCGGGTGTGCCGGTATTCGGCCGGGCTGCTGCGCCTGCGGTGTATGCCTCTCCGCCGGGCCGCGCTTTGAGCCGCCATCCATGAAGAAAAATGCGCCCGCCCGGCTGCCTACACAGGCAGCCGGGCGGGCGCATTTGCAAAGGCCGGCCGGGCCCTCACCTGCGGGCTGGGAGCCGCAGTGCCCGGCACGGTTCGGCGTTCAGGGGCCCTCTGCCGGCTTCGGCCCAGAGGCTGGCGCCTGTTCAAATTTGTGCAGTATGGCCTCAAATTCCGCGTTGCCGCGCAGAAAGGCGAAATCTGCGTCCTCCCGCAGGCCGCGTACTATCATGGCGGCAAAGCTGGGCCCAAGGTCTGCGCTTTTGGCAGGCGTATGGCGGTACAGCGGCGTGATATTTAACTGCCAAGGCTGCCGCAGCGCGTCCAGAAACTCTTCCAGACGCGCCAGCGTACCGGGCACGTCCTTTTTCTGCGCGCACAGCTGCAGCATGGCCGTTGCCATGCCCGGGCCCCACATTCCCAGCAGGCGGGCTGCCTGTTCGTCCTCGCCCCTGGCGCGGTGGATGGAAGCGCGGACAAGCACGGGGTTGAACGAGGCCTGCGGCAGCTGGCCAAAAAGAGCTTCGGCGCGGGCGATGTCCTTCTTTTGAATGCAGCGGTTGATCAAAAGCTGCTGGGCAGGTATGCGCACTTCGGTACTGGCAGCCTGTGCCGCGCGCTCTAAAAGCGCGTCCAGCTCTGCTTCAAAGGCTTCGCGCCCGGCGGCGGGCGGGGCCATCTCCAGCCCGCCCAGCAGCGAGGCGGCAAAGCCGTAGGCCAGCATATCGCAGGAGGGATATTCCCGCAGCACGTCCATGGCATAGGCAAAAGCCGCCTCAAAGCCCTCTGCCTGAAGCAGGCGGGCGGTCTCGTTCAAAAGCTGCGCCATGCGCGCGTCGTCCGGCTCTTCCTCAAAAGAGAGCAGGGTGTTGAGGTCTGTGTGCAGAAGCCTTGCCAGCGGGGCGAACAGGGGCGTGTCCGGCAGGCTTTGGCCGCTTTCCCACTTGCTCACGGCGGCCGGCGAAACGCCCAGCCTGCGGGCTGCCTGCTCCTGCGTAAGGCCAAGTTCTTTGCGCTTCTGGCGTACAATATCCTGAAATTTCATAGCAGTTCCTCTCTGTTTTTTACTTTCGCAAAACGACACTCCCCCACTGTGCGGGGGAGAGTAAAAGGGCTTTCGCTGCCAGCTTCGAGCGCAGTGGGATGGTATACAATACAAAAAGATGTAGCACGCAAGGGGGGCAAGAATCCCGTTTACGGGGGGGACGGGACAGGTGATGCAGGAGACAGAGTATTCAGTGCCTCCTGAGAGGCTTGCCGGCAGTATGCCCTTCCAGGGGGCTTACGCAAGCCCCAGGCCTTGCCGGGGAGGCTGACTTTAGTTCATGCCGGCCTGCCTTTATTATACGGCGGCGCGGCGCGCCGCACAATGGAGGCGCGCTCTATTTTGCGGGCCGTAACTTGAAGCAGAGGAAAGTCTGAAGAGGGCCGCCGCCCGGCGCGGCGCTGTGTGACTTTGTCGCTTTCCATTCCGGCGGGTTTGTGCTATGATAAAGCTGACAGCTTTCCGCGTGCTGCGGCTGTGCAGGCGGGCATGTCCGCCGCATGCCCGCGCGCGGGATGTGTGACATTTCCGCCCGGCGCCGTCAGGGGCGCGCGGGGCGGGCAAAGGGGTGTTCTGGAATGATGTGGTTATGGCTTATTTTGGCGGCGCTGGCGGTGTTTGCCGTAGTGCTGGCGGCGCGGGCTGCGGCCTGCAGGCCGTCGGGGGAGCATTACGGCCCGCGCGAGGATATACAGGTGGACGGCGAGGGCGCTGTGCAGCGCCTGGCGCAGCTTGTGCGCATTCCCACTGTGTCGGATTATGACGAGGCGAAGGTGGACGAGGCCCAGTTTGAAAAATTCCGCGAAAAGCTCAAAGAGCTTTACCCGGCAGTGCACGAGGCGTGCCCGCCCGTGCTGTGCAGGGGCGAGGGGCGCACCACGGGCCTTTTGTTCCGCTGGAAGGGCGCAAGCAGCGCCGAGCCCACGGTGCTGATGGCGCACTATGATGTGGTGCCTGTGGAAGAGCAGCGCTGGGCGCACCCGCCGTTCTGTGGCGAAGTGTTCGACGGCGAGCTGTGGGGCCGCGGCACGCTGGATACAAAAATCACGCTGCTGGGCGTGATGGAGGCGGCGGAAAGCCTCATCCGGCAGGGCTTTGTGCCAAAGCAGGACGTCTACTTTGCCTTCGGCGGCGACGAAGAGGTGTCCGGCCATGGCGCCAAGGACATCATCGCCTACTTAAAGCAGCAGGGCGTGAAGCCCGCCTTTGTGGTGGACGAGGGCGGCGCCGTGGTGGACGGCGTGTTCCCCGGCGTAACGCAGCCGCTTGCGGTGATAGGCATTGGCGAAAAGGGCATGATGGACGTGGTGCTCACGGCCAAAAGCGAGGGCGGCCACGCCAGCCACCCCACGCGGCCCAGCGCCGTGGGCAGTATGGCAAAGGCTGTTGCGAGGCTGGAGGCAAAGCCCATGAAGGCGCACATCACAACGCCTGTGCGCGAATTTTTGCGCGTGGTCACGCCGCATACGCCGTTCGGTTTGCGGCTGGTGCTGGCAAACCTGTGGTGCTTTGGCGGCCTGCTGTGTGCCCTGGCGGAAAAGCTGGGCGGTGAGATAAACGCCATGATGCGCACAACCTTCGCCTTTACCATGGCCCAGGGCTCAAAGCAGATTAACGTGATGCCCAACGAGGCTACGGCGGGCGTGAACGTGCGCCTTGTGAACGCCGACAGCCCTGAAAGCGTGAAGGAATATATGCAGCGGGTGATAAACGATGAAAACGTCACCGTCACTGTGCGCGGCGCGCAGGCGGCCAGCCCGTATGCCGCCACCGGCGGCGAACACTGGGACAAGCTGGCGAAGGCCGTGGCCCACACCTGGCAGGGCTGCCTTGTCTCGCCGTACCTGATGATTGCCTGCTCGGACAGCCGCCATTATGCCGGCTTCTGCGAGGACGTATACAAATTCAGCGCCATGCACCTTTCCACCCAGCAGCGCGGGCTCATCCACAACGATGACGAGCGCATTCCGGTGGCGGAAGTTGCAAAAACGGTGGAATTTTTCACGCGCCTTGAGAAAAGCTTGTAAGGAAGGGTAGCGCGCCGCATCAAAAGGCCTGCGCGCTGTGCCGCGCGGCGGAAAAGGAGAATTATGCCATGAACGAAGAATTGATGAAACAATATGCCGAATTTGCCGTAAGGGTGGGCGTGAACCCCCAGAAGGGACAGACTATGCTCATTTCGTGCTCGGTAGAGAGCGCGCCGTTTGCCCGCCTGTGCGCCAGGGCCGCCTTTGAGGCTGGTGCGCGCGATGTGGTGATGAAATACACAGACGAGCAGTTTGCCCGCATCCGGATGGAGAATGCCAGTGTGGAAACGCTGGAGGACGTGAAGCCCTATATCCTGCGCAGCTATCTGGATTATGCCGAGAGCGAGGGCGGCGCGTGCATTTTGAACATCCACGATGCCGACCCGGAGGTGTTCAAGGGGCTGGACGCAGAGAAGATAGCCCGCGCCAACAAGGCGCGCCGCGAGGCGCTGGCCGCCTGGCGCGATTACACCATGAAGGATAAAGTGCAGTGGAGCATCGTGGCCATTCCGGGCCCGGCCTGGGCGAAAAAGGTGTTCCCCGGCGATGAGAACGCAGAGGAAAAGCTGTGGCAGGCCATTTTCAGCGTGTGCCGCGTCAGGGAGGGCGTTGATGTCACCGCTGCCTGGCGCGAGCATCTGGCAAAGCTGGAGGCGCGCCGCAGCCGCCTGAACGAGCTTCAGCTGGAAAGCGTGCACTTCGAAAGCGCCAACGGCACAGACCTCACCGTGGGCCTTGCCGACACCCATATCTGGGAGGCCGCAGGCGGCCATACGCCGCAGGGCTATGCGTTCCTGCCCAACATCCCCACGGAAGAGGTGTTCACCGCACCCCATAAGGACAGGGTGGACGGCATTGTGCACGGCACAAAGCCCTATGTGTACAATGGCGAGATTATCGACGGCTTCTGGGTGCGCTTTGAGCGCGGCCGCGTGGTGGAATACCATGCCGACAAGAACGAGGATCTGCTGGGCCATCTGCTGGACACCGACGAGGGCGCGCGCCATATTGGCGAGGTGGCGCTGGTGCCGGCCTCCAGCCCCATCAACCAAAGCGGTATTCTGTTCTACAGCACGCTGTTCGACGAGAACGCCGCCTGCCATATCGCTTTCGGCGCGGGCTACCCCGGCACGGTGAAGGGCGGAAACGAGATGAGCAAAGAGCAGCTTCTGGCCCTTGGGGTGAACGATTCGCTGGTGCACGAGGATGTGATGATAGGCGCAGCCGACACTGTCATCACCGGAAAGACAAAGGATGGCCGCACCGTGCCGCTGTTCCAGCACGGGGAATGGGTGTTCTGAGCGTGGGCCTGTGCCCAAAACCGCGAAGCGGCAGCCTTTCACTTCATTTTCACACAGAACGTCAAAAACCTTCATAAATTTACCGTATTCTTGTGCTATGCAGGGCGGCAGGGGCCGCCGGAAGGAGACTTGCAGATGAACAATCAACCGGGCCAGGGCCCGCAGGCGCCGAACCAGAACCCAAACCGGCGCAATTTCTTTGTGTATGCGGCCATTGCGCTGCTCATCATGATGCTTCTGAATGCATTCGTGATGCCCAGGGTGCACGGCGCCAATATTACAGAGGTGGATTACGGCACCTTCCTGAAAATGATAGACGGCGAAGTGGAGGGCGTAACGGTAGACGCCGTGCAGATAGATGAAAACGGGCAGGAAATTATTTTCAGCGCCAAGGACGAAACGGGAAAGGAAACGTACTATTCCACCGGCGTATTCCCGGATGCGGAGCTGGTAGACCGGCTGAAGGCCAATGAAAATATTCGGTTCACCAAATTGGCGCCGCAGGAGAACAGCTTTTTGATGGAGTTCCTGCTCACCTGGGTTTTGCCCACTCTTATCTTGATGCTGCCCATGATTTGGATGATGCGCTATATGCAGAAAAAGGGCGGCGGCGGAATGTTCGGCATGGGCAAATCGAACGCCAAAATGTATGTGGAAAACCAGACGGGCAAGCGCTTTGCCGATGTGGCCGGGCAGGACGAGGCCAAGGAAGCCCTGAGCGAAATTGTAGATTTTCTTCACTCGCCTGCAAAATATAACAGTATCGGCGCCACCATGCCCAAGGGCGCGCTGCTGGTGGGCCCGCCGGGCACGGGCAAAACGCTGCTGGCAAAGGCCGTGGCGGGCGAAGCAAACGTGCCGTTCTTCTCCATCGCGGGCAGCGAGTTTGTGGAAATGTTCGTGGGCCAGGGCGCCGCGCGCGTGCGCGATTTGTTCAAGCAGGCTAAAGAGAAGGCTCCGTGCATCGTGTTTATTGACGAGATAGATACCATCGGCAAAAAACGCGACGGCGCGGGCATCGGCGGAAACGATGAGCGCGAACAGACGCTGAACCAGCTTTTGAGCGAGATGGACGGCTTTGACGGCGCCACAGGCATCATCATTCTGGCGGCCACCAACCGCCCCGAAACGCTGGACGCTGCGCTGCTGCGCCCCGGCCGCTTTGACAGGCGCATCCCCGTAGAGCTGCCCGATTTGAAGGGCCGTGAGGCCATTCTGAAGGTGCATGCCAAAAAGGTGATGATGGCCGACGATGTGGATTTTCTGGCCGTGGCGCGCGCCACGGCGGGCTCTTCCGGTGCAGACCTTGCCAACCTCATCAACGAAGCTGCGCTGCGCGCGGTGAAGCACAGCCGCCGCATTGTCATGCAGGAGGACCTCACCGAATCTGTGGACGTGGTGCTGGCCGGCTACGAGCGCAAGAACGCCATCTTGACGCCGCATGAAAAAGAGATTGTGGCCTACCACGAGGTGGGCCATGCCCTGGTGGCGGCCAGGCAGAGCAACTCTGCGCCCGTCACAAAGATAACCATTGTGCCGCGCACGTCCGGCGCGCTGGGCTACACCATGCAGACGCCCGAGACAGACCAGGTGCTGCTTTCAAAGGAGGAGGCGCTGGCCAAGATAGCCACCCTTACCGGCGGCCGCAGCGCCGAAGAGCTTATCTTCGGTAGCATTACCTCCGGCGCGTCCAACGACATCGAGCAGGCCACCAAGCTGGCCCGCAGCATGGTGACACGCCTTGGCATGAGCGATAAGTTCGACATGACGGCGTTGGAGACTCTGAACAACAAATATCTGGGCGGCGACGCCGCGCTTGCGTGCAGTGAGCAGACGGCCGCTGAGGTGGATAAAGAGGTGACGGCCATCATTCGCAGGGCGCATGAAAAGGCCATCGGCATTTTAAAGGACAATATGGATAAGCTGCATGAGCTGGCAAAATACCTGCTGGAAAAGGAAACTATTACAGGCGAGGAGTTCATGCGCATCCTGAATGATGAAAAAGCGGCCTGACACCGTTTCCGGGGGCACAGCGTGCCCCCGGTTTTTCTTTTTTCGCGCAGGCTTCACATGTTTTGCGCAGATGTGATATGATAAGAACAGAGGGGTGCAGGCGGCCGCACGGCGTGCAGGCGCCGGAGAATCTGCCGGGCTTGCGTGCGTGCGCCGGCAAAAGGGAGAGATGGTATGAACGCATTGAGTATGGCGGCCCTGGGTACGGGCTTTACCTTTCTGATGACGGCGGCGGGCGCCAGCGTGGTGTTCTTTTTCAGAAAAGAGATTAACCACGCCTTTCAGCGGGTGTTTCTGGGCTTTGCCGCCGGGGTGATGGTGGCGGCCAGCGTATGGAGCCTTTTGATACCCGCCATAGAGATGGCCGAAGAGGCCGGCGGACTGCCCGGCTGGGTGCCGGCGGCAGGCGGCTTTCTGCTGGGCGCGGTGTTTCTCCTGGCGCTGGATGCAGTGATGCCGCATCTGCACCCCGGCTCAAAAGAGCCCGAGGGCCCGCACACGCCGCTGAAGCGCACCACACTTTTGGTGCTGGCCGTGACGCTGCACAATATCCCGGAGGGCATGGCCGTGGGCCTTGCGTGCGCCCTGGCGGCCTCTGCAGAAAGTGTGCCCGGAGGCGCGGTGACGGCTGCCTCGGCCCTTGCGCTTGCGCTGGGCATCGGCCTGCAGAACTTCCCCGAGGGCGCCGCTATCAGCCTGCCCCTGCGCCGGGAGGGGCTTTCCCGCACGCGCAGCTTCGTATACGGCGCGCTCTCCGGCATTGTAGAGCCCATCGGCGGTGTGCTTGCCGTGCTGGTGGCGGGCGGCGTGCAGCCGCTGATGCCGTGGTTTTTGAGCTTTGCAGCAGGTGCTATGATTTATGTGGTGGTGGAAGAGCTTATCCCGGAGGCAAATCTGGGCGAGCACTCCCACTCTGGCACATGGGGTGTGCTGGCGGGCTTTGTCATTATGATGGTGATGGACGTGGCCCTTGGCTGAGGGCCGGGCCCTTTGCGCCGGGCGCCGCTTCGCGGCCGGGGCTGGGCAGTACAAAAGAAAAGCCCGCAGGGGCGCCGAGTTTGGCGCGCCCCGCGGGCTTTTTGGCTATTGCTGTATCTGCCTGCTTATTCAGCCTCAGACACAGAGCTTGCACCGGCGTCAGAAGCAGAGGCAGACTCGCTGGTGGAAGCAGAGGCGGGCTCGCTTTCAGACGTGCTGGCGGGCTCGCTGGCAGAGGTGGAAGCGGGCTCGCTGGTGCTGGCCACGCTGGAAGGCGTGGAAGCAGGCGCGCTGCTGCCCGTAGAAGCAGGCTCAGAGCTGCAGGCGACAAGGCCCAGCGCCAGAACACAGGCGGCCGTCAGAACGGCTAACATCTTTTTCATAATCAAAACACTCCTTTTTCTCCAATGATGTGCTGCGAAAAAATCCCTCTCAACAGCACATGTGCTATCATACAGGTAATATTTGAACATTCTGCGAACAAATTGTATCAGACCTGCGAAAATCTGTTTGCAAAAGAGTTACAAATGCGCCGCTTTGCACAGCTTTCCTCCGCGCCGCTTTTATGGTATAATGTTGTCCGCCTGGTAAATTCAGGCGCAGGCGAAGGATAAGCCTGGCGGAACAGCTGCCGCACCCTTAACAAGGCCGGGCCGAAAGGCAAAGGGCGGGTTTTGTGAATGTGGTGTGATGTGCCCGCTTGGCGCGCATGCGCGAAGGCACGGTGTGAGCCTGGTGAAGCATGCGCCGCGCCTGTGAAAGCACGGCCCCAAAGAGACAGTAGGGGCTCCGCAGATGTGGAAGGGCGCATGCGCAAAGGCATGGCGTGAACTTGGTGAAATACGTGCCGCATCCTTTCCGGGTAAGAAAAGCGGCGCATGCCGTGCCGCGCAGAAGCATAAAAGGAGGGCAGAGGCTGTGAAGCTTATTTCATGGAATGTAAACGGTTTCCGCGCCGTGCTGAATAAGGGCTTTGAAGAGACGTTCCGTGCGCTGGACGCAGACGTGTTCTGCATTCAGGAAACCAAAATGCAGCCCGGCCAGGCGCAGTTTGAGGCGCCCGGCTATGAGCAATACTGGTATTCAGCGGAGAAGAAGGGCTATTCCGGCACTGCGGTGTTCACACGGCGCGCGCCTCTGGCTGTCCGCTATGGCATCGGCGCCGAAGAGCACAGCCACGAGGGCCGCGCCATCACGCTGGAATTCGACAGTTTTTACCTTGTGAACGTCTATACGCCCAACAGCCAGGACGGCCTGCGCCGCATTGAATACCGCATGCAGTGGGAGGACGCGCTGCGCGCATACCTGCTGGGGCTGGACGCACAAAAGCCTGTGGTGTACTGCGGTGACCTGAACGTGGCCCATCAGCCCATTGATTTGAAAAACCCCGGGCCGAACCGCGGCTCGGCCGGCTTTTCCGATGAAGAGCGCGGCAAATTCACCCAGCTTTTGGAAAGCGGCTTTGCCGACACCTTCCGCCGGAAATATCCGGATAAGACGGGCGCATATACTTGGTGGAGCTATTTCCGCCGCGCGCGGGATACGAACGCGGGCTGGCGCATTGACTATTTCGTGGTGTCCGAGCGGCTTATGCCGCAGCTTGAGGACGCCATGATATATTCCGATGTGCTTGGCTCGGACCATTGCCCGGTGGGCGTGCTTTTGCGCGGCCTGTAACATCCGGGCGCGGCAGGCGGCGCGTCCCGCCCTGTGCGCGGGCGCCCAAAAAACGGAGGTTTTTCTATTATGCTAGATTTGTTGAAAGCGGCCATTCTGGGCATTGTGGAGGGCATTACGGAATGGCTGCCCATCTCCAGCACGGGGCACCTCATTCTGGCGGATGAGTTTATCTCGCTGGGCATGTCGGACGCCTTCAAGGAAATGTTCGACGTGGTCATCCAGTTCGGGGCCATTCTGGCGGTGGTGGTGCTGTTCTGGGGCCAGCTTTGGCCCTTCTGCAACCGCAGGGCCGTGCGCCACAACGGCGAGGGCGCAGGGCACTACCTTGTGCGCCGCTATTGCAGGCAGGACGTATGGGTGATGTGGTTCAAGGTGCTGGTAGCCGTTCTGCCCGCCATGGTTATAGGCCTTCCGCTGGACGACTGGATGACCGAGCACCTGCACAACCCGCCCGTGGTGGCCGCCATGCTCATTCTGTACGGCGTGCTGTTCATTGTGGTGGAATCGAACCCGCGCCGGGTGAAAATGGCCACGGTGGAAAGCCTCAGCTGGGCGGCCGCGTTCGGCATCGGCATGTTTCAAGTGCTCAGCCTCGTGCCGGGCACGTCCCGCTCCGGCGCCACTATTCTGGGCGGCATCCTGCTGGGCTGCTCGCGCACGCTGGCGGCAGAGTTCACCTTCTTTCTTGCCATTCCTGTCATGGCGGGCGCCAGCCTTATCAAGCTTTTGAAATTCGGCCTTTCCTTCTCTGCTGCCGAGCTGGCCGTGCTGGGCGTGGGCATGCTGACGGCTTTTCTGGTGAGCATGCTGGCCATCCGCTTTTTGATGAACTATGTGAAGCGGCACGATTTCAAGGTGTTCGGGTGGTACCGCATCGTGCTGGGCGCCGTGGTGCTGGTTTACTTCCTTCTGCTGAAGCCCATGCTGGGGTGACGGCCGTGCGGCGCGCAGGCTCCTTTCACCTTAATAGGGCGCGCGCCGGGCAGCCTGGCGCAGCGCATCTGGCCTGGGCAAACACACAATAGGCTGGAAAGCCCTCTTTTCTGCGCCGGCCATGCCGGGGCCCCGGCCTCTGCTTCGGCCCCTGGGCAGGCAGCGGCGGCAGTTATACGGTGTGGAGGGCGCTTGGCGCATTGCCGGCACGCGCCGCGGGCCGCAGAAGGGTTCAGCCTGCCTGCGGCCCGAAAACAGGGGAGGAAAGGGCCGTTCCGGCAGCAGAGCTTTTGTTCCTGAGAGGCGCTGCCCGCAGACGGCTTTGCCCGGCGCGGGAGGCCGAAGCCTCTTGCGGCGCACATCCGGCGGCTTTTTTAACCATGTCCCCCGGCAAAGCCGGGGCGTGCGCAAGCTCTGAAAGTGCCGCTTTGTGCCGGCAGGCCCCTCAGAAGGCATGGAATAGAACCCGCCCCCTGCATCACCTGCACGGCAGCCCGTAAACGGGCACTGCTTTTTCAGAAGGCCTTTTTTACTGGCCGCGAGGCCGCTTTCCATTCCCCGCTTCGCCCGCTGTTTGAGGCGGAAGCTTTTCCCCGCCCCAGCAGGGGGGATATCGTCAAAGCATATAACGAAACACAGAACAGGCGGCCTGCGGGGGAACCCGCAGGCCGCCTGCCTGTTTTATTTGTTTTAGCAAAACGCCACCCCGCGGCTGTGCCGGGGAGAGTAAAAAGGTTTTCGCTGTCAGTTCCGGGCGAAGCGGGATGGCATTCAATCCCAAAAAGAGGCAGCACGCAGCGGGAGGAACCCCGTTTGCGGGAGGCGGGGCAAGTGATGCAGGAGACAGAGTATTCAGTGCCTCTTGAAAGGCTTGCGTATGCCCTGGAAGAGCATACGCAAGCCCCCGGCTTTGCCGGGGGCCTGACTTTGAATATGCGCCGGAGGTGCTATTCCCGCGGCGCCTTCAGCGCGCGCATGGCGTTCAGAATGGCAAGCACCATCACGCCCACGTCTGCAAACACGGCCTCCCACATATTAGCCATGCCCAGCGCGCCCAGCACCAGCACCAGCGCCTTCACTGCCAGCGCGAACACGATGTTCTGATGCACAATGCGCAGGGTGCGCCGCGAGATGCGCACGGCCTCGGCCAGCTTCGAGGGCTTGTCGTCCATCAGCACCACGTCGGCGGCCTCTATGGCTGCGTCAGAGCCGATGCCGCCCATGGCGATGCCCACATCGGCGCGGGCCAGAACCGGGGCGTCGTTCACGCCGTCACCCACAAAGGCAAGTGCCTCGCCCTTCGGCTGGCCTGCCAGCAGCTGTTCCATATGCTCCACCTTGCCGGCGGGCAGAAGCTGTGTGTGCGCCTCGTCTATGCCAAGCTGCTTTGCCACGGCTTCGCCCACCTCTTTGGCGTCGCCCGTCAGCATCACCGTCTTGTGCACGCCTGCCGCCTTCAGCGCGGCAATGGCTGCGGCGGCGTCCGGCTTCACCTCGTCGGAAATGACAATGTGCCCGGCATAGCGGCCGTCCACCGCCACATGCGCCACCGTGCCCGTCAGGTGACATTCGTGCCATTCGGCACCGGCCTCGTCCATCAGCCTGCCGTTGCCCACGCATACGGTGCGGCCGTCCACTTTGGCGCGCACTCCCCGGCCGGAGAGCTCTTCATAATCTGCCACGCGCGCGGTGTCGGGCGCCTGGCCGTAGGCCGTGCGCAGCGAGGCCGCAATGGGGTGCGTGGAATAGCTTTCGGCCAGTGCGGCCAGCTCTACAAGCTGCGCCTTGTCTATTTCATGCGGGTGCACGGCCGTCACGCTGAACACGCCCTTTGTCAGCGTGCCCGTTTTGTCGAACACCACAGTGCCGGTATTGGCCAGCACCTCCATATACGCGCCGCCCTTCACCAGAATGCCGCGCCGGGAGGCCCCGCCGATGCCCCCGAAGAAGGACAGCGGCACGCTGATGACAAGCGCGCACGGGCAGCTGATGACAAGGAAGATAAGCGCGCGGTGCACCCAGCCGGCCCAGCCGCCGCCCAGCACAAGCGGGGGCAGCACAGCCAGCGCCAGCGCCGCTATCACCACGGCAGGGGTGTACCAGCGGGAAAATTTTGTGATAAAGTTTTCTGCCTTGGCCTTTTTCTCGCCTGCGTTTTCCACAAGGTCCAGAATTTTGGCCACGGTAGATTCACCGTACGGCTTATCTACCCGCACGCGCAGAAGCCCGCTGCCGTTGATGCAGCCGCTGACGACGGCGTCACCCGCCGCCGCGTGGCGCGGCACGCTTTCACCGGTGAGGGCCGCTGTGTCCAGCATGCTGTCGCCGTCCAGCACGGTGCCGTCCAGCGGCACACGCTCGCCCGGCTTTACCAGAATGGTGCTGCCCACGCTTACTTCATCAGGGTCTACCTCCTGCGCGGTGCCGTCCGGCCCCACAAGGTTGGCGTGGTCCGGCCGGATATCCATCAGCGCTGTAATAGACTTGCGCGAGCGCCCCACCGCATAGCGCTGAAACCATTCGCCTATCTGGTAGAACAGCATAACCGCCACGCCCTCTGAATATTCGCCCGTGGCAAACGCGCCCACGGTGGCCAGCGCCATCAAAAAGTTTTCGTCGAACACCTGCCCGTGCAGAATGTTGCGCACGGCTTTCCACAGCACGTCCCAGCCCACCACGGCATAGGGCACGGCGAAGGCCGCCAGCGAGGCCCACCCCTCCAGCGGCAGCAGCCATGCCGCCGCCAGCAGCACGGCGCCCGCACCAATGCGGGCAAGCCCTCTCTTCTGCTTTCTGCTCATGGGAAAAAGCCCCTTTCCTCTTAAAAAATGCTTTGTGCGGCGCGCCCGCCGCCCGGCGTGTTTTACAAGATAATCTCGCAGTCCGGCTCTACCTTGCGGGCGGTTTTCACCACCTGCTTCAGCACGGCGTCAAAGGCGTCGTCCGAGGCGGTAAGCGTCAGCTTCTGGGAAAGAAAGTTCACCTTTACCTCCTGCACGCCGTCCACCCTGCGCAGGGCCTCCTCCAGCTTCAGCGCGCAGTTTGCGCAGTCGATTTCGTCCAGCTTAAATGTTTTTTTCATGCGAGGTTCCTCCTTTTATATCGCCGCAGGCGGGCCGCGGTTCGTTCTGCTGTTATTATAGTTGAACAATTGCTCAAATGTCAATATATTTCAGAAAAAATTTTGCATTTCCCGCAAAAAAGGCTTATACTAAGAAAAACACGCGGTTTTGTGCACAGCGGCAGCAGGGCCGCGCTGTGTGTTTGCTTGGCCGAAAAAGCGGAATGGGGGCGCCTGAATCAATGGAAAACGCGGAAAAACGTGCCTGTGGGCAAAAGCAGAGGCTGGCGGCTGTGCGCCCCAGCATGCCGGATACGTCTGTGCTGTACGACCTGTCGGATTTTTTCAAGGTGATGGGTGATGGCACGCGCATCCAGCTTCTTTGGGCGCTGGAGCAGGGCGAATTGTGCGTGGGCGATTTGGCCGCCCTGCTGAATATGACCACCAGCGCCGTGTCGCACCAGCTTCGCGCGCTGCGCACGGCAAAGCTTATCCGTTCGCGCAAGGAGGGCAAAAACGTATATTATTCCCTGAACGATGCCCATGTGAAGGATATTCTGGAAAAGGCGCTGGAGCATATCTGCGAAAAGTAAGCGCCTGCCGCCTGTGCGCCCGCAAAATTTTGTGCGCGCAAATTTAAGAATGGTTCTTGACAGGAAATAGTTCCCTTTGCTAGAATAAGAAAAAAGAAGGCCTTTTCTGTGTTTGGGCTTTGCCCAAAAAGGGGCCCCTTTTTCTTCTTGCGGCATGCCGCAAGAATTCACTTTGTGGAAACAGGGAAGGAGAAACGCAGCAATGAAACAGCAAACGGAAACCCGCGTGCGGGGCAGGGCGTGGCGCCGCCTGCTGGCGGGTGTGTTGGCGGCACTGACACTGTGCACGGCGGTGCCCATGTATGCAGAGGAGCCTGCGGATGCGGCGCTGTCCCCGTCACAGGCCGCAGAAGGCGCGGGCAGCGCCCCGGCACAGGAAAACGCCCCGGCCAGCTCTTCGCCGGAACAGGCGCAGTCCTCCGCGCCGGAGGAAGACAAGGCGGCCCCGGCTGAAGAAGCCTCTGCCCCGGCGGGGGAAACAGAGGCGTCTTTGCCTGCACAGGAAAAAGAGGCCGTGCAGCCTGCGGAAGAGGCGGATGCACCCGAGCCGCAGGCAGCGGGCAGTTCGGAAAGCAGCAGCGACGGCGGCAGCGCGCAGGTAAGCACAAACCTGCCCGTGGCGGGGCAGACGTACTGGTTCCCCATGGATGACAATAATACAGAGGGCGGGAAATTTACAACTTATAAAGTTCGTGAACACAAAGTCCACGCTGGCCTGAAGTGGGTGCCCTTCACCTTCAGCGGCACTATCAATGCCTATGTGCTGACTGACCAGGCGGTAAATCTGGGGGACAGCCAAAAGGTAAGCGAGCAGCAAGAAGATTCAGAAGAACTGGGCAGTATATATGAGCACCAGATATTCCTGAGCAACCATGTGCTGACAGACGGGCCAAACTGGAATGAGGCAAACAGTGCTGGCCTTATTTTCGGCAAGGATTATAAGGTGGGCGGCATAACATATAAGGCACGGGCGCTTTCATGCGGTGCAACCTGGGTTCAAGGAGACGAATTTAACTGGCTGCCTAATAGTGAATATTCTTTAATGAATAGCAGGGGCTATGTGAAAAACCCGGCGTGGACAGGTTCTTGGGCGCAAGACCCGGGGGCAAAAGGAAAACATCAGAATGATCAAAAGACAGCCTATAAATCTACAGACTATGAGGGTCGTTTCCCATTCGCGAGCAATGGAAGCGGTATGGGGCTGCGCCCCGTTTTCGAAGTGCCGCTGGGGCAGGAGAACAGCCTGCATGCCGTGGCGCTGGATTTGGGCCAGTTCAAGCTGAAGACGCGGGACGGCGGCTATGAGGGCGAGGCGGGCCCTGTTAAAACCATGAATGTGGTGATGGCGGAGGGCGCTGAAAACATCAACCGGCCCGCTTATGAAGACCTTGCGTGGGCGGGAAGCAACACAGCCCCGGAAAAAGACAGCCTCATCTGGATAGCGGACAACGGCAAGACGTATGCGCTCGGCGCAAACATCCCCGTCTCCGGCATCACGAAGCTTACGCTGGGCGTGAAGGAAAAGGATGAATCCGGCATGGCTGTGCCGGGCATTACGCTCACGGCGCACCCGCAGAGCGTGACCGTGAAAGAGGGACAGAGCGCGTCCTTTGCGGTGCAGGCCGTGTCAGAACATGGCCTGGGCACACTGGGCTACAGCTGGGAAGTGAAGCAGCCGCAGGCCGCCCGCACGCTGGCGGAAAACGACGGCTGGGGCGCCGTGGGGCTTCAGAGCACCTACACATTGGCCAGCACGGCGCTGGGCCAAAGCGGCACACAGTACCGCTGCAAGGTGACGCTGACGTACACAGAGGTCGGCGCGGACGGCACAGAGACGAAGAAAACCATAGAGGCATATTCGAATGCGGCCACGCTGACGGTGACAAAGGCGGACCCGCCTGCCGCCCCCGGCGGCACAGGGGCGCCAGCCGGGCAGAAGCCGAACCCGAAAACGGCCGTGGACGGCTGGCAGGGGTTCTGGCAGGATGTGCGCGCACTTCTGGGGCTGTAACGCCTGTTCCGAGCCCGAAAGGGTGCGTTTATGTTCCTACATAGGGCTTATAACGCCCGCCCCGTGTGCCGAAACGGCACGCCCAAATAACGCGGCCTTTCGGGCTGTAAGGCACACCCGCGCGCCCGCGCAGGGCGCGCAGAAAACGAGCATATCTTCTCATATTTTCTTCTAACTGGTGCGGCCTGCCCCCCTCCGGCGGCTTCGGCCGCCGGGGCAGCAGGCCCGCCTGCGCGTGGCTGGCAATGCCTTTGGCAGAGCATTTGCGCCGCGCCGGGGCTGTGATACCGGCCCCGCATGATGAACAGGCACGTTCATGTGCCCACGTAAGGGCTCATGAGCGCCGGCCCGCATGCCGAAAAGGCGTGCCCAAATAACGCGCGGCTCTTCGGGGCTGTAAGGCACACCCGCGCGCCCGCGCAGGGCGCACAGAAAACAAGCCTATCTCCTCATATTTCTCATATTCCTGCAACAGAGGCCCCGGCAGTTTTTTGACTGCCGGGGCCTCTGGCATCTTGCAGGCTCATCCGCAGGCTGGCCGGGAACGTACAGAACCGGGCCCGTGCGCCTGCGTGCGGAAAGGGCGTGCCCGTGCGCCCGCACAGGGAGCACAAGGCAAAAGCTTAACTTCTTTTTCTTCCAGCAGGGGACATGGGGCCCGGCAGTGAAAGCTGCCGGGTTCCATGCCTTTTTACAGCCTTGTTCATAATAGGGGCTGGGGCGGAAAATGCCGGTTCCCGCCTCAAAGGCGTAAGGATGTGTAATGCCGCACAAAATAAAAGAGATGCAAACGACGCGCACCCCGCAGAGGCCCGTGTTTGCTCTGCATACAACCGGGAACAGGCGAAGCTGGAACTGCACGCCTGTGCACAAAGCACAATAAACAGGAGCACGGGCCCTGCGTGCCCATTTCTGCGCGCTGTGCAGGGAAAAACGGCGGCACCCGCCAAAGATGTGCCCGGCATTTTCATCCCGAAGGCAGAGAATGCACTCAACGGTACAAAATAAAAGAAACATAAAAAGGCGCGGGCTTCACGGAACCCCTGCGCCGGGATATAGATAGAATCACCCGTTCTATACACGGGTGTACCGTGCCTTTTTATATGGAAAGCTGAATTCTGTCCTGCCTGCACGGTGCCGCATGCACCGCTGCGCTGCCCGTCAGGCAGGCAATGCCTGCGCCGTATACAAACAGGCGCTTCCTGCAGTTCAAATTAAATCTGTCCTTTGCGAAAAACGGCGCCTAAACCCCGCTTCCCTTTATACCAGCCCCATGGCAGGCCTGCCATGGGGCTGCGTTTTTTTAACATTTTTCATTTCAGGAAGTGCAGTTCATGGTGTGCACTTCCTGTTCTCAGTAAAATTTTGGTAGATTCTGAGAAAGGAAGAATTTGCCAATGAGAAATTTGCTGCAAACCGCCATGAAACATTACCTTCGCTGTGAGCTTTTGAAAGCAAGGCACAGGCTGGGCCTCACGCAGGAACAGATGGCTGCCCGCCTGTGGATGAGCACGCGGGGCTATACTGCATTGGAGGGCGGGCAGGCGTGCTTTGGGCTTGCGACCTTTCTGCTTTTCCTGTTCCGGTGCTGCCGCACAGAGGAAGAGACAAAAGGCTTTTTGGGCGGCCTGCGCGCCATTTTCGAGGATACCGAGCAGAAGGCGGCCTGAGAGCATGCTGTATTAACTGTGTGCGCAGGCG
>PPYE01047366.1_pt1 | contig 20034 bp, 18 predicted proteins | sample 1559881 | NCBI WGS metagenome assembly PPYE01 (sample SAMN08240022, study PRJNA423297) | Human gut metagenome, whole genome shotgun sequencing project.
AGAATAATTTATGCTGTGCCTCTTTTTAATTTGATTGAATGCGGTATGGTTTAGGACCAGATAAAATGCCGGGTAACACTTTTTGGAGACTATGCAGGGTGTCGTGAGTGCCACATCGCGCCGGATTGGTTGCTGATCTACGAGGTGGATGGTGACGAATTGATTTTGTATCTCACTCGGACGGGATCACATAGCGATTTATTTTAAAGGAGAGAAAGCAGCTCATTTTCATGGATTTATCTATGGGGATGAGCTGATTTTTTTTCTATCAAAAAACACTCATACAAGTCATATACCTGCACGAGAGTTTTTCAACCATAACAGCTAAAAAATATTAGAAAAATTTTTCAAAAGATAAGACCTTCTGATTTTTTTTCTGTCCTGTATATGAGGGGGAGATTGGGTTTTTCTCAAAATGGACCCCAAAAATATGTTAAACTACAGATAGAAAATCAAAAAAGTTTCTCAAAATAATAAGACCTTTTGGTTTTGTGCTTGTCCTATAACCGAGAAGAAAGAGATTTTGGTTTTCTGAAAACAGCGTCTGCAGAAAATGCTATACTGAGATTAGAAGAAGAGAAAAGGAGAGAAAAATGAGAAAGAGTATAAGAGGACATCCAAATTTGGTTTTTTGAAAAAGTGGCTGTTAAGAATATGGTAAAATAAAACTATCAAAAATCAAAAAAACGAAAGTGAGGATTTTATTATGAAGAAGAAAATGGTAATGTATGTATTAGGAGCTATGATGGTAGGTGGTCTGGCAATGTCCAATCCCGGCGCGATGGCGGTAAACGCAGCCGAGGCCGACGAGCCGATGGTTGTTGATGAGGTAGGCGATATTCTGGATGGGATCTTTGGTGGCGATAAGCCGGATTATACCGGTGGTGATGAAGGCGAAGACTATTGGGATGGCGAAACAGATGGAGAAATTGATTGGGGACCGTCGGATTCCGGCTCAAACGATTCCAACAGCCAGCCTACACCGCCCAGCCAGCCTGAAACTCCTTCACAGCCGAACAATGGCGGTAACGGTGGAAACAGCGGAAATGCAGGAAATTCTGGCAATACAGGCAGTTCCAATCAGGGCAATAACGGTGGAATCACTGTTCCTGGCGGAAATGGCGGTTCTGGAAATGTGACACTTCCGGGTAACGGTAATCTGCCGACTGGCGGAAATGGCGGCGTAGCAGGCAATGGAAATGTTGGTACAGGTAATGGGGGCGTAGTAGTAACTCCTCCCACTACCGCAACAGGCTGCGTAACGGTTCCTGTTGTTGATAAAAATCTGCTCGCGGTGTTCCCGGATGCGATGTATGTGTACACTCCTGAAGGGGCTGTATCTTTCAACTCGCTGGATGCGACCAAGATGACATACAATGTCTGGGTCAGTGGTCAGATCGCGAACCAGTTCGCAATCGTGGATGCAAAAAACAATCTGGTTGCTCTGAGCGCACCGCAGATCGTCAATGATGGGACTGGCAAGACGTATGTTAACGTAACAGTTCCGGAAGGCACAGCTGGAGCAAAGGTCCTGGCAACGGAAGCGCAGAAGTCCGCGTTTACACGCCTGTACGGAATTGATGGCGTAATGGTAAACGGCGTGCTGGTAGAAGCATTTCAGGACACAGTAAGAAACTGAGAAAAATTCAGGAATTCCCTTCCAAGGATATAATCTTGGAAGGGAGCCGGGATGGTTTCGGGAAGGGTTCGACTCCCTTCCACCGGCTTCTACATCTAATTTTTGGCAAAACTCCTTTCAAATCTATCATTTTACCCAAAACAGGCTTGGTCGTATGATCAGGTCTTTTTTGGTTGCCCATTTATGGTTTCCAAATTTGTGTATTGGAAAAGAGTGTGGTACTATGGAAACAGAAACGGAGGAAAATCATGGATGCAAATGTTATAAGAAGCCGAATTGCTCAGATCGATTCGGAAATAGAAGAGAAAAAAAATGCTATAAAATCTTTGGAAGAAGAAAAAGAGCGGCTGGAGAGAGAACTGAGGGGAGAAATGGAGGAAATCTGTAAGATCATCGTCGAGAAGGGCTTGTCCTTGGAGGATGTGAAAGCCATGCTCAAGTGAATCAGCGTAGATTTGTGATTTGCGGAAAAGGTGTGTTGCTTGAGCAGCGGGTATAAAGAAACCCGTCCCTACGCGTGGCGCAGGGACGGGGCTGTCTCAAGTTTGTCCTCCGTCAATATTAGCTTTTTATTCAGCGTCCTTGTTTAAAACCATTATTATACCAGGTCAAACTAAAATCTCCATCGGGCAATTCGACCGATAATTTAGGAGAGTATTCAATTTCGGCACAATATTCAACATTGATTTTCCAATCCGGAAATTCGTCAGATTCTTCAACCTTGCTGATTCCTACCATCCAGCAGCCATTTCCAAGAGATGCCTTGGAGTACTGCCCGATTACCATTAGCCGACCTTTATCTTTACAATCAATTACGCATTGTATGGGATAGCGGCTGCCGCAGTTGTCAACATCATCTCCTGTTACACCATATTCTCCAAATGTATCGTCGCTACATCCATAAAATTCAAGTCTTTTCATATTTGCCTCCGTTAAATATCAGTTGAGTCTCTTTTCTTGAAACTTTTCATGCTCTTAAGCTGTTTTATTCAGACAGATGGAAAACTGCCCGTTTTGCTCCTCCAGAAATTGTCCTTCTTCTATTACCTTCCCTGTTTCTTCCGGCTCTCCTGCTATAAGTCTTTTTTCATTAAAACGCCATGCATTCAGATAATAAAAAGGGGTATACCATACATCATTTTCTGGATGTAGCCCCGGCCTAACCAGACTATCCCCGCAAATTACAATGGCTGGACAACCTAAAACTGCCAACTGCAGATAACACATCCTCGTTGCTGTCACATCAATGTCCTGCGCTACAAACAATGTATTTTTCTGAAAATTAATGCCATGTGCTTTTAATACATTTGCAAATGCAATCAGCATTGCCCCTGCACCGCAGGCCGGATCACTTACCGACAAATACCCTTTCTGGACAAGTTGTGCTTCAACATTACCATCCCCATATGTCATTTCTGCCATAAGATGACTGATGTGATAGGGTGTAAAAAACTGCCCCTTCTGCTGCTGTTGCAGATCCAGACAATGATACAACTCCCCCAGAAAATCCTGTTCCGGATCCTCTGTCAAAGCCAGAACCAGAAAACCGAATAGCTCCGGAAACAATTCTTGCTCCTCTTTCTTATATTTTCCGATGATTGACAGATATTGTTCTTCCCTGTCTTCACGAAACAATTCCCTCATACTGTTTGACATGGAGATACATCCCATGGATAGGAAATCATTCCAAATATCCCATGAAGAACGGCAGTAAGACAATTTTCTAAATACATCCAGAAATCCTTTTTTATAATTTGTATTCTTTGTCATACGTTTTCCTCCGTTGACCGTAACTTCTCCTCCTTCATCGGCAGAAAAATCACAAGATCATTGCTAAAATCTCGCTTTCTTATTACCACTTCCATGTTATTATACCTCCATTTTCTTCTCGGCAATTTCATGCCGGCTATCAAGTTTACTTTTTAAATATGTAAGATTCTCTTTCGCCATTAGAAAAATAGAAAAATCAAAAGAATTTTCACTGAAAGCTATCCATTAGAAAAAAAACTGACATATTTTCTTAAAAGGAAGCGTGCGAAAAATCTGTGCGCAATATATAAGGAAAGGAAGGAAATGATATGCCGGATTTTTTTTATGATTTAAAGGACAAAATCGATGATCTTGTCTATAACGTCCGGATGATGATCCCGGCCAGTTTTACAGAAAAACTGCCTCTAATCATACCGGGGACAGCGTTGGGAATTGCAGCGGTTGCAATTGTGTTCTGTTTTAAGACAAATACAAGTGCAAACAGTATTGAAGATGAGGTAAACAGGTACCAGAGCGGACAAAGTCAGTTGGAGGCGGTATTGAATACCGAAGGGGAGATTTCTTTACCGGAGGAAGCAGAAAACATTATGGGGCGCTCTGATCTGATTTTGCAGTACAAGGATCTGGCAGCACTGGAGGGGGAAAATGCCTTTACCTCCATGGAAAAAATGGCGGATGTAACGGAAGGGGAAGAGGAAAGGGCTGTCAAAGAGTCCAATAATGTATTTTATGACTCGATTAAGGAGTTTGCTGGGAATTTTGGAGGCATCCTGATCCGGGATCCGGATACAAGCTCTGATGATATCAAACTGGCTGTATATGACAGCAAATCAGAGATGGAACCTGCTGACAGCCAAGGGGTATCAAATGTGGTCGTCAGTCGTTTGAACCGGACGCTTGAATCAGGTCAATATGATGTGAAGGATACAAAGGATGTCCTTACAATTGTTGCCGGGGAAGATATTTCAGGGTTCGGACGTGTCCGGGAAGGCTCAGTCATGTATATGCTTCTTGGGAAAAGCCTTCAGAGTAAAACTACTGAAAAATATGTTTGCACCGCAGTCGTACCCGGTCAGCTGGATGACTACGATTTTTCTTCCGGTGGGGAACAGAAAAATCAGATGAAATCATCCGAAAAAGAAAATTCTACGGAAACAGGGTCTGAAGCGGAAACGTCTGGTGAAGGGGAATTTTTCAGCAAAGAAAAATCTTATTATCCAGAAGCAAGCGTAGTAGATGCTGATAAGCAGGTCGGAGTTGATGGAAACGGTACAGTAACATATGCGGATGGAACGAAAGTTGGAAAAGATGGAACTGTCACATATAAAGATGGCACCATAGTTTCCCCTGATGGTACCGTGACCTATCCGGATGGAATGATTGTAAAACCAGATGGGACAATTTCCATGAAGGAAGGTGCGTCTTCTGCAGGTAATAGCAAATCTGAAAAAACAGAAAATGAAGCTGTAAGAGAAACTAATAATAAAAGTGAGTCCGACAAAGGATCTGATAAAGATCTGGTAAATGAGAATGGATTTTCGGATGATATGCCGGAAGTTACCACGGCAGGTGGTGTTAAACTGAGTGATGACAAGGAACATAAAGTGATCGTATATTCCATTGATACAAAAAAGCAAAATGTAACGATCACTTATTGGGATCTGGAAGAAACAGTAGAAGAAGCAGAGGAGGAAGAAAATGGAGATTGAAAAGATATTAACATATGGTGCAACTGCAGTTGCGGGAGTGGCGTTGGTACTTGGCATTGTAAGTAATGTGAATGTAAGTTCGGTTAAAGAGAGCCTTAGGTTCGATACGTCTATCAACGTACCGATTGCAGGAACAGAGGAAGAACTGGCGGCGGCAGCTACTGCTGAAACACAGAATGAGACAGAAACCGCCGCGCCAGAGGACGCGGCGGGGGAGGACGCAGTAGACGATAAAGCATCGGAGGAACCGGTATATGGGATGCATGTGGTAAGCCATAATGGAATGCTTAGGCTGGTGGATTCTTGGATCCGCGTTCCGATGCTGGATTCTGAAAGTGATACAGAGGATCTGTATGTGTATCTTGGCGGAACTAATACTGTGAAATATAACTCAGAGTCAGATTACCTTGTGGTGAATGAGAAAGCAATCATTAAGACGATCAAAGCATCCGATGTATCATTTGATGGAATCTCAGAGTTCACCAACGAAGATGCCACACCGATCTTGATTGGAGAGAGGAGGGTCAATGATACCTCTGCTATCGCAGTAGTGTATACATTAGAAGGAAGTAAAACTGCGACAGAAGAAGATGTTGCCGTTGTCCAGAATCTGTTGAACACAGCACGGTCTGATGTAAAGGTTTCCGATTTTACACTCTTTGGAGCCAAGGCAAACCCAGACTGGCTGGAAGACATGGTGATGACAAGCAAGGCGTTGGAACTGATTAAAGGGGAATCTAAAGTGTATGTTTCTCCCTACACAGGGACTTTTGCAGAAGGGACGACCAATACCCTTCCGGCGGGAGATGGGGTTTCTTTGACGTATAGTGACAATATTACTGATACCAGTACGGGATACCGTCCTTATATCTATGAATTTAATAGCGATCAGGGAGGAAAGGTAAGTAAGTCATCCAGCGAGACAAGCACCCTCCGGGTAAAATTCTTAGCGCAAAAGAACGGGGTTATTAAGGAAATTTTTGAAAACTAAAGGAGGAGCACTTTGAAAGTAGTAGCTATTATTATAAGGACTCTGATGTTAGTTTCTACAGCAGCAGTCATTATTTTTACAGGGGTATTGACACTTCCTAAACTGTTTGGATATGTGCCTTATGTTGTGACTTCCGGATCTATGGAGCCTGCTATTAAGACAGGGGCCGTAGCATTTGTAAATGCGAACGATACGGAGGCGCTTACTGGAGATGTTGTAGCATTTATGACTGGAGATGGGGCGGTTGTTCTCCACCGGCTGGTCGATTATGACTCCGGGACGGATACTTATACAACCAAAGGGGATGCAAATGATGTAGAAGACCAGTTACCGCTAGAAAGGGAAGCAATTATCGGTACATATACAATGCAGGTACCTGGATTGGGATATTTTGTAGCAAAGCTTGAGAGCAGAAGTTTCCAATTTGGAAACTTCAAAATTCCGGCTGCCGTAATAATTGTAATTGGTGTACTTGCTTTTTTATATATTGCGGATTCACTTTTTTCTTCTTTCTTGCAAAAAAAGGAAGATTAAAGAAAAAAATCGGACATATTTTGAATGAAACATAAAAGAGCGAATAATTTCCAGTTCTATGCGGAGGTTAGAGGAAAGGGGGATTGATGGTGGTCCGTGTTTTAGAAAAAAGGATCCTCACGGTCACAGACGCAGGAGGATAGAAAATGTTTTCGTAAAACTGAATAAGACGTGCATTGATTAGTACCCTTGCACGGGAAAAAACTATGAAAGGAGAAATGGCTGAGACCATATGTTAAACAACATGAAATCCAATAAAGTGAAAGGTGTCGTGCTTGGTGGTTTGGGTCTGGCTCTTGCTGGCACGTTATGTGTTGGCGGTGCCATGGCATATCTGACAGATACTGATACCGCAACTAATACATTTACAGTCGGGGAGGTTACAATCGACACGATTGAGCCTAATTATCCCGGCAATGGATCAGATAAGACGATCGATCTGGTGCCAAACGAAGAGGTCAAAAAAGATCCGCAGATTAAAAACACAGGGAAAAACAGGGCAATCGTTTACCAGTGGGTTGATATTCCGATGGCAAACGTGATTACAGCGCAGGATGATGGCACGAGAAATCCGCAGGCGAATACGGAACTGTTTGGCTACCGGACGGCAGAGGGGGAGTACAACTCCACGGATGCCGAATGGATTCTGCTGGATACAGATTATCTGACGGCTGATGATAAGGATGCAAGCAAGGACAATGCTGCGAAGGTGCGTCGGCTGTATGGGTACAGCAATGTCCTTGATGAAGATGAGACAACAGAACCGGTGTTTGATGTCGTAAGAATGGCAAATGTGATCGAGGGAATGATTGATAACTCCACCCAGAGCATCAAGATCACGAGTTTCGCAATTCAGGCTGAAAATATTGCAGATTTGACAACACCTGATTACGATGATGAGATGACGGAAGAACAGCTGAACAAGATCTGGCAGGTTTATGTAAACCAGAGTGGCGATGTGGATCCGGATGATGCTGATACAAGTAATGACAATACCCTGATCGAAACAACCCTGAATGTAACCATGCAGGTTGACAACACACATCTGCGTCTGAATACAGGCGATGTGAAGGATACAATGGCGAAGGCTACGGTTAAACTTGCCTATACAGGTACGGGAACGGCTCCCGGCTATACATTTGAGTCCTCCAATCAGCAGGTTGCTACTGTGGATAATGACGGTAACATCAAGGCAGTTGGAGTAGGTGATACGGTCATCACGGTAAGTGCTAAGAATCCTGATACTGGAAAGACAGCCTCTGCATCTGTAACCATTCAGGTAAGGGATGTAAATGCGGGAGAATGATCTGTAATTTTTAACAGGCATACGGGGCAGCGCCGCACCGCATGACGCGGTGCGGCATCCCGTATAGAAAGAAGGTTTTATGGGAAAGTTAATGATGGTAGTAAAAAAAGCCGTCTTATGTGCTGCTGCCGTAGCTGCTATGTTGATCCAGCTTTTTCCACAGCCCGTTATGGCAAAAGGACTATTTGGTTCAAATGAAGTGTGGCTGAGGGCAAAGGTATCTTATGAGCATGATAAAGGTGTAGAAGGATTATCAGACAAAATACTTCGGTTTTCTTCTGATAAATGGAAAAAGAAGGATGGCTGGTATTATTACAAAGATCCAGTTGAAAGCGGACAAAGGATCCGCTTCATTGATGGTGTCCAGCTCCCGGCAGAATGGGACAATGATTATATTGACAAGCGATTTGCAATCATTGTCACAGTGGAAGCAGCAGAGGTGCCTCCGGGTGAGGACGGTTGGGGAGATGGAACGAAGGCAGACTTCTCAAAGTCGTTTGACCTCTGGAATAGTGGGTACGATCATGAAGAAGATGTTTACATAAAAGAAGGTAAAACGCAGGTTTCAATCCATGAGTACCAGCTGGATAAAGACGGCAAGGAAATTCCATATGAGAATGACAAGGTTGTTACGCCGGGGCAGCTCGTTTCCAAGATAGTTGAATTTGAAGTTTCCGGGGAAAATGGTGCGATTATCCAGCTGAAGCCAGAAAAACCGGTAAAGACCGTGATGGCAAATAATATCGATGTAAATGGGAAAACGGTTGAGGCAGGTACCGTATTGACATATGGTATCACTGTGAAGAATCCATCCCCGGAAGATAGTACCATTACAATCATTGATGAGGTTGATGAACGGTTGAAGATCCTCGATACAATTGAGGGAACTCTTGTTTCTGGAAGTCTGGGTGGTAATGGCGGGACGATCGAATGGAGTATCGATGTTCCCGGTGGAGAATCCTATACTGTTCATTTCGTTGCGCAGACACCGGATGAAGTTACAGAGGAGGATGGAATGGTAATCCCAAATACGGCAGAAGCCACAATCGTAGGGAAGGATCTAAAGACGAATACGGTGCTCGTACACTTAGGGAAAACCAATATAGTAGACACAGTTATCTCCTATATTGATTCCAGAAAAACGGGGGACAGTTCAAACATCCCTGTATACGCCGCTATCCTCATAGGCGGTCTTGCCGGTACGGCATTCTATTTTTTGAAGAAAAAAAGAAAGAAATAATAAGTAGGTCTGCTGGATGTAATTCGGCAGGCCTTTTTGTTTTTATCAGTTCCTTTTCCTTTAGGATTTTTCAAAACTGGAAAAATCATACATATTTTATGTAAAAGCAAAAAGGTTTTTCAAAAATGGTTTTGTTTTTTGTGTTGTAAAATAATGTTGATAGGAGGTCCTCGAACGTGGATTATAAGGATGCCGCCAAAAAGGAATTGGAAGAATATTCAAAATTGATGCAAACAGAATATGCATGGCTGCAGGAACAGGAAAAAAGGAAAAGGGGAGCGTCATCTGGAAATTTGCAGCGTATTCCTCTGGGTGAAGCTGTTGCGGAAGGGAAACACGAAGAAAAAGATAGCCAAGAAGCAGAAACATTGCCTGATGAGTGGTTGGAAACAGGGCTTAACAATATGCCACAGCTCCGCTACCGGGCATATGAACAGGCAGTCCCTGTATTATCCTTGGAAACAGCGAAAACCGCTCTCGCATCAATAGAAGAACTTGGACGCATAAAGGATCGGATACCAGACTGCATTGTTGTTTATTTGGATGATGAGGGAAACCGGTGGATCCGCAGTTTCGCGTCCCTGCAGGACGCGAAGAAAGTGACTGAGGAATATGTTCAGGATTACCTAGATGAATTGAATGACGAAGGACGTATGCAGGAAGTTTTCATCGATGAAGGCGATGCTGATGGAATTTATCCGGCCACACCAATGGAATTTGTCAATGATGATGAATCCCATAAATATGAAGCGGAGGCAAAAGGGATGCTTCATGTGGTTCGGACAGCAGATCACTATATTGTTTATAATGAGCTGGCTAAGAAAACTGCCCGGTGGGATATTTTCCCTCAAATCCGTCAAACATTTTTATTGGAAGATGTTCAGGCGGAAGAGAATGGGCAGAACAAAAAAGCAGAAAATATTGAGAGTGAAAAGAGTGCGGGGAAATTAGGATTTTTCCAAAAGATGAGAAGAAAAAAGGAGCAAAAAAAACATGGATAATCAGGGAAATAACTACACGGAAGAACAGAAGGCGATTATTGCGCATCGGGATGGTCCGGCATATGTTGTGGCAGGTGCGGGTACGGGCAAGACATTTACGATGACGGCAAGGGTTCAGGCACTGATAGAATCGGGGGTGGCACCGGAACATATCTTGGTGCTGACATTTACGAATGCTGCAGCGCGGGAAATGGTCCAGCGGGTGCATAAAGCTGTCGGCAATACCGCCCGGAAAGTGACCGCATGTACATATCATAGCTTTTGTAACATCCTTATGCATCGGTATGGTATTCCTTATCGTAATTATACGATTCTCGATGAAGGAAGCGATGAGGACCTTATTAAGCTGGTGAAGGCAAACAGTATATTTGCAGATGTCAAATTGCCACGGGCGAGTACCCTAAAGGCTATTTATTCTAAAAAGATTAACTGCTGTATGAGTTATGAGAAAATATTAAGCAACCCGGCCTATGAAAAATATAAAAGCCAGATAGAGAATATCCAGGCATTCCACGGAGTCCTTCAAGACTACAAGGAAAAACATCAGCTGGTAAATTATGACGACATGCTTGTTAATGGGGAAGCAATTTTGAAATCGCAATGCGGGGAGCATGTCAGAAAACAATATCAATATGTCATGGTTGATGAGGCGCAGGATACAAACTGGATACAGTATGAAATCACAAAACAGTTGTCTTCCAATATTATGTATATCGGGGATCCAGAGCAGTCTATTTATGGATTCCGGGGATCCGATTTAGATTTGTACCTGTCTGTCCCGAAACAGTTTGAAAACACAAGAATTTATACCCTTAGCCAGAACTACCGTTGTACGCAGGAAATTTTGGATGTAGCAAACAGTGTTATCGCAAAAGATGAAATTCCATATAAGGCGATCTTAAAAACAGGAAAGGGATTCCATGGGGAAAGACCTGATCTTTGTGTGCCAGCAGATGTATGGGAAGAAGCACAGCTTATTCTGGAACAATTAAAAATGATGGGGAAAGAAGAAACGGGAGCGGTCATCTACAGGAACAGTATAATGTCGGCAAAACTGGAGCTGGAACTTGTCAGAAACAGGATGGAATATACGAAACGTGGCGGCATTAAATTTTTTGAAATGGGTTGTATCAGGGATATGATGGCCATATTCCGGATTGTTGTCAATCGGAATGATAATTTGGCTTGGTTCCGTATCCTGCAGAAAAACCGAATGGTTGGGGAAAAAAGGGCATCACAGATTATTGAGGACAGTCCTGATCCTATTAATATAAATCCGTTTCGTGGAAAAGGAGGGAAAATAGCAAAAGAAATTTGCTCCCAATTAGATTTGTTGTCAATTCTCCTTATTGAGGTTGGCAATAAAGATATACAAGAACAGGCTTTATGTGCAGAGAGATATTATTATAGTCTTTTGGAGCGCAACCTCGAAGTATTGAAACAGAATACGAAGATCAAAGAATCTACGGTTGAAGCGGCAGGTGCTGAGATTAGTACAGCTAAAATGTATGTCCCCGTCCTGATTGATCTTATGGGGGAATTTCCATCAATACAAGGATTTTTAGACAGTATAACATTAGATATGACGGTGCTACCGCCAGATGTGAGCAGAATTGGGGAGGTAAATGAAGGGCAAGGAGGAAACGATTCTAATATTGTGCTTACAACAATTCATTCAGCGAAAGGTTTGGAATGGGATCATGTCCACATTATGGATGTCATAGATGGAATATTTCCAAACGATGGTACGGGATATCAGGATTATGAGGAAATGGAAAAAACTATTGCGGAAGAAAGGCGCTGCATGTATGTAGCTGTTACCAGAGCCAAAAAGAGACTGACGCTGTATTGTCCAGAAAATATGGTGTTATACGGGCGATGGTATCCAGGTTCCTTAAGCAGATTTCTTACAGATGCACAGGATCAGGATCTGCTCCAGATGCGATGTCAATTTGGAGAAGAAGGGAATTGAAGGGATTATGCGGAAAAATAAGAAAAAAACAAATTCGATATTGATTCAGTCGCTCCGGGCGGAACCCCGCCCGGGGCAGCCACTGTTTTCATTCATTGTGCTGTTTTCAACAGTTTTAGATTTTTTGAGAATTATTTTAAAATCGTTCCTTTGTCTGCTTGTTATCTGTATCTTATCAATAGTAACGGTCGGGATCATTTCGTGGACAAAACTGAAGCCGGAATATGATGAATATATGAGAAACGCAGAAAAAACTGTGGAAGCAACGACGCCAGATACCTTCAGGTATAATGAGACAACCATTTTATATTATCAAGATGGAAGTAAGATGACAGAATTGAGCAAAAACAGCGATACGGTATACCTTCCTTATGATCAGATCCCGCCAAATGTGGTGAATGCTTTTGTTGCAATTGAAGACAGGACATTTTGGGAGAATCCGGGGATTGATATCAAGAGTATTGTGAAAGTAATTATTGATGCAGTTGTATCAAAAGGAAAAAACATCCGTGGGGCATCAACTATTACACAGCAGCTTGCAAGGAGCATATTCCTCAGCAATGGTGTGTCAATGGACCGTAAATTTCAGGAGATTGCAATTTCATTGGAATTGACTGAAAAATACTCAAAAGAACAAATCATGGAGTTTTATGTCAATAATGTGTTTTTTGCAAACGGATACTATGGTATCGAAGCAGCAGCTCAGGGGTATTTTTCAAAACCTGCGAGTGAATTGACCCTATCAGAAACAGCTTATCTGTGCGCCATTCCAAACTCACCATCGAGATATAATCCCTATAATGATAAGAATCGGGCGGTTGACCGGCGGGATCTGATCTTGGATGCAATGTATGAAGTTGGTTTTATTTCGTGGGAGGACATGGAACAGGCAAAGAATGAAGAAATCAGGATCAATGAACCAAATAATATGGCCGGCGGTTATGAAGTGACTTATGCTGCCGACTGCGCCATCCGCAGTTTTATGGAGTTGAATGGTTTTCAATTCCAATATCATTTTGAATCGGAGGGAGATCGGACCCAATATCGGGAACGGTATCATGACGAGTATGAAAAGATGCGGGAAGAACTCTATGAAGGAGGGTATCGCATTTATACGTCTATAGACCGGGAAAGTCAGGAAAAGATCCAGAAAATTGTTGACCAGTTTGTCTCTACCCATAGAGAGAAAAATGCGGATGATCTTCAGGCGGCAGCAGTTTTGTCTGATGAAAAAGGGCAGATAATTGCTGTTATCGGAGGGGTGTCAGGGGACGGATTTGGATTAAACCGGGCATACCAGTCCTTCCGGCAGCCGGGCAGTGCGATTAAACCACTGGTTGATTATACACCTGCTCTGGAAAATGGATATACTGCAGATACACTGGTAAAAAATATCAGTATTAAGGATGCCCATCAAAAAGAAGCCGACCGGATCAACTATGGACGTTCATATCAGATTTCCGAATTACCGGGCCAAAAGGTTACATTACGCCATGCACTGGAAAAATCCTTAAACGGTGTTGCGTATGTTTTGATGGATGATCTTGGGGTTGGAAATACGGTACCTTATTTAGAAAAAATGCAGTTTTCCAACATTGTTCCAGATGACTATACTCTTTCGGCCTCTTTAGGTGGATTAACATATGGTGTGTCGCCAGTGGAAATGTCTGGTGGTTATGCATGTCTGGCAAATGATGGGGTATACAATGAGCCGTCCTGTCTGGTGAAAATCGTAAACCGTTATGGTAAAGAAATCTTTCAGAAAAAAGCACCTGAAATGGTGTATACAGCGGCATCTGCCATTGCGATGAAGGATTTGCTGGAAGGGGTTATGGTAAGAGGCACTGGGGCTGGACTTGGATGGTATCAGAAGACTGAAGCAAAAGCATATGTAAAAACAGGAACAACAAACGATCAAAAAGATGGTTGGATGTGTGGCTGGACGGAAGATGGAGATGGCGAGAAAAAAGTCCTGTCTGTATGGGTGGGGTGCGATATGCCGAAACCACTGTCTGGATTATGGGGAAGTACGTGGTCGGGACAGCTTTGGGTTGATTCGATGTTAGCCGTCACTGATGTGACAGAATACGTCGAGACTGAATTTGAGTATGTGGAATATTAGACCGCAATCCTGCTGGCTTTAGACGATGGTTTAAGGTATATAGAGGATCGAGGCTGGGAGAGAAGGTGGCAGCGGATGTTAAAGGCATATAAATACAGAATATACCCAAGTCAATATCCCCACGGCTAAAGCCGGGGGCTTGCAAAAGCCCTGATTGACTACCCTAAGCACCCTGAGTGCTACGTTACTCAGGAATAGATAGACACCGGTGGATGTGTAGTCCTAGTCTGCCGCTCTGTGGGATGCCCTTAAACAGTCTTGATGGGGTCAGGACAGTGGGGAATCCGTATAAACCCTGGGATAACATTGGGGAAGGACACCTAACAGACCTTCCGGTCTGGGCAGCTTGTTCTTCTGTAGCTGCCACCCAAAAGGAGATACAAATGGTTTATGTACAAAACAGGTCGGGACAACCCCTGATGCCGACAGAAGACCACCGTAAGGTACGCCTCCTGCTCAAAAATGGCCTCGCGGTTGTTGTAAAACGTACCCCGTTCACCATCCGGCTGGCGACAGGGAGTAAGAATTATGTGCAGCCGGTTATCTTAGGCGTGGATGCCGGAAGCAGGACAGCCGGCCTTTCCGTATCCACAAAGCAGAGGGAACTGTTTGCGGCGGAAGTCACGCTGCGGAATGACGTGGTAAACAATCTGTCTGCCCGCCGGGAATTCCGGAGGGCAAGACGGCATCGTAAAACCCGGTACCGCCAGCCACGGTTCCACAACCGTGTGCACAGCAAGCAGAAGGGCTGACTTGCCCCTTCCGTGGAAGTAAAGATTCAGGAGCATATCACAGTGATCAAACGTGTCTGCCGGATCCTGCCGGTCAGCCGGGTCGTAGTGGAGACAGCCGAGTTTGACCTGCAGCTGCTGAAGGCTATAGCAGACGGCAGGCCGGTTCCGCAGGGGGAAGATTACCAGAAAGGGGAACAGGCCGGCTTTTATAATGTCAGGCAGTATGTCCTCTGGCGGGACGGCTACCGGTGCCAGTGCTGTGGGATGCATGGAAAAGGCATCAAACTGCATATACACCACAAAGAAAGCAGGAAGACGGGCGGCGATGCGCCGGAGAATCTGGTCACGTTATGCGAGGTATGCCACCGGAAGCTCCATCAGGGTCTGATTGCAGAACAGAGCCTGAAAAAACGGAGCCGTATGTCCACAAGGGATGCCGTATTTATGGGCATCATGCGCAGGACGCTGACAGAAAGGCTCTGCAGGGAACTTAAGGTTCCTGTTGCCGGCACGAAGGGCTACATAACAAAGTATACCCGCGTGGAACTGCTCCACCTGCCCAAAAGCCATACCGGCGACGCCCTTGCAATCGCACAGGGGCGGTACGGGTTCGGTGTTGGGCAGGCCACCTTTATCAAACCTGCAGAGAGGATCTACCAGATAAAGCCGGTAAGGCACCATAACCGCCAGCTGCATAAAGCAACAATCCTGAAAGGCGGGACCCGAAAATCCAATCAGCCCCCGAAGTATGTGAAGGGGTTCCGGCTGTATGATAAGGTCCTTTATCAGGGACAGGAATGCTTTATCTGGGGGAGGCGGACAACCGGTTCTTTCCTGTTAAAACTGCTTGACGGCACAAAGGTCAAAGACGGCGTCAGCTGTAAACATTTAAAACTATTGGAGCGTAGCAGCCAGTATCTGGCTGCGTAAAAGAAAGGAGGAAGCGGCTCATCCCCATGGATAAATCCAGGGGTTTCCGCTAGTTACATAGTTAGATGGAGGGGCAAAATATGACTTTTTTAAAGAAATTATTTATAATTCTGTTCTTTTGTATTTTGTTTTTGTTAGCGATGAGTTTAATAAAAAAGAAACCGATGAGTGTGAAAGAAAGTATGTTGGCGCATATGGAGGAAAAGTATGGAGAAACATTTGAGTTTGTAGACGAAAGAAGGGGGCGTGCGTATAAGAGCGGATATACGATCAGGCTTGCAAGTAATCGGTTTCCGGAAGCTGATATTATGGTCACACAGTTAAAGGATGAGGACGGATCTGTCATTTATCTGGACAATTATATGTCATATGTATACCATTCAGAGGCAAAACAATGGATTGAAGAAGCAATCGGAAGTGTTTTTGATGATTTCTGGGTATATTTTCCGATTCCCCGTGGGACGTTTGATATTAATCCCGATCGGTTCAGAATTGAGGACTATCTTCGGGAAGAACAGGCGGATCTAAATATAACAGTGTTGATCTTTGGAGAAACTGCAAATGATGAAAATCTGGAAGCTCTAATCAATTCTTTTGCGCAAAATGGGATTGTGACGGAATGTACAGCTGTCTTTACAAGCCGCGAGCATGGCGAAGCGGCGGCATCAAAAGAAACACTTCCAAAATATATGGCAAAAACAGGTTGGTATGAAAATATTGCAGATTTTTGGGTGTTGGCAGATGGGAGAACTGGATATCGGAGCTGGAGAGAATAGAAATGCAGAGAGTATCGGAGATTTTGCTTTTCTAAAAATTAGTCTTCATTTTTGATGGTATGATTGGGATAAGTTGAAATATAGCAAATATATAATTTGTAATATTGCTTTCTGGCAACAGGAGGCATGAGTTGAAATACATAATTTGCCTGACCCCACGTCAAATGCAGCATCCTTTACAGGGGCTGTCATAGAAAGGAGAAAATTATGCACAGACTTAAAGTTATTGTTGAAGGGGATTTAGCTTGTTTTACAAGACCAGAACTTAAAACAGAACGGGTCAGCTATGATGTGCCTACTCCCAGTGCTATTTGCGGGATGCTCAAGGCAATTTACTGGAAACCGGCATTTCGTTATGTGGTGGACAAGATTGTTGTATACAATCCCATTGATTTTGTATGCTTCAAACGAAACGAAGTAAAGGAAAAAGTTTCCTTCCAGAAAATGAAATCAAAAATGGAAGGAAGAGACAGGGATCCGGCCATTTACCGTGAAAGTTGCATCAATCAGCGTAGGACAATGGCGCTGCAAAATGTAAAATATGGGATAGAATTCCATATTGAGTTGACGGGATTAAGGTGTGAACAGGAAGGTATCAATCCGGCAAAACATGAGGCTATTTTAAAGTCTCGGATACAAAAAGGACAATATTTCCGGATGCCATGTTTTGGATGTTCTGAATTTCCTGTAAAAAAGGTGCTCCTTGTAGATAAATTTGATCTTGAGAGTATTTCAGATGAGAACATAAAACGCGGGGATGTTGATTTAGGATACATGGTATATCAGCCAGTTTTTAAGGATGAGGGCAGGCCGGTCAATAATGACTGGGACAATCCAGTGTTCCTTGATGTGCTTAAGTTTGTTGATTTTTACAGACCACATATGATAAATGGTGTTATTAATGTAGAAAAATATAGGGAGGAAATGGCATGCTGATCAAAGCTCTATGCGATTATTACGATGTATTGTTCCGGCAGGGCAAGATACTTTCAACGGCCCTTGAAAAGGTAAATATCAGCTATCTGATATCCCTTACCGCAGATGGGAGAGTTGTCAGTGTCCGTTGCTGTCGAGAAAAGGAAAAGATTCTAAATAAAAAGGGTGTTGAAAAAGAAAAGGACGTCCCAGCAGCGATGATCCTGCCTAGAAGGATTTCAAAATCAGGAGTAACCAATATTATTGAACACCGACCGGAATACATATTTGGTCTATCTTATGGAAAAGATGGGGAATTCTGCAGCAAAGGTAATGAGAAAAATCACCAAACATTTGTGAGGGAAAATCGGCGCTTTTTGGATCTGATAAGCACCCCTTCTCCGGTTGTGAATGCATACCGTATGTTCATGGAAACATGGAAACCGGAGGATGAAATCAGAAATAGATTTCTGTTAGATATTGGAAAAGACATTAAAACCGCCTATTTTGCTTTTGAATGTGGAGGAAAGCTCCTACATGAGGATCCTGACGTTATAAAAACATGGGAGGCAGTGTGTGACTCGTTTTATGATAATTCCGGGGGAATAGGACAGTGTTCTGTTAGCGGAAAGATTGGAAATATCCCGCTGACGCACGACAGAATAAAAGGCGTGATCGGGGCACAGGCAAGATGTTCTCTGGTTAGCTATAACAATGACAGCGAGACTTCATATGGACAGGAGCAGGGAAAAAATTCATGTATTACGGAAGAAGTGATGCATAAATATGTTGCAGCAATAAACTATCTTCTGGATGGCTGGTCACACAAAGAAATGATTGGTGACATTACCGTGTTAGTGTGGTCTGCAGATGCAGACGAAGAGAAAGAAAATGCTGTGATGGGATTTCTGCGGGGAGCTATGGAATCTGATAAGGGAAATCCAGTTGAACAGCTTTTATACCGTATCAATAATGGGGAGTCAGTGGATGTTCCATTTAAGGGAGTGGATATTTATATTCTTGGGTTAAGACCAAATGGTGGCCGCATTGCTACAGTATTTTTTTATAAAAATAATTTCCCTGCCTTTTTTGAAAATGTTATCAAATATCAAGCTGATATGCAGGTGACGCAGGAATATAAACCGGTATCAGTGTATGCTGTACAGAATGCCCTTACAGATGGAGGCGGTAAATTGAATATCCCGATCTACTCTGGAATCCAGAGGGCAATGCTCTTTGGAACAAAATTTCCAGCAGGGATGGTAAATGTAATTTTACGGATTATAGATACAGATATGGGGAAAGTTACTGCAAACGAGCAGGGATCAAAGAAGAATGCTATAAGTCTTGCCCGGATGGGATTATTAAAAGCATATATGAGAAGAAATTACGAGGAGGATGTAAAAGTGGGGCTGGACAGGGAAAATAAAAATAAAGCGTATCTGAGCGGGCGTATCCTTGCAGTAGCGACAGAAGTACAGAATTATGCTGCAAAAAAGAAACTTAACAGGACTTTGGCAGATAGATTCTTTAGGCAGGCCAGATGTTATCCTGCATCGACAATCCCTAAAATCTGGGATAGTTACACCTATTATATAAAGAAAGTTGAACATCCAGAGTTTTACCAGAATGAGGTAAAAGAAATTACAGATCTGATGGAGAGCAGGTATCCTGAGGGGATTCAGCGGCCGGAAGATCAGATCCAGTTTGTAGCAGGTTATTTTGATGAGTGCAATGAGGCGTTTCAGCATAGGACACGGACTGGCAAGAAGAAGGCTACGGAGGACATGGAGTAGGATTTCCTTAGTTTGGTTTTCTGGAAAATGCGGGTTTGGGTTTGTGTTAATCTAAAATAGAAGAAGGGAAATTTGAATTCCTGAAGAAAAGAGAGGAGGTTTTTGCATTATAATCAATACAGGCGAGAAAACCCACGGTTTCAACTGTGTGGATGATAGCCTGATTCTGCAGGTGGTGAAATGAACAAAGGTATCAGATTCAGGGCATACCCCAATAAGGGACAGAAAAACTTAATCAATCAGACAGTTGGCTGCTGCAGGCTCATCTACAATAAAGGGCTTGCCATGCGGAAGGATGGTTTTGCAGCCGGTCAGAAGGTCAGCTATGTGCAGACATCTGCCATGCTGACAGACCTGAAACGGCAGGCGGACTTTGGGTTTCTCAGGGATGTGGACTCAAAAGCGCGCAAGACATCCGCAGTTCAAGAGCAAGCACAATAATCATCAATCATACAGAACCATCAATCAGGGAAATAATATCCGGATTGCCGGAAAGTATATCAAGCTCCCAAAGCTTGGATATGTAAAGATCAGGCAGTCCATGGAAGTAGGGAAAATCAACAATGTAACGATTGAACGTACCCCTACTGGTAAGTATT
>PPYE01338204.1_pt1 | contig 20022 bp, 18 predicted proteins | sample 1559881 | NCBI WGS metagenome assembly PPYE01 (sample SAMN08240022, study PRJNA423297) | Human gut metagenome, whole genome shotgun sequencing project.
TAAATGTTCGTCTCATTCAAAAAACCTCCGCAACCCCATGTTTTCACATAACTGTTGCGTTGACCAATTGAATCTACAATAGCGTTCTTTATCATCCTGCGGCCCACGGTAGAAAATCTTAAAAAACTCACTCGCCTGCGGAGCCAGTGAAAAATTCAGCGGAGTAAACAGAAGTTCGCCTTCAGCAATAGCACTTCTGTTTTCACCTCCCGGTCCCGGCTTATCAATTTTTACTGCGCCGATACTGTATAAATTCTGTTTCTGGCTATCGTTATAGATTCGTTTACTGATAAATGATTTATCCGATGGCATCTCATAAATGGTCGACTCCAGGTAGACAGCCTGTGTAGAGAATGCTGTCAGACCGGAAAGTAGAATAAATACCCATCTAAGCGCCAGACGACGGCGGTTCATGGCGTCACTCCCACCCAATTTGCCGTGACTTTTATCTCTCCACTGGCGCTGACGACACCTTCCCAGTCAGCGCCGGAAACGGTTAACATCGAACGCGAATCATTCATTGGGAAAAGCAACTTCAAATCAGTAGCATAATAGCTTCCATCGTCATTGTTATTTGCGTCCCAGGGCGTCTGTTGCCACTGCGCATCTCTCATACTGACTGCCGCTTCACTGCAGCTATTTCGTTTTTGCACCACGCCCCCCGACTGACTGTTGTACTGCAGAAAAGCGGGAATGGGGACGGACAGCCCGCCTTGCGCAGACGTAAACAGACAATAAGGGACACTGTTTATCGTCGTACTTTCTCCAATAACTTGCGCGGTAATACTGTCGGCCTGACGGGGGCCTGAGACGGTTACGGTGTACTCCATTTCTATAGGAGCGGCATCGCCAATCGTGCCACTACCGCTCGCAGAAGCTGTGTTGTCCGAAGAGACGATACTGATCCCATACTCCTTCGGCACAATATTGAGCTGTAGCGAAGGGGTAAACTGGTAGTGTCCTGACTCTGGTGTTAAGCCATTATAAAAGCCGAAGGTAAACGGCTGACTGTTAGTAATGCTGATCCCTGAATCGACAAGATTCTTCAAAAATGCTTTTGACAGAAAAATATAAATGTATTCTCCAGAGGTCGTAAAAACGTTGTAATAAGCAGTTGAAGTACCGTAGTTATACCAGTTTGAACCATTCCCGGAGTATCTCACGGTGGCCGCTCCGGGCGTAAAACCAAGCATCGCCGTGTCGACAAAAGCGCGAAACGTCAAGGAGGCGGTCAGATTGGCCGTTTGTTGCAGGTTATAACTCACCATTTTGCAAATTACACCGTCAGTACCGCCCACCACGCCAAGTTCGCAATAACCAGAGTCTTTGGTGATGCTCGGCGTACCGTCGCTGGCAACCCAAAGCTCCTGAAATGCGTTAGTCGAGACAAGTGACAGATGACCGCGTTTAGTTAACGTGTAATTGACGTAATTCCACGATCCTGTCGATTGGTCTTTGCACCGTTGCCCGGAAGAATAATCATAATTTACAGAAGTATAACAGCGGTTGAACACATAGGTTTCGCTGCTACCGGTCGGCACATTGCGAAAGTACTCATAAGCAGTATCGGTCAGGGAAGCGAATCCGTAGGCACCACCAACAACGCCTGCGACAGAGCCGACCTGCGCATGATAAAAACCGTTTTTGTCAGTGCCCAATCCGGCAATAAACCCGGTTGATGGGCACTGGGCGCCACTATAACAACGGATTCCCCGGAAAGGCCCGTTAATCGGGGAGTTATCAATCCACATGTCCTGATAATAATTTCCAGGCGCAGTCCAGCCGACAAAACCTAAATACCCGAGACTCACCTGAGAGGTACCGTATTTTATCCACGTGTTTGACCCGCTGAAACGCGGATCAAGTGCCGATGGGGTAATAAAGTATTCACTATCAATGGCATTTTCGATAAACAAATAGTTATTACTGACTGAGCCGGAAGAGATTGCATTCAACGCCAAAGCAGGCACAGGTGAAAAACTCCCTACGGCACAGATTACAGTAGCTAATTTAATTAATACTTTCATTTTATTACCTCTGTGCCATCGTGGTTTGCGTTGCACATTTCACATCGCCAACCCACGCTGCGCCGCGTGCTTTTTCCAAATCAAGATCGGCTTCGCATATGCTGCCATTGGCTGAAATTAACGTAATGACCGGATACTTTTTATCGATATCGATAGCAAACTCACCCTTTTCATCCGTACGCGTTTTACCGATGTGGTTATGGATATCGGTATTTGCAGCCAACTGTCCATCGGGATAACGAATGCGCCCGAATACGGTGACCATGCTTTTCACTTCAGGGTTGATAACACCCACATTACCCGGATATAGCGTCAGCTCCTGTTTGCGTCCTGAAACAATATCGAAGCTGTCCTCAGAGTTTTTATCATTGAGGATTTCCAGCTTGTACTGAGCATAGGGCGGCAGTGCAATGAAATTTGATTTACCGCTGAGAAGATAATTGCGGTTATTAATCTTCGCAGCCAGTTTCCCTTCGCCGGTCAAATCTGTTTTCACAATGATGCCAGACCGCTGCCGCTCTTTACTCAGGCCGAAATCTTTACCTGCCCACGCCAGAGAACCTTGGGAAGAGAAGTTCATATTGGTGGAGTTGTCAGCAGAACGCGTTACCGATACGGTGCCGGCGTTATACTTCGTGTCATAACTCAAATTGCCGTTTACCGAATAATTATTGTCGTAATACTGTTCGCCACTCAGACGCGTTGATGCCGACAATCCAACCGATTTAATCGGGCCCTCAGCATACTGCTTACGCGCGCTGAGATTACCCTGAGTACTGCCATAGCGATCCCGGGAGACCCCCATGCTCAACCAGGTCGCCAACGGCAATGATAAATCCAGACTGACATAACGTTCCTGTCGCCCATCGTCATTCCGGTTGTTGTAGTAATAACGCTGAATGCCTGCACGCAACCCAACCGTGGCGTACCTGCCTGAATAAAGGGTCGTGCTGTAGTCCAGATTACGATATTTATTTCCCGAGTAGCGATTCTCCGTCTGACTCACGGTGAGCGAGCCGCCATGAGGAATAAACTTTCCGAGGTTAAGAGTCCCGCCAATGGAATAATTATCGCGCTCCTGCATAGGCAGACGATCGCCAATTTTACTGTCTTCACGAGATGCCCATAGGGAACCGTATCCCTCAGGGACATTAAGATTGATGTTACTGATATTTCGCCATGACGAATCGTTCGCCACTAGCGTCTGATTGCCAATGCTTACGTATTCATTCACATTGAGCGTGACATCCGTTTCATTAACCGCATTGTTGTCAAAACCGTAGAGCGTGGATTTCAGGCCCAGCCCCGACAATATCGCCAGCGTCACCGATGCGGCACCCCCGGCAATCCAGGTCTGCTCGTTGCCCAAATCTTGATAATGATTTCGCTTATAACTCACTCGGTCATAATCCAATGAGCCACCAAACAGTTGCCACGAAAGCTGATCAATCCCGGCGGCTTGTTGGCGGGCAAAGATTTTATTAACCCTGCTAATACGACTATTAATTGTCCGGCCATTGACCACGATATCTACCGTGACGTCATAAACACCATACGGAAAGCGACTGGTATCAATTTCATAGCTGCCCATATTAAAGTTCTGCACGCTGAGCAAACGCCCATCACGGAAGACATGAACCTCGCCAGCGGCTGGCAAAAATACGGTAATCGGCGTGAGTGAAAGCGCGGTATTCTCAACAACCGTACTTCCTTTGTTTCCGTAGCTCACACCGTAAATTTTCCCACCATTCAACGCATTCAGACTAGCAATAGACTGCACGTTCCAGGTGTCGAGCATCCCGAGCGCCAGTCGATACCCGTCATAATCACGCTCATACATCGCACGATAGAGTTTACTGGTGCCGTTGCTGTCGCCGATGCCGTAAAACGAACCGTTAATATTGATATGGTGCTCACGCAGCGATGTTGTATTGTCCACCGTCAGATAGCTGCGGGTACTGCTGCCATTATGATAATCGTTGTAGTAGGTACCAAAGTTATAGTTCAGGACGTTAGAGAGAGACTCCACGCTGGAAGGTCCAAGCAGGCTACTGCGTGCGACAATCGCTTCAGTTAACGCATCTTTGCTGACAATCATCTCCAGGTGAAATGAAGAGACGTTGAGCTGCAGGCGTGCATTGTCCGATAGCTCGATATTGGTGTTATCGTGAAATTTCACATCACGAATTTTTTCTACCAACGCACGAGTTTTTCCAGATAACACGGCATTATTAGGCAATTCAGCAAGAGTCAGGGCTTTAACTGTAATATTGCCATCAACAAGCGAAATCATCGCATCGGCAATTTTTTGCTGACTTTTCTCGTCAGTCTCATTGTAACGAATATATACCGGCACCGTCATTCCCTGCTCCAGTGAACGGGCGAAAGCGCTGGGAATAACGTAATTACCCACTTTTACTGGGGCTGCATGTGAAGTTCCTGGTGTCAGCGCAAGAAAAAGACAAATGCTACCGCCGACAATATATGTTGTTGTCATATGCATCCTTACAATCCGGTATTTTTATTTATCCCGTACAGATGGCTGCTATTGACCATCACTTCACTGTAATAAACTGCTTACCGTGCCAGATACCAATGCGTGAGCGACTATTACTAATGTCGGTGAACTGCAGTTTTATTTTTGTACCTGGCATAATGTAATAACGTTCGCGACAACCTCGTCCCTGATCGCGAGCCTTATCCTTACAGGCGCCATAGGCGATCACACGAAACGAAACATTGCCATTATTGGTAATAACATCGCCATTTCGGCTATATTCAAAACGTTCTTTTCGCGGCGCGACCACCAGAATAGTGCCAATTTCTGCCGACGCTGTTGCAACCGCCATTTTATTCGCCCGGGTTTCCGCGCTCTCGGTGACCGGCTCATCTATCCATTGCAGACGATAATAACGTTCGAGATCATCTGCTGGCCCTTTATAAAAGAAGCGAAAAACATCCTTTGCCTGACCAGGAAGAATAAGATTGGCAGGTGTAGAAAGTAACTCTCCGGAATTAACAGGCTTTATTTCGACTCCCCCCGCCAAAGGTGATGACAATTGTTTTACCGAAACACTGACATAACGCGCCGCATCAGTTGTATTAGTAATTTCTTTCGATAATGAACTCTCAGCAGAAGTCATTATCGATGTGATTTCACCCACATTAATTGCCCATCCGGGAAAAGATGCTACTAACCCTACCAACATCGCTGCCGGTAAATATTTTTTCATGACGCCATTCCTGATAAATTCGGGAGAAAAAATTCTCCCGAATTTTTATTACTTAGGCAGACGGAGTCGTCCAGGTTGCATTAAACTGTACTTTTACATCGCCAGTCCAATAGCCGTCTGGCAGAGCAGAGTAATCCGTTACTGCCTGGCTACCATCAGAAGTCGCTGACGCGATGGTGAATTTGAAGTTGGATTGATCGCTGACACGAGCAGCACCGTTATAAGCACCATCAGCCATCAGGCTTTCAAGACCAGAAGTCGAGCTGGAGTTAACCAGGACAGTATCTGATGAATTAGTCAGCGCGGTGCCATTCCATGCCACCCCAACGTTCAGGGTAGATGCATCGCCACTGGCGTTGGTCAGAGTATTGCTAATAATCTGAGCGGTCAGTTCAAAATCAGTTGCCGTTTCCTGACCCTGAATAGTCACATCAAACGCGCCATCCTGGGAGTTGAAGCCATTCAGACCTTCCGCATACTGGAAAGTCAAAGAGTTCAGCGGAGTGACGACCAACATGCTGGTGGTATCTTTTGTTGCCGTCGCGTCCCACGAGGCAGTTGCAGAAGCAGTAACATCTGCCATTGCATTTGCTGCAACAAATACAGAAGCCAGAGAGGTTACTAATAATAATTTTTTCATTTTTATCTTCTCCTAAGAACAAACTCACCACCGAGTCTTATTTTTAAGTCACTCCAGCGGTTCCATTAATTGCGAGCCAGAATTGCCGCGCCAAAAAATTATCATTTGAATTAAGTAACATCTCAACAAACCCTGAAACGCAAAAATTACAAAAAACTAAGAAATTTCCCACAAAAAAATCAATCCAAGAAGTTTCCTAAGACAAAATCACTTAAAATAAGCCTAATTTCAGAATTATCACCCATACAAATAAGTAATGCCAAATAATTCATCTTTTTTATGTTTTTGATAAATATCAAAAAGATCATACAAATAGCACCTAAGCAAAACCCTTACAAAACATAAAGATAATTAACGCCTCCATATTTTCTCTATAATGCTTATTATTTGTTGCAATTATGCTAAATTTTTAACTTCACAAGAAAATTCTCATGAAACATTCATATAAGGGGGAATATTCTTATAAAATAATCGCTAAGCTGGAGGATTAGTATTCGAATTGATAATTATTTCATAAAAATAAAACCAGGAATTTTCCATATAAAAAGAATATTCCTGGAATATCAAGAGTTATATAACGTTCAACAAGGAAAAATTTAGCTGAAACCTTTTAATCCCAAATAACTATTAAGTGTTACCGTACGTACCCGATGTAGGGTAATCAAATTTTGTTGTTCTAGGGATTTTAATGAGCGACTAACGGTTTCAATTTTAAGGTCGAGATAACTGGCAATTTCCTCCCGGGAGAATGGCAAGTGAAGCGTCGTTTCTGGCCTGCCAATACGTAAATGCATCTCATAAAACTCCACCAGAAAAGCAGCGATCCTGGCCTCAGCATGTTTATTCGCATAGCGCCGCAGTTTTTCAACAATGAATCCATTGTCCCTGCAGAGAAACTTAATGACTGCGGCAGCAACCGACGGTTCCTTTTCTGCTACCTTGAACAACTGCGCAATATCGATATGACATACCTCCGCAGCCGTTGCCGCCTTAATCGTTGTCAGGTACTTCCCCCCTTCGACAGCATCCAGCGCCATAATATCTCCCGGGACATAAAAGCGACTGATAAAATCGTTATCACCGTATTCCACGCTGGACTTGCAGTATCCCTCGTGAATAACAAAAAGCATATTTGCGGCTTCATCCTGTCGGGCGAGTATCTCTCCTGCTTTAAACCTTCTTCTTTTGTCTATTAATCGGTGTTGATTATCACGATCAATTGCCGCTCCCTTTGGGCACAGCGAGCAATGACGGGGAGGAAACGGGTTGCCGAGCGGCACTACAGGAATGCTAAGTTTGTGAATATCCGATTTCACGCAACAACTCCTCATAAAAATGAGACTGATTCTAATAGATCGGGCCATGGGAACAATACGTGAACTGAAGACCAGGAATATTCATGCTGGCAGGGAAAATTCTGTGATACATCGCCTTTCTGGCGTAGGGACGGATGGGTCAAAACCAGACTGATGATGTTAAAACGCAGGATAGAAAAAATGTAGCAGTGGAGTGAAGGTTAGAATTAACTGGGCGATACCTTAATAGCCTTGAAAATCAGAGTGCTATTATGGCATCGCCCGTTTTCAATTACGCACGGATCGTGTCGTCGCCGAAGCCAACCCATTTGTATGTAGTCAGTGCTTCCAGCCCCATTGGACCACGCGCGTGCAGTTTTTGCGTACTTACCGCCACTTCCGCACCCAGTCCAAACTGGCCGCCATCGGTAAAACGCGTAGAAGCGTTAACGTACACAGCAGAAGAATCGACTTCATTCACAAAACGATCGGCGTTGCGCAGAGTACGCGTCAGGATCGCATCGGAATGCTGGGTACCATGCTCGCGGATGTGGGCGATGGCATCATCCAGACTGGTGACGATTTTCACGTTCAAATCCAGCGACAGAAACTCGTCGTCATACTCTTCAGCTTTCACCGCAACCACATTAGCAGGCCCTGCCTTCAATGTAGCCAGCGCCATTTCGTCTCCGTGCAGAGTGACGCCGCTTTGTGCCATCTGCTGGCTCAATGCTGGCAGAAAACGCGCGGCGATATCCTGATGCACCAGCAGAGTTTCTACGGTGTTGCAGGTGCTCGGACGCTGGGTTTTGGCGTTGACGATAATCTTCAGGGCCGGGGCGATCTCCGCGGTATCATCAACATAGATATGACATACGCCAATGCCGCCGGTGATGACCGGGATAGTCGACTGCTCACGACACAGCTTGTGCAGGCCCGCGCCACCGCGAGGGATCAGCATATCGATGTACTTATCCATCCGTAGCATCTCAGCGACCAGTGCGCGGTCCGGGTTATCAATCGACTGTACGGCAGCCGCGGGTAAACCGCAGGCTTCCAGCGCCTTTTGGATAACCGCCACGGTGGCGGCGTTCGTCCGGTAGGTCTCTTTCCCACCGCGCAGGATCGCGGCATTGCCGGTTTTCAGGCACAGGGAGGCAACATCAACGGTGACGTTTGGGCGCGCTTCATAAATTACGCCAATTACGCCCAGCGGGACACGACGACGCTCCAGACGCAGACCGCTGTCCAGCAGCCCACCGTCAATCACCTGCCCGACCGGGTCGGCGAGATTACACACCTGGCGTACATCGTCAGCAATCGCTTTCAGACGCGCTGGCGTCAGGGCCAGGCGGTCGAGCATCGCATCGCTCAGGCCGTTGGCTCGCGCCTGCTCAACATCTTGTACGTTCGCGCTGAGGATGCTTTCGGTTTGCGCTTCCAGCTCATCAGCAATGGTTTCCAGTACGCGATTTTTTTCGCGACTGGAAAGCAGCGCCAGCTTATATGACGCGGCTTTGGCAGCAATGCCCATTTTTTCCAGCATATGCCTGTTCCTTAACGGGTAATCATGTCGTCACGATGGACAGCAACCGGGCCGTATTCGTAGCCCAGGATGGTGTCGATCTGTTGTGAGTGATGTCCGGCAATACGGCGCAGCGCATCGCTGTTATAGCGGGTGACGCCGTGGGCAATATCGCGCCCTTCGAGATTGCAGATGCGGATCACTTCACCACGAGAAAAGTTGCCTGTCACGCTTTTAATGCCTTTTGGCAGTAATGAGCTGCCGCGTTCCAGAATCGCTGCGGTAGCGCCCTCATCAACGGTAATTTCCCCGGCAGGCGGCGCGCCGAAGATCCAGCGTTTACGGTTCTCCAGTGGAGAGGCCTGAGCATGAAAACGCGTCCCAACGGAAACGCCTTCCATCACGTCGCCAATCACGCCCGGTTTGCTGCCTGCGGCAATTATGGTGTCGATCCCGGCGCGGCACGCGACATCGGCAGCCTGCAGTTTTGTTCCCATCCCGCCGGTTCCCAGACCCGAGACGCTGTCTCCGGCAATGGCGCGCAGCGCATCATCAATACCGTGCACGTCTTTAATCAGTTCCGCCTGCGGATTGGTGCGTGGATCGGCGGTGAACAGGCCCTGCTGATCGGTCAACAGCAGCAGCTTATCGGCTCCAGCCAGAATTGCCGCCAGCGCTGAGAGGTTGTCGTTATCACCCACTTTAATTTCAGCGGTCGCCACCGCATCATTCTCATTAATGACCGGAACGATGTTGTTATCGAGCAGCGCGCGCAGCGTATCGCGGGCATTGAGGAAGCGCTCTCTGTCTTCCATATCCGCACGCGTCAGCAGCATCTGCCCGATATGAATACCGTAAATCGAGAAAAGCTGTTCCCATAGTTGAATCAGTCGGCTCTGCCCTACCGCCGCCAACAGCTGTTTCGAGGCTATCGTTGCCGGGAGTTCAGGGTAACCAAGATGCTCACGTCCGGCGGCAATCGCGCCTGAGGTAACAATAACAATACGATGCCCTGCGGCATGGAGCTGCGCGCACTGGCGAACCAGTTCTACGATGTGGGCGCGGTTCAGGCGGCGGGATCCGCCCGTTAACACACTGGTGCCAAGTTTTACCACCAGCGTCTGGCTGTCACTCATGATTCTCTGCCATTCAAAATTGGGGAAAATGATATCAAACGAACGTTTTAGCAGGACTGGCCCCGGTTGCCAACAACCAGCGCACAAAGCATGAAATTTTATTGCGCAGGATCAGCAAGCGTAGCGGCAGATTTTGACGCATTTATTACAGAAACAAAAAAACATCCTTTTTTAAAAATATTCTTACTTTGTCATAAAACGTTCATTGCCAGACGTTAAAAACCCTCCTGTCTTTTAACGGGGGATCACACCCAGTGAATATTAGCGCGTACTTTTAATCAGGAATGAAAATGAAAAAGAGCACTCTGGCATTAGTGGTGATGGGAATTGTTGCGTCGGCATCCGTACAGGCAGCGGAAGTGTATAACAAGAACGGTAATAAGCTGGACTTATACGGCAAAGTAAAAGCCATGCATTACATGACGGATTATGACAGCAAAGATGGTGACCAAAGCTATATCCGTTTAGGTTTTAAAGGCGAAACGCAAATTAACGATCAACTGACCGGTTATGGTCGTTGGGAGGCTGAATTCGCCGGCAATAAAGCTGAAAGCGATTCTAACCAACAAAAAACACGTCTGGCCTTCGCTGGTGTGAAATTAAAAGATTTTGGCTCATTTGATTATGGTCGTAACCTGGGTGCGCTGTATGACGTGGAAGCATGGACCGATATGTTCCCGGAATTCGGCGGCGACTCCTCCGCACAGACCGATAACTTTATGACCAAACGTGCCAGCGGCCTGGCAACTTACCGTAACACCGACTTCTTCGGCGTCGTGGATGGCTTGGATCTGACCCTGCAATATCAGGGTAAAAACCAGGACCGCGATGTGAAAAAACAGAACGGCGACGGTTTTGGTACTTCTGTTACCTATGACTTTGGCGGCAGCGATTTTGCGGTGAGCGGCGCTTATACCAACTCCGATCGTACTAACCAGCAGAATCTGCAAACTCGCGGTACAGGCGATAAAGCAGAAGCTTGGGCAACTGGCTTAAAATATGATGCTAACGATATTTATATTGCAACGTTCTATTCTGAAACGCGCAATATGACGCCAATTTCCGGTGGCTTTGCTAATAAAACACAGAACTTCGAAGCGGTCGTTCAGTACCAGTTTGACTTTGGTCTGCGTCCGTCACTGGGTTATGTGCTGTCTAAAGGGAAAGATATTGAAGGCGTCGGCAATGAAGATCTGGTGAATTATATTGATCTCGGCGCAACGTACTATTTCAACAAAAATATGTCCGCGTTTGTCGATTATAAAATCAACCAGCTCGATAGCGATAATAAGCTGGGCATCAACGATGATGATATCGTTGCCGTCGGTATGGTTTATCAGTTCTGATTATACCCGTCATACTTCAAGCTGCATGTGCGTTGGCTTTACTCGCTCACCCCAGTCACGTACTTATGTACGCTCCTGGGGATTCGCTGCGTCGCCGCCTTCCTGCAACTCGAATTATTTAGGGTATAGCATAAAAAATGCCGGATGGGGTTGCGCCGCCATCCGGCATTTTGCTGTTCGTTATGCCGTTAATTTAACCGGTTCATCCTTAAAATCATCGGCAGGCTCCAGCGCCAGATTCAGCGACGTTAACAGCCCACGTAATTTTTCATGGAACTCACGTAAGGTGTATTCCAGTCGCTCTACCACTTCAGTCTCTTTCACCGGCACCGCAGTCCAGTTACCGTCTTTATCAAACAAACCAAACTGATAACTGTACGTGAAGCGTTTTTCCTGCGCCTCCAGTTCCATCCACCAGCCCCAGAACTCGCGTTTCTCAGGGGCGGGTTTCACGTTGACGCAAACAGCCAGACAATCGAAAAAAAATCGATTATCTTCGCACTGCCCTTCCCGGATGTACGGGCCAAGCGCGGTGAATTTCTTGATCAATCTACTTTTCGGATGCCCACTCGGTAACGTCATTACGATCTCCTTAGGTGAAGCACCTGTTTTACCAAATCGATAAAATTTAGCAAACTTTTAACACAATCTCTGATTGATCCAACCGGTTATTTCCTGCAACCCTTTGTCAAAATTGCGATACACCGGATTGAAGGGGATCTCCAGTAGCTTACCATCTGAAGATGAAGATGTGATTAAACGTGACTCTTCTTCCGGGCTAAACGGGTCGTTCTTCCAGAACCCCGAAAGCATTGGCGTCGGGCAGCGTCGCCCCAGCAGGCCCTGCACTTTTAATGAATAGCGATTAAGCTCAACGCGCAGCGCTTCATCGGAGGCGTCATGCATTCCCAGGCGGCTAGCCAGTACATCAAGATACATTTCCGGGACGCTCGCCTGACGCTGCGGGTCACTAAGCAGCGCATGAACCACTGGCCCCAGACAGGCCACCGCCTTCAGACGTGATGATTCCAGATATGCCAGACGTACCGCTACGTTAGCACCAAAGCGGAAACCGAAGGCCGCCACGCGAGTGTGATCCACCCAAGGAACATTAGGCAGCGCTTTTAATACGTGCTGATGAAGCAGGCTGGAATCCTGAGTCAGTTTCCATTTTGATGAGAACCCAACCGACGGCATATCCAGCGTCAGCATGGCAATACCACGCGGAGCAAAGTAGCGCTCATACAGACTGTAATAATCCGTTTGCATGGAATCGAGGCCACCGCACATCAGCACCGTCGGGAACGGACCGTCGCCTTTTGGCATATGCAGGAATCCAGTGATTGGCGCGCCGCCGGTAACGGAAAATTCCATCTCGCGCAACGTCCCCGGCAATCGCTGCGCGGCCTCTTCATAGGCGCGATTGGCCAAAGCCTGTGCCTGTTCTGCCAGCTCATCGCCTTTCAGGTGTGGGTAAGCGGCAATGTTGTACAACGTAGACGCATGCAGCCAGTGGCGTCCGCTCACCTGCGGATCCTCTTCCATAGACGCTTTCTGTTGCCAGTCCATCGCCTGCTTCGCCCACTCATAGATCCAGTTCCCACCGCGATAGCCGATAACCGTATCGTAGAGTTCTTTATCCGTACGCTCGGCTTCGCTCATCACGATACGTGCCTGCACCTCAAGGATTTCACGTGGGTCGACGCCACGCCAGATCCACATCAAACGATTCACCATGCGATACCAGTGGGGAATAGTTTTACCATCCAGGGCAGATTGTACGGACGGCTGCGCGCCGTGATTAAAACGACGAACCAGCGTTGACGTTTCAGGGTGTTTGAAGCGGGGTTTAAACAGGACTTCGCTGAGGTTAGCCTGTGACATGATTGCAGCCTCCATGAGTACTCACTAAGGCATAGTGTAACCTGACACTGCACAAAAAGAACAACGCCCGGCAGTTGCCAGGCGTTGAAAACTTTTTAGATTAGCGACCAGAGATCGGCGGGACGAACACCACGCCCATATCCCACGGCTGCTCAATCCAGGTATCCTGAGGGATATCAACAACATAATCATTCACCAGCGGGCGACCTGCCGGCTTAGCGAAGATAGTAACGAAATGCGCTTTAGGATACATTTCGCGGATCGCAACGGCGGTACCACCGGTGTCAACCAGGTCATCGATTACGATGAAACCTTCACCGTCGCCTTCGGCACGTTTCAGCACTTTCAGTTCGCGCTGGTTGTCGTGATCGTAGCTGGAGATGCATACGGTATCGACATGACGAATACCCAATTCACGCGCCAGCAATGCGCCCGGTACCAGACCACCACGGCTAACGGCAATAATGCCTTTCCATTGTTCAGAAGGCATCAGGCGGCTTGCCAGTTTACGTGCATGGATCTGCAACATGTCCCAGGTGACGACGTATTTTTCGCTCATGTGAAGTGTCCCAGCCTGTTTATCTACGGCTTAAAAAGTGTTCGAGGGGGAAATAGGTTGCGCGAGATTATAGAGATCTGACGCACTAAAAACCAGTGTTTCGCGGAATCCGCGCCTCTTTTTGCATGCTTTATGCTAGCCGTCAGCGGAGAAAGTGGTATTCTCAATCGCATCGCGCAAGCCTGACTTGTGATGTTTTTAATTCTGCTAACCCCGTGGCCTGCAAGCAAGTTTTGTAGGACATCGCCAAGGAGACTCAACGTGTCTGAACTGTCTCAATTATCCCCGCAACCGCTGTGGGATATTTTTGCCAAAATCTGTTCTATTCCTCATCCGTCCTATCATGAAGAGCAGCTCGCTGAACACATTCTGAGCTGGGCCCAGGAAAAAGGTTTCCACGTCGAGCGCGATCAAGTCGGTAATATCCTGATTCGCAAACCCGCTACCGCAGGCATGGAAAACCGTAAACCGGTCGTTCTGCAGGCGCACCTGGATATGGTCCCGCAGAAAAACAACGACACCGTGCACGACTTCACCAAAGATCCTATCCAACCTTATATTGATGGCGAATGGGTAAAAGCCCGTGGCACTACGCTGGGTGCGGATAACGGTATCGGTATGGCGTCCGCGCTGGCCGTTCTGGCTGATGACAGCGTGGTACATGGTCCTCTGGAAGTGCTGCTGACCATGACCGAAGAAGCAGGTATGGATGGCGCGTTTGGTCTGCAGGCTAACTGGCTGCAGGCAGATATCCTGATCAACACCGACTCAGAAGAAGAAGGTGAGATCTACATGGGTTGCGCAGGCGGTATCGACTTTACCTCTAACCTGCCGCTGTCGCGTGAAGCAATCCCTGCTGGCTTCCAGAGCTTTAAGCTGACGTTAAAAGGCCTGAAAGGCGGCCACTCCGGCGGCGAAATCCACGTGGGTCTCGGTAACGCGAACAAGCTGCTGGTACGCTTCCTGGCGGGCCACGCTGAAGAGCTGGATCTGCGTCTGGTTGATTTCAACGGCGGTACGCTGCGTAACGCGATTCCGCGTGAAGCCTTTGCCACCCTGGCCGTGGCTGCAGATAAAGTTGATGCGTTAAAAGCGCTGGTCAACACCTATCAGGAAATCCTGAAAAACGAACTGGAAGCCAAAGAGAAGAACCTGGCTCTGCTGCTGGATGCCGTTACTCAAGACAAAGCCGCGCTGACCGCTGAGTCTCGCGACAGCTTTGTGCGTCTGCTGAACGCCACCCCGAACGGTGTTATCCGCAACTCCGACGTCGCCAAAGGCGTGGTAGAAACTTCCCTGAACGTCGGCGTTGTAACCATGACTGACGACAACGTTGAAATTCACTGCCTGATCCGTTCTCTGATCGACAGCGGTAAAGACTACGTGGTGAGCATGCTGGATTCACTGGGTAAACTGGCTGGCGCGAAAACCCAGGCAAAAGGCGGATACCCAGGCTGGCAGCCGGATGCCAACTCTCCGGTTATGCACCTGGTTCGTGAAACCTATCAGCGTCTGTTCAACAAAACGCCTAACATCCAAATCATCCACGCCGGTCTGGAATGTGGTCTGTTCAAGAAACCGTATCCAGATATGGACATGGTTTCCATCGGGCCAACCATCACTGGTCCACACTCCCCGGATGAACAGGTTCATATCGAAAGCGTCGGCCATTACTGGACGCTGCTGACTGAACTGCTGAAATCTATTCCGGCGAAGTAAGTCTGCGCTAAACGCCGGATGGCGCTGTGCTTATCCGGCCTACATGCTGATTTGTAGGCCGGAGATAGTTTTTACGCAGCCATCCGGCAATACATCAACATCACAGCCCCAACAGTAGTTGCCTTTCCAGCTGTGGATCCAGCAGCGTGACGTGTAATCCCACCAGCCTTACGCCCCGCCCTCCCCGACGTTCATCCCAGGTTTTGCGCGCCGTCGCAATTAAGTCATCTTTACTTAAGCGCGGCCAGACGTGCTCCTGCGTGGTTTGCTGAAAATCATTAAACTTGAGTTTTACTCCCTGTCGAGCGATCAACAGATCCGGTTTTACCTTTGCCAAACGCCGTTCCAGTTCGGGATATAGCCGCTCAATAATCTCCTCACATTCAGCCCACTCATGAATATCTTCTGCCAAAGTACGCTCGACGCCGACTGATTTGCGCAGTCTGTCATTGTTGACGTCGCGCTCATCAATGCCCTGGCTACGTTCCCACAACACGCGACCAAACTTACCAAAACGTTTGAGCAACATGGCCAGGTCGTATTTCTGAACATCCTCGCAGGTTCGCAACCCCATCGCTTCCAGCTTAGCGGCAGAGACTTTGCCAACGCCGGGAATTTTGCCTAACGGTAATGTTCTGAGAAATTCAGGAACATCGGCAGGGGTAATCACATATTGCCCATTGGGTTTGTTGAGATCGGAGGCTATTTTTGCCAGAAATTTGACCGGCGCAATTCCGGCAGAGGCGGTTAACTGTAGCTCGGCAAAAATTGTCTGGCGGATCTCCTGAGCGATCAGCGTAGCTGAGCCATGGCAGTGAGTGCTGTCAGTCACATCCAGATAGGCTTCATCCAGCGAAAGCGGTTCTATCAGCGAGGTATAGCGGGAGAAAATAGCCTGAATCTGGCGGGAGGCTTCTTTATAGGCCTCGTAACGACCAGGTAATAACGTGAGATGCGGGCACAGTTTTAACGCCATTCCGGTCGGCATTGCGCTACGCACACCAAATTTGCGCGCCGGGTAATTGGCCGTGCTGATGACTCCCCGACGTTCACGACTGCCGCCAATAGCAATGGGAATATCACGCAAGGCGGGGTTGTCGCGCATTTCCACCGCCGCGAAAAAGCAGTCCATATCGACATGTATGATTTTGCGCATGACTCACCTCTCATAACACTGTTTAAGTATACAGTATTTTTACGATATGAGAAGCCTGTACCTTTGCTACGTAAGTGCGGGTCCATTCATCACAAAGCGCGCATCACACAGATAACGCACAATGTCTTTTGGCGCATGGTCGGCGGGATTTCCTGCCGTACTGACAAACAACTTATTCACTTTGCGCACATTTGCCCGCAAAATTTTTTCAATCGTCATCAGACGAAAAGCATCATCTTCGACACAGAACAACTCGTAATCCCCCAGGCGCTCTCCACAGATTTCACAGTGGTTCATCCAATAACGTAGCCCGGTCGTTTTACTTTTATCCAGGTAGTAATTGCTGGCTTTGATGTTCTTTTTTATCTCTTCCGGCAGCGTGTTGATATGGAACAAAAATGTATTGCGCCGCACGGACACCCATCTTTTATCATCCTGATTTTGTTTGATAAACCGGGTAAACATCACACCATGAATATGCGTGGGCTGATGGCAATTCCAGCATTGCATTTTCGACGTAATAACCAGGTAATAAGGAGCCACAATATTAAAATTGTCCGTCGCGTAAACATGCTCGCGCAGCGCCTCATTTAACTCATGAGGTTCGGTGTACCAGATACCTGAAACCGGGTCGAAATGCGCCCCCTGACAAGCCACATCGGTGACGTTATCAGTATGAATATCCAATGGAATAATATGGGTTACATCTATCACATGACCTTCCTGAGGGATAATTTTCCCCCACGTTGCGTGGGGGCAGAGAACAGAATTAATGAGTGACGGGAACAGAGGGCTGACGTAAAGAGGTCACCTGCTTTTGTTTGTCCAGCTTATCAACCAGTGGCTGCACCACTTTCTCGCCGTGCTGACCAAAATATTGATACAGCGTATCGGAAGCACTTTGCGTTAACACCATGATCTCAATACGGCGGTTGCCTGCGCTTTCCGGGTTTTTCGCATCCAGCAGCATTTGGTCCGCCATGGCGCTAACCTGCATGACTTTATCCTGCGGCATGCCGGCATCTTCCAGCACGCGTCGTGCTGACAAAGCACGGTCGCCGGAGAGGTTCCAGTTGTTGTAAATGTTGCTCTTATAGCTCATCGCATCCGTATGTCCGGTAATGATGAGCTTGTTGTCCAGCGAGTCAAACACGGGGGTCAGCTCAACCAGCAGCGATTTAAAGAACGGCATAATTTTGGCGCTGCCGCGTTCAAACATATTCCGGTTCTGGTCATCTTTAATCAGTACGCGTAACCCCTGAGGAACAATCTCCATCTCGAGGTTGGTTTCCATATGTGCGTTGCGGGCAATGACGTTAATATCGGTCGCCAGCTCGCCCAATTCACGCGCTGATTTTTGCTTCAGCAACACCGCTTTTTCATTTACATCCAGCGCTTTTTTGGCGTTATCTTCTGTTATCTTCGCCGTCTCTTGCGGGGTAACCGTTTTATCCAGCTTGTTGCGCGTGACGTTTTTCTTCTGCGCACCCGGCGCTATCGGCTGCTTGCCCAGCTTGTTTAAAGGTGCCATACCGCCACCGTTAAAGATTGACTGGCCATGCAGCGCCGCCACAATATTTTCTCGGTCAGCCTTGCTGACACTGTTCACAATCCACAGCGTCATAAACAGCGCCATCATCGCCAGCGTAAAGTCAGCAAAGGCGACCTTCCACGCCCCGCCATGATGGCCTGCATGATGCTTTTTAATTTGTCGGCGGATAATGGTGGTTTTCGCGCCGCGATCGCGACGATTTGGCCCCTTCCTCATGCTTATTCCTGCTCCAGCATCGCATTAACCCATGCATCCAGATTGGCGAAAGTGGGTTTAGAGGCCAGATGGAGAAGCTTACGGCCAGCATCGACCGCCAGTAGCGTCGGTTTACCGCCCGCTTGCGCCACCAGCACGGTACGTACGCATTCGAGCAGCGAATGCTCTGCCCGCGCCTGCTGTTCCATGGCGTTTGCCAGCGGGTCCATCAGACAATAACAGATGAATACCCCTAAGAATGTCCCCACCAACGCCGCCGCCACTTTCAAACCGATAAGCGCAATGGAGCCATCGATAGACTGCATGGTGATGATAATCCCCAATACCGCAGCACAAATGCCAAATCCAGGCATCGCCTCTGCGGTACGCTGCAAGGAGCGCGAAGGGGTTAACAAAGATTCTTCCGCGGTATCCAGTTCCTGATCGAGGATCCCTTCCAGTTCATGGGCATCGATTTTACCCATCGCCATTAGACGGAAGTTATCGGCGATAAATGTCACCAGTCGCTTCTGAGTCAGCACCAGCGGGTATTTCTGGAAAATGGTGCTTTCTTCCGGCTGCTCGATATGCTGATCCAGCATACGCAGACCGCCGTTTTGCACCATTTCCAGCAACTCATACAGGCACATCAGTAGCTGACGCTGAAACTCCGGCCCCATTTTCTTTTTACTGATAACCCCTTTGATCTGGTGGACGATCTCTTTCAGTACATGTACCGGGTTACCAATAATCATCGCCCCCAGACCAGCACCGACGATAATAATAATTTCTGCTGGCTGCCAAATAGCAATTAACTGCCCACCAGCCTCAAAGTAGCCGCCAAATACGCAGCCCAAAACCACTAATAAACCAAAAATCTTTTGCATTACGTCCTCCGCATGTTGATTCGGAATTGTTAATCTGGATATAAACAATCACGAATCTTGTGCGTGATTTTTTTATTCATTTGACAAATTCGGGCTTCGGTCAGCCCTAATACCAGCGCGATCTCTTTTAAATTCATATCGTGTTGGTAATACATTGAGAGCACGAGGTTCTCTTTTTCGCTGAGCTGGCTCAGGGCGTAACTCAACATTTCCTGGGTGACGAATTGCTCCTCAAGCCCCCGCCCTTCGAGCGGTGCAATCGGCATATCGCCATTCAGTAATTCATCCAGACTGGCCAGCGTTTCGGCGCCTTCCAACTGTTGATATTCCTGATAATCCTCAGACGATAATCCCAGCCGGGACAGCTCCTCCCATGAGGGTTCATGCCCAAGCTGTGTGCGCGCATCACGAATCAAATCTTTAATCTGATGGTATTTTTGCCGTAACTGGCGAGGCCGCCAGTCGAGACTGCGCAGCTCATCCAGAATTGCGCCACGTATGCGGTGAACAGCATAACCGGCAAAACCTTCGTCTGGCTGACCGTAGCGGCGAATCGCGTTCAGCAATCCCATCAGCGCCGTTTGTTCCATATCCTGCCTGTCCATAACGCAGGTACATTGCGGCGCAAGTTGACGCACCACTTTGCGCACCAAAGGTAGATAAGCCTGTAAATAATGGCTCTCTTGCTTTGGCGTGAGCACGGGCGTCGCATTAAAGTCTTCTGACTCGTAAGCATCCTGTATCATGTTATTTCCTGGCTTGTCGCTTATTGGAACACGACTTTTTTCACGGTAATGATTCCAACTTATTGATAGTGTTTTATGTTCAGATAATGCCCGATGACTTTGTCATGCAGCTCCACCGATTT
>PPYE01207785.1_pt1 | contig 20016 bp, 21 predicted proteins | sample 1559881 | NCBI WGS metagenome assembly PPYE01 (sample SAMN08240022, study PRJNA423297) | Human gut metagenome, whole genome shotgun sequencing project.
TCTGGGCGAGATCTATTTTCAGATCTGCTGCTTCCTGCTGGCTGTCGGCTCAGCCATCGCCATCCAGCCGGTCATGACCCTGATCATGATCGCCGTCAGCGTGCTGACCGCCGCGTTTCCCAAGCTGACGGAAAAGCGCCTGCAGACGTATCAGGAGAACGAGCAGCAGGCGAAGGCCGGCTATCTGACGGCGATCACGCAGATCTTCTCTGGATTTTTCCAGCTGAAAATTTTCAACGCATTTTCAGGTGCCAACCGCGCCCATGACGAAGCAAACGAAAATCTTTACCGGAAAAAGCTCCGCTCCCGCCGCATCCGCAGGATCCTGTACGCGGGCGCGTATGGCTGCGGCAATCTGGTCGTGCTCGGCACGTGGGTGCTCGGCCTGTTTTTCGTTGCGCGCGGCGTCATCACGCTTCCGGCGCTCATCACCTTTGCGGGCCTCATGAACCTCGTCGCCGGGCCGGTGCAGATCATCAGCGAACGCTATTCCTCGACCATCGCCGCCTCGGCGGTCTGTAAGCGCGTGCTTGCCTTCCTGGACGAGCCGACAGATGAAGCGTCCGGCTGGGGCAGCCAGCCGCTCACCCGCGTGGAGACCGTCTCGCTCCGGGATATTTCCTGCCGTAGAGGGGAACGAGAAATTTTAAAGCACGTCGATCTGACGCTCCAAAAGGGCGACCGCATCGCGCTGCTCGGCGAGAGCGGGGCGGGGAAGTCGACGCTTTTGAAGGTGCTGGCCGCCATGTGCGGCGCGGAAGGCGAATACACCATCAACGGCCGCCCCTGCCATGCCTACCGGTACGCGGATTTCCGCCGGCAGGTCACGCTGCTGGCCCAGAAGACCTTCGTCTTCAGCGCCTCCATCCGCGACAATCTCACCATGTTCTCCGGCACGGCGCAGCAGGATGAAGCGCTTGTAAAGACCCTTGCCGCTGCCGGTCTTTCCGAATGGTACGCCGACCGCGGCGCGTCCATGGATGCAGCGATCGGCGGGGAGGCGCACGCGCTCTCCGGCGGCGAGGAACGCAGGCTCGATCTTGCGCGGACGCTTTGGCGGCAGGGCAGTCTTGTCATGCTGGACGAGCCGACTGCCGGACTGGACGAAAAAACGCGCGTCGAGCTGGAAAAGCAGATTGCGCAGCTTCCATGCGACATCCTGATCGTCGCCATGCACAATTATTCCCCGGAGTTTTTAGACAGCTTCACCAAGGTGCTCCGCATCCGGGACGGAGAACTGGAACCGTAAACCATCGGTCAATGATCGAACAGAATAAAAGGAGAAACCATCATGCATTTTACCTACAGAACCAGAGGCACCTGCTCGCAGCAGATCCTGTTTGACGTCGACGGCAAGACCGTCCGGAATATCGAATTCATCGGCGGCTGCAACGGCAACCTGCAGGGGATCTCCAAGCTTGTCGAGGGGATGGACATCGATACCGTCATCGAGCGGCTGGACGGCATCCACTGCGGCATGAAAGAGACCTCCTGTCCCGACCAGCTGGCGACCGCGCTGAAGCAGGCACGCGAAAAGCTGGCGGAAAACGCCTGATCTAGGTTGTCTCTGAAAACTGCCAACGCACCCGGACAGCGGGCCTTTTCACGCTGTGCTGCGTCATTTTTCCTTGAAATACGTCAGTATTCCTGCGAAAAAATGTCTTGCCCAGCGCGAAAATTCCTCGCTGCCGGTCACATCGTCAGTTTTCAGATACACCCCAACAAAAAACGCGCCCGGACGGCTCAAAAACCTCCGGGCGCGTTTTTTATGTGTTTTCCCTGACCCATTTGACGGCGAACTCCGCAAACCGGCTGGCGGCCGGGCCGGGCGCGTCAGAGGCGGCGGCCAGCGCGATCGTGCGGCTGGCGGGCGGATCGATCGGGCGGATCTCCACGCCGTCCGTGTTGCCGCGCAGCAGCAGCGACGGCATGATGCTCACGCCCAGCCCCTGCCGGACCATGGCGATGACGGCGTAGTCGTCCTTCGTCTCAAAGCGGATGTTCGGCTTGACGCTCAGCGCGCGGAACGCGCGCCGCACATCGTGGTTGGAGGATTCCAGCAGCGAGATGAACGGCTCCTTTGCCAGCTCCTCCACCGGGCAGACCGGCCCCGCCGCCAGCGGGTGCCCCTTGGGCAGGACCGCGGCCAGCGCATCCTCATATAAAGGCACGCAGCTGCAGCCGGGGCGGGCAGGGAGCGTCGTGAACGCCAGATCGACGCTCCCTGCGCCGAGCCAGGTGTCGATATCGTGGTAATCGCCGTTGAACAGCTGAAAATCCACCTGCGGATACGCCTGCTGGAACTGCATCATCATCGCCGGCAGCCAGTGCGTGGCGACGCTCGTGAACGTTCCGATGCGGATCTTGCCGGTGACGAGCGTGTGGAGCGCGGCCGCCGCCTGCCGCAGCAGCTTTTCCTGCCGCACGATCTCATGGATGTAGGGCATCATCTGCTCGCCCTCGGGCGTGAGCCGCGCGCCGGTCCGTGTGCGCTTGAGCAGCGGCAACTGCAGCTCCGCCTCGATGGCGGCGAGCATATGGCTGACGCCCGACTGCGTCAGTCCGAGCTCCTGCGCAGCCTTCGTCAGCGACGACAGCTCAACCGTTTTCTCCAATACCTCATATTTCTTCGTATCCATGGAAAATTTCCTCTTGCATTTTTCACTTTAACGTGATATCATACGCGCATGTTATGCGATTCCTTGATATTATACATGATAAAACGTAATGTGTCAAGGGGAGAGAAAAAGGAGAAACAGTATGAGCGGAGCAAATTTGCAGCATCTGCTGGCCATGGTCCTGTATATGGCCGCAGTCGTGGGGATCGGTATCTATTTTGTCGGACGGGCGAACAAGGACGCGGAGTCCTATTTCCTCGGCGGCCGCAGCCTCGGCCCGTGGGTCACGGCATTCAGCGCGGAGGCCTCGGATATGTCCGGCTATCTGCTGATGGGCCTGCCCGGCCTCGCGTATTGGACGGGGCTTGCCGACGCGGGCTGGACCTGCATCGGCCTTGCCATCGGCACATATCTCAACTTCCTGATCGTCTCCAAGCGGCTGCGCCGCTATTCGATCGCCGTGGACGCTTTCACGCTCCCGGATTTCTTCTCGAACCGCTTCCATGAGAAGAAAAAGATCATCATGACGATCTGCTCGCTGATCATCATCATCTTCTTCAGCGTCTACGCGGCACAGTGCCTGTCGACCTGCGGCAAGCTGTTTGCGAACCTCTTCGGCTTCTCCTACGGCGGCATGATGATCGTCGCGGCCGTGTTCGTGCTGGCCTATACTTTCCTCGGCGGGTATCTGGCCGAGAGCGCGTCCGATTTCATGCAGGGCGTCGTGATGGTGACGGTCCTCGTGCTGATCCTCGTCCTGTCTGTCGTGTCCGCAGGCGGACTGCATACGGTCATCAATAACGCGAAGAACATCGACGGCTTCTTCTCCATGGTCCGCACGGCCACCCCGTCGACCACCGAGGTCAATGTCTTCGGCGCCAGCAAGCCCTACGGCGTGCTGTCCATCGCGTCCTGCCTGGCCTGGGGCCTTGGCTACTTCGGCATGCCGCAGGTCCTGCTCCGGTTCATGGGCATCCGTTCGGAGCATGAGCTGGGCCGCTCCCGCCGCGTGGCGATCATCTGGGTCGTCATCTCCATGGCCGCCGCCGTGTTCATCGGCGTCGTCGGCCGCAGCGTCGCGGGGCTCGATTACCTCTCCAACAACGACGCGGAGAACATCTTCATCGACGCCGCGACGTCCTATCTGCCGCCCATCCTCGCGGGCTTTGCCTGCGCGGGTGTCCTGGCCGCGGCCATCTCGTCCTCTGATTCCTATCTGCTGATCTCGGCCAGCGCCGTCAGCCAGAACCTCTACCGCGGCGTATTCAAGAAGGACGCCACCGAAAAGCAGGTCATGTGGTGCTCGCGCATCACGCTCGTCATCATCACCATCGTCGCCATGGCGATCGCTTGGAACTCCAATTCCACCATCTTCGGCATCACCTCGTTTGCCTGGGCCGGCTTCGGCGCGGCCTTTGGCCCGCTGATGCTGCTGAGCCTGTTCTGGAAGCGCACGACCTATCAGGGCGCGATCGCCGGCATGGTCGCGGGCGGCGCGATGGTCTTCTTCTGGAAGCTGGTTCTGAAGCCCCTCGGCGGCATGTTCGGCATCTATGAGCTGCTGCCCGCATTCATCTTCAGCGTTCTTGTGATCGTCATCGTCTCCCTCTGCACGGCAGAGCCCGACGCACAGATCACGGAGGAGTTCGACAAAGTCAAGTCCGGCAAGGGCCTGCAGTAAACAAAAAACAGAAAAAATCGGCGGGTATCCGGCACGAAAGCCGGATACCCGCCGTCTTTGTATCAAAAAAACCTACCCGTAAGCGTCTTACGGGTAGGTTTTAGTCGCTTGCCTTATGAAAACAGGTAATGCTTTACGAGCTCCTGCAGCAGCTCATCGCGGTCGAGCTTGCAGATCAGGCTGCGGGCATTGTTGTAATTTGTGATGTAAGTGGGGTCCTCAGACAGGAGATAACCGACGATCTGGTTGATGGGGTTATAGCCTTTTTCGCTGAGTGCGCCATATACCGCGGTCAGGATCGTTTTCATTTCCTCACTGCTGTCCTCCGGTACCACAAATTTGATGGTGTTGTCATTCATAACGGTTAGCCTCCTTCTTTTGAGCTTGTGCCACTATCATAATATATTGTGCCCGGTTTGTAAATGCGTCCAACATTTCATTTGTGTTACAATTTCCCCAAAAGCACAAGATTTAGCGTCCGGCCGACAAAAAGGACGTGCCCATCGGGCACGTCCTTTTTCGCATAAAACTCAGCGCAGCGAAACGCCGAGGTCGTTTTTGAGCTTTTCGAGTACCGCGTTCATCACGCCGGTGGTGTCCTCGTCGGTGAGCGTGCGGTCGTCCGCGCGCAGCTCGAGACTGAAGGCGATGCTCTTCTTGCCCGGGGCAATGCCGGGGCCGCGGTAGATGTCAAACAGCTGGACCGAGCGCAGCAGCTTGCCGCCGGCCTTCTTAATGCAGGCTTCGAGCATGCCGACCGTCATCGATTCCTCGCAGACCAGCGCTAGATCGCGGCTGACCGTCGGGAACTTCGGCAGGCTGTGGAACACGCGCTCCGGCGCGAGAACGGCCTGCAGGCCCGTGAAGTCGAGCTCCGCAACGTAGACCTCGCCGCCGATGCCGTAGGTCTCGGCGACCAGCGGGTGGATCTGGCCGATGACGCCCATCTTCTTGCCGTCGATCACGATATCGGCGCAGCGGCCGGGATGATAGCTCGGGTTCTTGGTGTCGGCGATATAGGTAGCCGGATGCACGTTCAGCTGGTCGAGGATCGCGTCGATCTCGCCCTTGAGCGTGAAGAAGTTCTCATGCTCGCCGTAGGTGCCGAAGATCATCCGCTTGGGCTCGTCGGGCAGCTTTTCGCCGTCCTTCGGCAGATAGATCTTGCCGATCTCATAGAGCTTCACGCCCTTGTTCTTGAACGCGAAGTTGCGGGAGAGGATATCCAGCATGCTGGGCAGGATGACCGTGCGCATGATGGAGGTATCTTCGCCCAGGGGGTTTATGAGCTTGACGGTCCTGCGCAGCGGGCTGTCAGCCGGGACGCGGATGGCATCGAACGAAGCGGGGGAGACGAAGGAGTAGGTGATGATCTCGCTGTAGCCCATCGCTCTGGCCGCTGCGCCTGCAGCGTTTTCAAGCTTCTGCGCGTCCGAATAGCCGCCCATGGTGGTCGCGCCGCGCATCAGCGTGGTCTCGATGTTGTTGTAGCCGTAATAGCGGGCGACTTCCTCTGCAATATCTGCTATGACGCGCAGATCCGGCCGCCACGACGGGACCTGGATCATGCCGTCCACGACCGGCACTTCCTCGCGGCGCAGATACTCGATCATATCCGCCTCGGGGATGTCGGTGCCGAGCAGGGCGTTGATGCGCTCCGGCTCGAGCTTGACCGTGACAGGCTGCGGGACATAGTTCAGCACGTCGATCATGCCGTCCATGACCTCGCCCGCGCCCAGCATCTCGACCAGCTCACACGCGCGGTTGACAGCCGGGACAGTCAGCATCGGGTCAATGTCCTTTTCAAACTTGGCCGAGGCGTCCGTGCGCATGCCGAGCGCCAGTGCCGTCTTGCGGATGGAGGAGCCGAGGAAGTTGGCGGATTCGAAGACCACGTCGACCGTATCGTCCACGATCTCACTGTTTTCGCCGCCCATGACGCCCGCCAGGCCGACCGGCTTGGTCTCGTCCGCGATGACGAGCATATCGGGCTGGAGCGCGCGTACATTGCCGTCAAGCGTGGTGAGCGTCTTGTCCTCGCCTGCGCGGCGGACGACGATCTTGCCGCCCTTCACGTAGCGGTAGTCGAACGCGTGCATCGGCTGGCCGTACTCGACCATGACGTAGTTGGTGATATCGACGATGTTGTTGATCGGGCGAATACCGGCCGAACGCAGGCGCTGGCGCATCCACTTGGGGCTGGGTGCGATTTTGACGTTGCGGACCATACGGGCCGTGTAGCGCGGGCACAGATCGTCCGCCTGTACGTCAACGTCCAGCAGCTCGCCCAGATCGCCCTCTGCGCCGCCCTTGACGACCGGCTCATGGTGCTTCATCGGCACGTTGAACGCCGCGGCGGTCTCACGCGCCAGACCGATGAGCGAGTAGCAGTCCGGGCGGTTGTTGGTGATCTCGAATTCCACGATGGAGTCGTCGTTGCCGATGACGATGTTCATGTCTTCGCCGACCGTGCAGCCCTCGTCGTTCAGGATCCAGATGCCGTCGGCATACGCCTCCGGGCAGTCGTGCTCAGTCAGGCCCAGCTCTTTGTACGAGCACAGCATGCCGCAGGACTCGACGCCTCGGAGCTTGCCCTTGGTGATGTGGATGCCGCCGGGCAGATACGAGTTGTGCTGCGCGACCGGGACGAGATCGCCCTCGTGCACGTTCTGTGCGCCGGTGACGATCTGCACAGGCTCGCCCGTGCCGCAGTCGACCATGCAGACCCACATATGATCGGAATTTTCGTGCTTCTTCATCGAAAGAACCTTGCCGACGACGACGTTCTTGATCTCGGCGTCCATGCGCTCGGTCGTCTCGACCTTCTGACCGGCGAGGGTCATGACAGAGTCATATTCTTTATCCGTAGCCGTGATGTCAACGAATTCGCGGAGCCATTTTCTCGAAATATTCATGTCATACCCTCCTTAGAACTGAGACAGGAAGCGGATGTCGTTCTCGAAGATCATGCGCATGTCGCTGATCTTGAACCGGCGCATGGCCATACGCTCCAGACCGATGCCGAAGGCAAAGCCGGAATAGATCTCCGGATCGATGCCGCAGCCGGCCAGCACCTTCGGGTGCACCATACCGGCGCCCAGCAGCTCAATCCAGCCCTCACCCTTGCAGGTCGGGCAGCCCTTGCCGCGGCAGTTGAAGCACTGCACGTCGACCTCGCAGCTCGGCTCGGTGAACGGGAAGTGGTGCGGGCGGAAGCGGACGACGGAGTCCTGACCGTACATGGCCTTGATGAGCGTCTCGAGCGTGCCCTTGAGGTCCGCCATCGTGATGCCCTTGTCGATGACCAGACCTTCGATCTGGTGGAACATCGGCGAGTGTGTCGCGTCGACCTCGTCCTTGCGGTACACGCGGCCGGGGGCCAGAATGCGGATGGGCGGCTGGCCGATGGCCTCCATGGCGCGGATCTGCATCGGGCTCGTCTGCGTGCGCAGGAGGACTTCCTCGTCATCCGTCACATAGAACGTGTCGCTGCGGTCGCGGGAAGGGTGGTTCTCGGCGATGTTGAGCTTGGTGAAGTTGTAGTCGGCAAGCTCGACCTCCGGGCCGTCAAGGATCTTGAAGCCCATGGAGATGAAGATATCCTTGGCCTCGTCGAGCGCCTTGTTCATCGGGTGCCGGTGGCCCAGCTGCACGGGCGTGCCGGGGATGGTCACGTCGATGGCCTCGGCCTCGAGCCGGGCCTCGAGCGCCTTTTCCTTGAGCTCCGTGCGGACCGTCTCGATCTTTTCCTCGATGGCCGCGCGGACGTTGTTTGCGACCTGACCCATGACCGGGCGCTCTTCCGCAGACAGCTTGCCCATCATCTTCAGAACGCCTGTCAGCTCGCCCTTCTTGCCGAGGAACCGCACGCGCAGCGCGTCCAGCTCACCGGCGTCCTTGACGCCGTCCAGCGCGCCGAGCGCTTCCTGCCGGATCTTTTCCAGTTGTTCTTTCATAAACGAATGCTCCTTTTCGTCATAATACAAAAAAATAAAGCCCTCCGTCCTGATAGGGGACGAAAGACCAGGCTTCCGCGGTACCACCCGCTGTTCGCAGAAAATCTGCGCTGCTTTTGGCCCGGTAACGGCGGCCATGCCGGCGCGTCTTAGTAGGGAAGACCCGTTCAGGCGGCAGCTCCCGAGAGAAAGCCCCAAATCTCCGCCGGCAGACGGCTCTCAGCACCCCGTCCTCTCTGCAGCCGGTCTTGGGAACCTCGATCACAGTTCCCTTGGAAATCAGGACAGCTCGTTCCTCGCTTTTCCAGATATCAGATGCATTTTAGCACAAAACCCCCCGTTTGGCAACAGCTTTTTCGGGAAAAAGCCTTTCCCGCAGGGGGAAAGGCTTTTATAGGCTCAGACAGGGTCGCCTTCTGGGGCGCGGGCGTCGCCGAAGAAGAAGACGGCGACGGTCCCGGGACCGGAGTGGGAGGCGACGATCGTGCCGATGTCGCAGATGCGGACCTCACCGTCCAGATGCGGGAAGGCGGCCTCCACAGCGGCCTTGGTCGCCAGCGCGTCCGACAGGCAGTTGGAGTGGCAGATGAAGGCCTTGCCGGCGTAATCTACGCCGCCCTGCGCGTGGCGCTTCATGGTCTCAACGGTGCGGGCGACGGCGTTTTTCTTGCCGCGGACCTTATCGTAGGCGATGATGCGGCCCTTGTCGTCCAGCCGCATGATCGGGCAGATGCCGAGCACCGTACCGATCGCGGCGGCCGCGCCGGACATGCGCCCGCTGCGGCGGTAGAATTTGAGCTCCGTGGAGTAGAACTGATGGTGTACGTTCTGCCGCATGGCCATCGTCCAGTCGGCGATCTCGTCCATGCTCTTTCCGGCGTCGCGCAGATCGGCTGCGCCGTCGACCAGCAGGCCGTAGCCGGAGGACGAGCAGAGCGAGTCGATCACGACGAGCTTCCGCTCCGGATATTTTTCCCGCAGGCTCTCGGCGGCCAGCATAGCGTTCTGCACAGAGGCGGTCATGCCGGAGCCGAACGCGATATGCAGCACGTCGCCCTGCTGCAGCAGCGCATCGAAGAAGGATTCATACTGGAATTCGTTCAGCTGCGCGGTGGTCGGCAGCTTTCCCTCGTCCAGAAAGCCGTAGAATCGCGGCAGCGCCGCCGGGTCGCGGCCCATATCGTCCTCATAGCTGACGCCGTCGACCTGATAGGAGTAGAACAGCACGGGGATCCCGCGCGCTTCGCAGTAGGAATAGGGCAGATCGATGGTAGACTCACACGAAAGAATGAAGCTTGTTTCCATGTCGCAACCTCCGTAATGTTATTCTCTCTTATCATAACCGCACACGGCGTAAAAAGAAAACGGGCAATCGGAGCCGAATGCCTGTATGCCGTTCAGTGGGACGCCATGCCAAGGCTCTGCGTGACCATCGCGTCGAAGCCGCCGCGGTAGAGCGTACACAGCCGGTCGAACTGCGCTTGGATATCATAGCGCATATCGTTCGACAGCCACTCGACGATCTGACCATAGCATTCGCACTGCCAGAAACGGATCAGGATATCCTGATCCTCCTTGCTGATCGGCAGATCGCCGTAGGCGGCCGCCGCGTAGGCCTCGACTGTGTGGCGGCAGATCTGCATCAGATAGAACGCGACGGTGTCGTGGCTGATCGAGCGGTACATATGCATAACGGCCCGCCGGTTTTCCGTCATGAACTGGACGGCGGCATGCAGGCAGGCCGCCGGGGATTCCGGATTGGCGTATTCCCGCACAATGCTGTCCGCTCGTTCGGTGATGATCTCGGTCGCAAGGGAGGGGATATCGGCAAAGTGGTAGTAGAACGTGTTGCGGTTGATCCCGCAGTCCTCCACGATGGCCTTGACGGTGACCCGACTGAGCGGACGCTCATTCAGGAGCTTCAGAAACGAGTTTTTGATGGCTTGCTTGGTGTAAGCGGACATATCAGACCTCCTGCGCCGCAATGCGAAACTGCATATGAAAACACGCGGTAAGATACTATTAAGATACCAGACGGGACGTGGAAAGTCAATCGGCCGCGCTGCCGGCTTTTCGTCTGCCGCCCGGATGACAGAACTTCCTTGTCAAGCGGGAAAAACTGTGATAGAATACATAAAATATATGGACACACAGGTGGGACAGAGATTTGGACGGATTTGTTTCGTGGCTCAGGCAGCTGCAGTTTGACGGCGTCTGGCAGACGGCGCTGCTGGTGGCGGCGTCGCTGCTGTGCATCACCTTTCATGAGACCTGCCACGGCCTCGCGGCTTACCGCCTCGGCGACCCGACGGCCAAACGCGCCGGGCGGCTGACGCTCAATCCGCTGCGGCACGTCGATATCGGCGGCCTTTTGATGATGGCGCTGTTCCGCTTCGGCTGGGCGAAGCCCGTGCCGGTCGATATGCGCAACTTCAAACACCCGAAGCGCGACATGGCCCTGACCGCTGCGGCAGGCCCGGTATCCAACGTGCTGCTGGCGTATCTGGCCGTGCTGCTGCGCGGCCTGTGCTCCGTATGGTACTACGTCTCCGGCTCTATGGCCGTGTATGCGCTGGCCCTGTTTTTCTATTACGTAGAGATCATCTCGGCCGGTCTTGCCGTGTTCAACGTCTTTCCGATCCCGCCGCTCGACGGATCGAAGGTGTTGTTTTCCTGCCTGTCAGACCGGGCGTATGACTGGCTGATGCGCTATGAGCGCTACGGCATGGCGCTTCTGATGCTCCTGCTGCTGACCGGCGTTCTGGATGTGCCGTTGGAATTTTTGCGCGACGGACTTCTGAACGGACTGGAAGCCATCGGCACCTGGCCGGTGCAGCTGCTGCTTGCGCTGCGCTGAGTTTACTTTGGGAGTTCTTACTGCATGGATGAACCGCGATACCACCTCGGCAGCGTCGTACACGCGAAGGGCGAGACGCTGGAGGATTTTGACGGCCCTCTGGACGTCATCCTCCTGCTGCTGAGCAAAAATAAAATAGAGATCCAGGATATCCAGATCTCCGCCATTCTGGAGCAGTATCTGGCCTATCTGGATGAAATGAAGCGGATGGATATGGAGATCGCCAGCGAGTTCATCGCCATGGCGTCCTACCTCATGTACATCAAGACACGCATGCTCCTGTCCAAAGCCGAGCAGGAAGAAGCGCAGAGCGAGATGGACAAGCTCGTCGAATCCCTGCAGAAGCGGCAGCGGCAGGACGCCTATCAGCAGATCCAGAAGGCCGCAAAGCAGCTGGGCGCGCGCAATGAGCTGGGCCTCGGCCTGTTTACCAAGGGCCCGGAGCCCTATCAGCCGGACCAAACCTACCGCTACCGGCATGACCGCGCCGACCTCACCGCGGCTCTCGCCGCCATGCAGGACCGGACGGAGCGGCGTCTGCCGCCGCCGGTGAGCAACTTTGCCGGCATTGTCGGCACGGAGCCCTATCCCGTCACCCAGAAGGCCAAACAGGTCATCAGCCGCCTGATCTCCCACGGCGTGATGCGCTTTCTCGCCCTGTTCAAGGGCAGCCGCAGCCGCTCGGAGATCGTGGCGACTTTCCTCGCCGTGCTGGAGCTGTGCCGCCTGCGGTCCGTATCCGTGGGCGAGGACGAGAACGGCGAACCGTCGGTCACGTATCTGAAAACACCGGATGCGGACGTGCAGACGGATATTTCCTGACAGGAGGCAAACCTTGGAGCAGAACGATTTACAGCGGGCCCTGATGGCCGTCCTGTTCGCCGCGGGCGAGCCGGTCGATGCCAAGCGCCTGAGCCAGACGCTCGAGCACGACGAAGATGAGATCCACGCGGCCTGCAAGGCCCTGATGGACGAGCTGAGCTATACCCGCAGCGGCATCCGCATCGTGCGGCTGGAAAATGCCTATCAGATGTGCTCGTCGCCCGAGATGGCGGAATATGTGACAAAAACGCTTGAGACCCGCAAGCCGCCCAAGCTCTCGCCCTCGCAGCTCGAGACGCTGACGGTCATCGCCTACTACCAGCCCGCGACCAAGGCGCTGGTCGAGCAGATCCGCGGCGTCGACAGCGCCTACTGCGTCAGTGCGCTCGTGACCAAAAAGCTCATCCGCGAGTGCGGCAGGCTCAACGTGCCCGGCCGCCCCATCGTCTATGAGACGACGCCGGACTTCCTGCGCGTGTTCGGTCTGGAATCCCTCGCGGACCTGCCGCAGATCGAGAAGGTCGACCTTCATGTCGACCCGTCGCAGATCGACCCGATCGAGCAGAAGCCGGATGCGCCGCAGACGGAAGACCAGCTGCCTGCGCAGCAGGAGATCCCGCTATGACCTGGACGTGGTGGATGACGCTGGCCGTGATCCTGGCTGTGCTGCTGCTGATCGGCTGCATCCCCGTGGGCGTTGACGCCGCCTACGGCGAGGGCGGTATCCGGCTGGCGGTGAAGATCTGGCTGTTTCGCCTGCAGCTCCTGCCGCAGAAGCCCAAAAAGAAGAAAAAACCAGCAAAAAAGGCTGCTCCAAAGCAAAAAAAGCCCGCGCCGGAAAAACCGGCAGGGGAGAAAAAGCCCAACCCGCTGCTCTCCGGCGGCGTGGACGGCATTCTGGAGCTGCTGGACCTCGGCGTCCAGACGCTCGGCGATCTGCGCCGCAAGCTCCGCGTGGAGGAGCTGACGCTCCATGTCTGCATCGGCGGCAGCGATGATCCGGCGGCGGCCGCCATGCGCTACGGCCGGGCCTGGGCCGCGATCGGCGCGATCACGCCCGCGCTGGACCGGCTCTTCGTCATAAAAAAACGTGACATTCAGCCCGCGCTCGACTATAATGAGACCAGTATGAAAGTCGACGCGCGCCTGATCACCACGATCACCATCGGGCGTTCCCTCGCGCTGGCGCTGCATGCCGGCGTGCGGTTCCTGAAGATATTGAATCAACGAAAAAAGGCGGTGTAACTCCATGAATCATCCTCTGTCTGATATGATGACCAACTCCATGAGCAAGATCCGGGATATGATCGACGTCAATACCGTCGTCGGCGATCCCATCACGACGCCCGGCGGCGTGACCATCATCCCCGTGACGAAGGTCTCCATCGGCTATGGCGGCGGCGGCAGCGATTTCGCCATGAAAAACATGCCCGCGAACCGCGACAATCCCTTCGGCGGCGGCGCCGGCGCCGGGATCAAGATCACGCCGGTGGCGTTTCTGGTCATCCGCGGCGAAAACGTGCGGATGCTCCCGGTCGCGGAGCCCGCGTCCACGTCGGTCGACCGGCTGATCGAGCTGCTGCCCGACCTGCTGGAAAAGGGCGAGGCCTATTTTGCCGAAAAGAAAGCCGCGAAAGAGGCGGAAAAAGCAGCCGAAGAGGCATAAAACCCACGCACCCTGCAAAAGCTTATGCCAGGGTGATGGATATGCTCGATTCGTATAAGCACAGACTGCGCAAAGCGGCGGCGGCATTCTGCGCCGCCGCCTTTTTGCTTGGCAGCGTCCCGGCCGCGCGGGCCGCGTCCGTCTGTCCGCCTCCGCAGGTCAGCGCCGCGTGTGCGGCTTTGATCGATGGGCGGACGGGACAGACGCTCTATGAAAAGGACGCGGACCGCCGCGCCCTCATCGCAAGCACCACGAAGATCATGACGGGTCTGCTTGTCTGTGAGGCAGGGGAGACGGACCGGCGCGTGACGGTCCCGTCGCTTGCCGTGGGACTGGAGGGCTCCAGCATGTATCTGAAGCGGGGCGAGACGCTGACGCGGCAGGATCTGCTCTACGGCATGATGCTGCATTCCGGCAACGACGCGGCGCTGACGCTCGCCATCAGCGTATCCGGCAGCGAACAGGCCTTCGTCCGGCAGATGAATCTGCGCGCGCAGGCGCTCGGCCTGCGGCAGACGCATTTCGCCAATCCCCATGGGCTCGACAGCGGCGAGAATTACTCGTCCGCGCGCGACCTTGCCGCGCTCACGCAGGCAGCACTGCAGAACCAGCAGTTCCGCACGGTGGTCGGCACGAAGACGATCACCTGCGCCGGCCGGACGCTGACCAACCATAATAAGCTGCTCTGGCGCTACGACGGCTGCATCGGCGTCAAGACCGGCTATACCCGCCACGCGGGCCGCATTCTCGTCAGCGCCGCGGAACGGGGCGAGAGCCAGCTCATCGCCGTCACGTTGGCCGACCCAGACGACTGGCGCGACCATGCAGCGCTGCTGGACTACGGCTTTGCCGTTCTGGCGGCCCAGACGCCCGTCTATCCGCAGAACAGGAGGATCGTATGGAAGAACGACTGCAAAAAATTCTGGCGCGCTGCGCCGGCGTCTCCCGCCGCAAGGCTGAGGAGCTGATCGCGGACGGCCGCGTGCGCGTCAACGGCAATACCGCCCGCCTCGGCGAGCAGGCGGACGGGGATGAGGACGTCATCGAGCTCGACGGCGTCCGTGTGCGGACGCGGCAGGAGCCGGAAAAGATCTACCGCATGCTCTGCAAGCCGCGCGGCTTCGTGACCACCATGCACGACGAAAAGGGCCGCCGCTCCGTCGCTGAGCTGGTCGCGGACCTGCCGGAGCGCGTCTATCCCGTCGGTCGGCTCGACTGCAATTCCGAGGGATTGCTGCTCCTGACCAACGACGGAGAACTGGCCAACGCGCTGATGCACCCGAAAAAGCAGGTCGATAAGACCTATCTCGTCTGGGTCAGCAGCTACATAGCCGGCAGCGAGCGCTCACTCGCGCAGCCGATCGGGATCGACGGCCGTATGACCAGCCCCGCCGAGGTGCAGCTGATCAAAGCCGACGGATCCGTCGCGCTGCTCCGCATCACGATCCACGAGGGCCGCAACCGGCAGATCCGCCGCCTGTGCGAACGCGCAGGCCTGACCGTCACGCGCCTGCGCCGCATCCAGGAGGGCCCGCTGCAGCTCGGCGATCTCAAACCCGGCCAGTCCCGCCCGCTCACGCAGACGGAGCTGGAGCGTTTATTTGAAGAAATTCAGAAGTAACCCTTGACAAACCGGAAACTTTTGTGTATGATATCAGGGCTGTCCGGGGTTTGACACGGCCAGCCGATATCATGGAGTGGTATCGAAGCGGTCATAACGAGCACGACTGGAAATCGTGTGACGGTCAAAAGCCGTCCGAGGGTTCGAATCCCTCCCACTCCGCCATAAGTCCACCGTAATTTTGATAGAATTACGGTGGACTTTTTCTATGCCCAAAAACCGCTTGAAATAAGGGATTTTGGGCTGTTTCAGCACATAAGCGAACCCCGCTGCAGAGCTATTCTGCGGCGAGGTTTTATGCTTTTTGCAGTCGTTTTGCATTTCTGTTTTGCTGTAATCGTTAAGCAGTTGAGGGTATTCGTTACGAAAAGGCAAAGGCGGAGCTTGAATAGCTCCGCGTCGCGAAGACCGCACGGGAAGTCCAGGCGGATGCTATCGGAGCATTTATGTTCGAGATGCAGGAATTGGATGCCCTTACCAAGCTTGAGGAAAAGCGCTGGCTGGTCATTATCGACACGGTGACCGTCCGCGCCGACGGACGGATGACCTTCAAATTTCAGGGTGGCTCAGAGTTTGATGTGTACGTCCCGACAAGCACAAAGACCGCAGGTTAACCGCCTGCTGTCTTTGCTATATTAAGTTGTATTTTGTTAGTCGAATACCTCAGCGGGAAAAAAGCGCAGGAGAAGTATGGCATTCCAGAACTGTGGTATTTTCAGCGCAATAAAATTAAAAGCATAGAATCGCCTCTTGAAATCCTAATGACGTTAGGTTATAATATTCCTAACGTCATTAGGAAGAAGGCTTTTGCTTGTTTCATAAGGGTTTGAACAAAGAGGTTCTGATCGAAGCCTCGAAAGAACTGGTCGAAGAAAACGGGATCGCTGCGTTCTCCATGCGGGCGCTGGCGGAGAAGCTGGGCGTGAAAACGGCGTCGCTCTACGCGCACGTTGCGAGCATGGACGCGCTGTTCACGGAGGTTGGCTTGTCCGCACTGCACGACCAGAAGGTGGCACAGCTTGCCGCCATTGAGGGAAAAGACGGCGATGCGGCAGTCTTTGCGCTGGCGGAGAGTTATCGTACGTTTGCAAAAGCCCATGCCGCACTCTATCAGCTCATTATGCAGATGCCAATGGGCAAGGACGAAACGTTGCGAGCCGCCGCAGCCATGACGGCCGAACCGTCCATGCAAGTCCTGCAGGGTTATTCCATCGGCGAGGAGCGCCGGATGCACTGGCAGCGGGTCTTGCGCGGTGTGATGCACGGCTTTGTTTCGCAGGAAGCGTCCGGGTATTTCTCCCATTACCCCGTGGACTTGGAGGAAAGCTACCGCCTTGCCATCCAGTGCGTCATCGACGGTCTGCACAAGGAGGCGGCACAGAATGAACGCTGAACGAACATCCCTATTCTCCGACGCGCCGGTGCAGAAAGCTGTGCTGACGCTGGCGATCCCCACAGTCATCAGCCAACTCATCACTGTGGTCTACAACATGGCGGACACGTTCTTCATCGGAAAGCTCAACGACCCGCTGCAGGTGGCGGCGGCGACGATTGCCATGCCGTGCTTTATGCTGCTGACCGGCTTCGCCAACCTCTTTGGCCTGGGCGGCTCCAGTCTCATTTCCCGCTGCCTCGGCACGAGCGATCAGGAGAAAGCGCGGCATTGCGCGTCGTTCTGCATCTGGACGGGCGCGGCGGTCGCGCTGCTCGACGGAATTGCCGTTGTCCTGCTCGAGTCGGTGCTGTTTCCGATTTTGGGTGCCAGTGCGGACACTTGGGTGTATTGCCGTCAATATGCCTTCTGGACGATCGGCGTCGGCGCTGTGCCGACTGTGATGAATGCGGAGCTGGCGCACCTGATTCGCGCTGAGGGCTATTCCAAATCGGTAGGATTCGGTGTGGCGTTCGGCGGTGTCCTGAACATCATTCTCGACCCAATCTTCATTTTTGTATTCCGGCTGAACATCGAGGGCGCAGCCATCGCGACCATGCTTTCTAATCTCATTGCGATGGGGTATTTCCTCGGTTTTCTTTATCACATCCGCAAGAATACGGTCATTACACCGAACCCGAAAGCGTTCTCGACCAAGCAGCACATCCCCGGCGAAGTCCTGAGCGTCGGTCTGCCTGGCCTTGTAATGACCATGATGTCCACCATCTCCAATGCTGCGCTCAATCACATGGTCGCGGGCTATTCCGATACCGCTATTGCGGGCATGGGGATTGCAAAGAAAATCGACCTGCTGGCTTACGCCATCGCGCAGGGCATGACGCAGGGAACACTACCGCTGATCGGCTACAACTACACCTCCGGCAATCACAAGCGAATGAAAGTCACGATAAAGACGGCATTTGCGTACAGCTTCCTCGTTGCCTGCGTCGGCGCGGTTCTTCTCTGGATGCTGGCCGCGCCCATCTCCCGATGCTTCATCGCGGATGCGGAAACAGTCCGCTATGGGCAGCACTTTTTGAAGATTATCTGCCTTGCCTGTCCGACGATTGCGGTCAACTTCATGGTCATCACTGTCTTTCAGGCGATCGGCAAGAAGGTACAGCCGCTTTGTCTGTCCCTTCTTCGCAAGGGCAGTCTGGACGTGGTGTTCATGCTGATCCTAAACGGCGCTGTCAGCGTTTCCGGTATCGCATGGGCGACACCCTTTGCCGACTGGATCGCGTTCGTGATTTCCGTGGTGCTGATTGTGCCGCGGCTGCGGCAATTAAAGAATGAATAGACTGCAAAGCACGGCATCCCCTAAAAACGAGAACTGCACCGCTCTCTGCGCCGAAGTTGCCCCTCTTAACGAGTTTCTATCAATATTACGATTCTTTACCATAAAGTGAAAACCCAGCAATCTCAAGGCTTAATAGTGACAAGTAACTATTTTGTCGCAGAGAACGGTGTGACCCGAGGGTCACGCCGTTTTTCTGCGTTCATAGGTTGTTTGCGTGATGATAGGTTCGGAAATAACGGGAATATCCACATCGTCCACGAAGTTGAAGAAAATCTTCACTTTCTGCTTGCGCTTGCCGTTGGACTTGTCCGGGGCATAGACGATGATCTTCTTGATATACTCGTTCACAATGGTCTGTGTCAATTCTTCCACATCCACATATTTCTGTGTCAGAGCGATAAACGCATCCAGACCGTCGTTCATTTCTTCCCGCTGTTCCACCCATTCTTCGATAACTTCAATTTCGAACTTTAACCGTTCCTGCTCGGCTTCATAGTCCGCAGCCATTTTTTATATCTGTCCTGACTGAGATTTCCAAGAACGTAGTCCTCGTACAGCCGGGAGATGATGACATCCAAATCGGAAAGGCGTTTCTTTGCCTGTTCTACTTTCTTTTTATCATCCCGGATACTTCGCTCCTGGTCAATCCTGTGGCATTGCAGCCATTCTTCCTGAAAACCATCCACATCATTGCGAATATACTTATTGACTGTCCGGATGCGTTCCAGAACGATTTCACGAAGCACATCTTCCCGGATATAGTGAGCAGTGCAAGTACCACGGTTGCTCTTGTAATTGTTGCAGACATAGTGATCCTGTTTGCCCTCAAAGCTCTTGCTTGTGGTAAAATGGAGCTTGCCGCCGCAATCGGCACAGAACAGAAGTCCGGAAAACAATCCCTGCCGTTCCGCTTTTGCAGGGCGGCGTTTGTTTTTCCTCAGTTCCTGTACCCGGTCAAACTGTGCCTGAGATACAATCGCTTCCTGTGTATCCGGCAGATAGAACATATCCTCCGGCTCGTTGGGAATCCGCTTTTCAGCTTGTAGGACTTGGAATAGGTTTTGAAGTTGCAGGTACAGCCCGTGTACTCCTGCCGCTCCAGAATTGCCACAATGGACTGGTTGCCCCAGTGGTACGGTCTTTCCGGCAGCGGCTTGCCCTTGCGTTTGGCATACAGCACTCTTGTGGTCAGAATCTGCTTTTCTTCCAGAATCCTCGCAATCTGCTCCGGGCCTTTGCCGTCAATGCAAAGGTCGAAGATGAGCTTGACGACCTGGGCCGCTTCTTCATCCAGAATCCAGTGATCCTTGTCCTCCGGGTCGCAGCGGTATCCGTAGGGCGGTTTGCCCATGTGCTTGCCGCTGGTTCCTCTCTGCCGCAGACTGACACGAACCTTCTTGCTGGTATCACGGGGATACCACTCGTTGAACAGATTACGGATTGCGGCGAAGCCTTCGCTGCCCCCCCGGTTGCTGTCCACACCGTCATTGACGGCGATAAAGCGGACATCGTAGCTCGGAAAAATAATATCCGTATATTGTCCAACGGTCAGATAGTCACGCTCAAAGCGGCTGAGGTCTTTGACCAGCCAACAGCCCACAAGACCCTGCTTGACAAGTGCAAAGCCTTCCTGCACACCGGGACGATTAAATAATGAGGTGTGATAGCGATAGCGGCAAAAAGCTAATAAAATCAATGGTTTTGCGGACAGCGGATAGACAGGGAATATGAAGATTGCGGCACTTGCCGTTTCTACCGCCCCGGGTGGAAATATGAGTTTTGCGTTTTCAAAGAGTGTCCCTATTGCCCCGGCAAAAGGACGCGGAAAACGCACGCCAGCATGGACAAATAGACGGGCAAAAGCCCTTGTGCCATGCGGCTTTGCAGACGCGAAAACGGCAAAGGGCATATTGCAATACCAAAACAGCCGAAAACGGCTTTCTAATTGTCCACGCATACCAAGAGAGGAAGTGAGGAAATATGGCAGTTTTCAGAGTGGAGCGAAATACGGGATATACCGTTATGAGCAACCACCACTTGCGAAACAAGGAATTGTCCTTAAA
>PPYE01412101.1_pt1 | contig 20008 bp, 19 predicted proteins | sample 1559881 | NCBI WGS metagenome assembly PPYE01 (sample SAMN08240022, study PRJNA423297) | Human gut metagenome, whole genome shotgun sequencing project.
CTTTTCCGTTCGTCACCTTGAACCAGCCGTTTTCGTTTGCTGCAAGTCCTGTATAGTCAAAGTCTACTTTTCCGTTCGTTACTTTGAACCAGCCATATTCATTTGCCGCAAGTCCGCTGATCTCGGTTGCAATCTGACCATCTTTATAGTAATACCAGTTTCCATCCTCTGCCGGTGCAAGTCCATCCGGAATAATAACCGGAGTCTCTGCATCCTGTGCCACTGCTTTTGTAACAATGTCCTGATAATTATCACTGACAATTGTGATCGTATATTCGGTTCCAATGGTCGGTGCTTTCTCCAGTGTAAAATTCAGTGCTTCCAGCGTTCCTTCTGCAAATACGGCAGAACCTCTTCCCTGACGATAGCTGATGGTATAAGTCGGATTCTCCAGATCTGCCAGTGTTTTTCCATCTAATGTTACAGATACATCCGTTCCTTTGATGGCTGCTGTCGCAGATATGCTCTCATAAGTAGCTTTTACTTTTGAAATCAGCTCCTCGATCAGCTCTGCTGCCTCTGCTGAAGAAGCAGTTTTATTTGCGATCATTTCCTCAGCTTCACCGACATGCTCTTTCAGATCAGCATTGCTGTCATATCCGTTTGCTGCTTTTGCTTTATCCACCCATTTCTGAAGCTCTGTGATCTGCTCTTTAATGACCGGTGTGGACATGGTTCTTGTGATATCCGGATAGTTGGAACTGCTGATGGTCAGTGTATAAGTCGTTCCGGCTGTCGGTGCTGTCTTCAATGCAACCTTTCCATCTTTGATCTCTGCATTCTCTGCCAGTCCGCCGGATACGGAAATTCTTACGTTTTCCAGATCAGATGGAACACCGCTGATACTCAGTTCTGTGGAATCATCTTCAATGCCATACTGCAGACTGCTGAGATCTCCCTCATAGTATTTTGTCAGTTCCAGACCATTCTCTCCGCAAGGCACTTCGATAATACCGAGGTCTGTGAGCAATGTTACACTCTTTAATGTCTTTCCGTTCATATCACTGAACTGATAGAATGCATCCCCTTTTCCGTGTGCCCGTTTCAATCCCTGACCTTCTTTGATGGACCATGCGATTTCAACGTTTGGTGTCTTTGTTCCAACCCAGGTATTCTCCAAGCAGGTCATACCATAGGATTTACCCTCCGTTGTATTCAGGATTGCACCGTACAGGGTATACGGAACGGTCTCATCCTCACCCACTTTCAGGTTATTGCTTGTTCCAACACCTTCCAGTGTGATCTGATAATCACCATAGCCGCCATTAAGATCCAGATCTGTAACAGACAGATATTTATTCGTTACGGCTGCTTCCTGCAACTTGCTGAAACTATATGTACCATCCGTATTTACAGTCAGTGTGCTGTATGCTGCCGGTGTGCTGTCCAGATCTGTCATGTAATAATTGTCATTCTCTGTCAGATTTTTTGCTTTTAATGTTTCATAAGTGCCTTCCGGAACTGCCACTGCCATAGTCACACCCATAATGAATTTGCCATTGTTATAAGTGCCCTTTGCCAGTCCTGTTGTTCCTTTGAATTTATTGGTTGTAGCTGTGGAAACCGCATCCAGACCTTCTTCCACCTGCCATACTGCTTTATCGGTCAGGTCATATGCAGCGTACAGATCTGTATACGGCACATTCATGGTCACATATCTGACCTCTTCATCCTGATCCCCGTCTGCTTCCGGAGCTTCTGCAATCGCCTCTGTAATAGCTTTTTTGAAATAAGAGCTGTTTCCATCGTCATATCCATTTCCAGGTGTTACAGTCACAGACTCAAATTTTCCGTCCTTTACTTCAAAACCAACGCTGATGGAATAGCTCTGCCATTCTCCAACTTCATCATTTTCCGCTACCACAGGATCAGAAGCATCTACATAGGCCTCTTTCGTGTATGTTCCATCTTTCACGGCATTCGCTCCTGTTGCCGCAAATGCACTCACCGGCATAGTTCCGGCTGTCATAGCTACTACCATGGCTCCTGCAAGCATTTTTGTCAGAAATTCCCGTCTCTTTTTCATTGTGATTCTCCTTTCCCATAAGCCATTGCCTAACTTCCTTTATTCCTGTACCTGTCACATCCAGAAACCGTTTTTTCCGTCAGACAAAAAAAGAGACTTCACCTACATATGCGTCCTGTGCCGCATGCGGGAGAAGTCTCTACCAAGTCCACAGACAGTTTTATCTCCGTCTGAAAACTCAGACTTGACAGCAACTGACCTGTGAATTTCAATGTTCAATTTTGATGGCATTTTTATTAGTGTTTCCTAACGACGGTTACTTTAACATTACAACGCCCCATTTGTCAACCGCTTTTTTTCCATTTTCTTTTAACTGAAACTTTTTCTCAACTTTCATTCCCCTTAAAGCCCGATAAATTTGAACAGCACCAGCAGCACCACTGCCCGCAGCACGGTAAACCAGATTTCATTTCCTTTCAGACTGCGGATACCGGTATGTATATTCCCTTTCGGACAGGTATCGATACACTTCTGACACTGGAAGCAGTCCCCGGAAAGTTCCGGAGCCGTATCCGGTGCCAGTTCAATATCAGACGGGCATTTCATGGTACATGCACGACAGCCTCTGATACACTCGGAACGGTCTCTGCGCAGGGTAAACAGCGGCAGTACCGGAAGTATAGAAAATACCGCTCCCATCGGGCACAGCACACGGCAGAAAAAGCGTTCCTGAAATGCCATACCAACCAGGATCAGCACCAAAAGTACCAGCCCTACGATATAGCCGCCCAGTTTGAAATTACCGGCATGCAGCATGGAAAATACATCCCATGGGCTCATGCCCTGTGTCTTGCTGTACACACCGGTATAACAACTTACTACCAGAAGCACCAGCACGATATATTTCACTGCCTGCAGATATTTTACCATCGATGCTTTCATCGTCACCGGTTTCTTTTTCCGTTTCTTGCAGATAAACACATAAAATGCGCGCACTGCATCCCCAAGACTTCCGAAGGCACAGGCAAACCCGCAGAAAAATCTGCCGAATACAACCGTAAACAGGCAGAGAGCGATCAGTGTAACCACAAAGGACGTCAGCTCCAGGTGGCTCTTTGCCCCCATCTGGGTAAAAATGTATTTTACACCGTTAAAAGCGGCTGTATAGGCAGACGGAATAAACAGAAAATACAGTAACTGTATCACTGCCCGCACCCACACATGCACTTTCTTCAGCGTCTTTTTATCCATCTGTTTCATTTATCTGGCACCGCCTTTCGCAAGAGCCTGTGCCGTTGCATTTTTGATTCCGGTGGAGCTGAAGGTCGCACCGCTGATGGTATCCACATCCGCGCTCTGTGCATCCAGGATCTCCGGAATGATATCGTTCGCCATCGTCAGATAGGCACTGTCTTCTTTTTCTGCAGACAGGATATCCACAGAGGCGATCCTGCCATCTGTAATGGTCACTTCCACTGTGATATCACCGCCAAAACCGGTGGCCGTACCCTGATAGGTTCCGTCTGTATAGGAACCGCCTGTCTCCCCGGCCTCTGCTGCAATTTCCGCATTTTTACGGTCTGCCTCGGCTTTGGCCGCGGCATCCGTCTGTTCATGAGCCAGTGTCACTTTACTATATCCGATCAATGCTGCCACAATGACGCATACATTGATCATCCGTATCCAAAATTTTTTCATTCTGCGCTATCCTCTCCGTCTTCGTTCCGGGCAGACTCAGTCTCTGCCAGGAATTTTTCTCTTGCCTGACGCAATGCTTCACGGCAGGCTTCTTTAATGGATTTTGACGTACAGGTCGCACGGGAAACGGTATCCATCTCAGTCAGGTTCTGATCCACCTGTGCACCCGCATTTTCTCCACTCATATCTGTCACTGCCATACCAATAATACGGGATACCATACCGGCCATGCCGGAACTACCGTTCACTGCACGTTTGATGTAAGAATTGTTTCCGCTGTCTCCGTCTCCGGTCACATTATTGATCTCTGTCACCCGGTCGTTTTTGATCACAACGCTTGCGGACAGATGATACGGTTCAAAGTCCTCATCCTCATCCGGCTCACACAGAACCGTTACCGGATAGGTTCCGTCTGCATAGTATACGGATTTTTTATCTGTATCAGATCCATTGTTTCCGTTATCGGTATTTCCATTATTATCATTGCCATTGTTTCCGCTATCACCTGCATTTCCATGATCCGGGGTCACCGGCTGGGATGGATTTGCAGCTGATTTTGCAGCATCCAGTGCCGCCTGGATTGCATTGATGATACCTCTGGAACTGTAGGTCGCTCCGGACACGGTATCTACCCCTGTTGTCTGCTGATTAACCACACGGTTTGCCACTACTTTTGCACGGTCAAAATATGCCGCATCGTCTTCATTGGACAGAATCTCCACGGACTGGATGGTCTGATTTTGGATCACAACCGCTACGGTAATGTCACCCAGATATCCTTCTGCGGTTCCATAATAAGTGCCATCCGGATACGGGAAATTGCCGCTGACCGTCGGAACTGCCGGGACATCCTCTACTTTCTGCTCCGGCAATTCAGGCACGATCAGATCCTGCTGTCCGCCCTCACCCGGATTCACGGCAGCCTGTGCCAGTGCATTTCGTACCGCATTGATGATTCCCACGGAACTGTAGGTCGCTCCGGACACCGTATCTACATTGGTGCTTTGGGAAGCTACAATCTTTCCGGTAATGGAAGATGCTTTTCCGATATAACTGCTTCCGTCGGAAGTCTCCACAATCTCAACAGATGCAATTTTTCCATCTGTGATCACGACTTTAACCTTGATCGGACCCGCAAATCCGGTGGCGCTTCCGTAATACACACCATCTCTGTAAACACCTGCGTCCATGGATGCTGCCAGTGTGGTGGAGCCCTGTCCCTGACCCGGATTTTCTGCGGTCTTTCCGCTGTCCTTTTCACCGGTCAGCGCATTTTTGACCGCACTGATGATACCTCTCGAACTGTAAGTCGCTCCGGAGACTACATCCACATCCAAATTCTGTGACTGGATGATCCGGTCAATCACCCCTTTGGCACGGTTGAAAAATGCCGCGTCATCTGCTTCTACATTTAAAATTGTAATCGCTACGATTTTTTTATCTTTGATTTCAACAGCTACTGTGATCTTTCCTGCAAATCCGGTACCGGTTCCTTCATAGATACCATCCGGCAGATCAAATACCTGACCTTCCAGGCTCATCTCCTCTGCGGTAGTATCTTCCACCGTATCGGACTCCGTGGCTTTTGGTGCTGCTTTCTGTACAGCATATACCTTTGGTGTATACGCTGCCACGGATGCTCCTGCGCAGGCAACTACCAGAATGGCAGATAATGCCGGAGCCAGTGAACCAAGCTTTACGGATTTTTTTTCTTTCTGCCGGTCATTGTTTTCCACATCTGGCTCTGTCTTTTTATTTTCTTTCTTCATCATCGCTCTCCCGACCTTTCTAAAAAATATGCTGTCACACGTTTTTTTTCTCTCACAAAAAAATGCTATTATAACATGTATTAGCATTTTCTAACGCACGTTATAATAGCATTACTTTTTTTTACAAGTCAAATATTTTTTCTCATTTTTCTCAATAAAGCATCTTGTTGAGAAATAATGTGCAATATCTTTTCTTTATTCTCAACTGAGCGCATGAAATAAGCCTTGCTTCGTGAAAATCCATAAAAAAAATTTCACGCCTCGTTCTTTTTATGATATTGCAGATTTTTCCACGAATGGCTGTTTTACCCTCTAATGGGCGCTGTCAGCTGCATAAGCCCGTCTGACTGCCGGCAGAATGACTCTGGATACGATGCCGATCAGCAGACCGGTAACAAATCCGGAGATCAGGAGCACCGGAACATAAAAGATCAGTTTCAGATTTTCCACCACAAGGATCGCCACGATCAGCTGTCCGATATTGTGGCAGATTCCGCCAAGTACGCTGACTGCCAGAATGGACAGTTTATCTGTTTTTTTCAGAATAAGCATCACTGCCAGGCTCAACAGACCGCCTGCCAGACTGTACATGATAGAAGCCAGATTTCCAAACATAAATCCACTCAAAAAAATACGCACAACAGAAACCAGAAATGCCTCTTTGCCGCCGATCAGATAAAGTGCCGCCACAATCACCAGGTTTGCCAGGCCAAGCTTCACACCCGGAATCCCGAAATTGATCGGAATCAGTGTTTCCACATAACTGAACACCAGTGCCAGCGCAATCATCATCGCCAGAAGTGCCACTGTTTTTGCAGATATCTTTTGTTTTTTCATACTTCCTTACCGCCCTATGTCTACTTTGTCTTGATTTCCTGAATATTTGCCGTATTGTTCATATTGATAAAATCATCCATGATGCCATCGGTAATATACAGTTTTCCGTCCTCATCCTCCATAATTGCGTCAAATCCGTCTTCTGCACAATGTTCCTCGCAGTATGCAATGGCATCCTCCGTGCCCAGTACAAACAGAGACGTGGACAGTCCATCCGCCAATGTACTGTCAGCACTGACAATGGTGACTGAAATCAATCCGTTATTGGCTGAATATCCGGTCTTCGGATCGATGATATGATGATATTTCACACCGGTTGCTTCATCTACAAAATAGCGCTCATAACCACCGGAAGTGATGATAGCTTTATCTCTGACACTGACGCCTCCCAGATAACCGTTCGTATCATTCGGATCCTGAATACCGACTTTCCATGCAGAACCATCTGGCTTGGAACCCAGCACATGCGCATTGCCCCCCAGATTGATCACGGCACTCTCAATACCATAACGTTTCATGACTTCCATAACTCTTCCGGATGTGTAGCCTTTGGCGATTCCACCCAGGTCAATTTCCATCCCTTCCGGAAGGGTAATGGATGATACACCGTTGTCCTCCGTCAGACTGATCCTACCGGCATTCACCAGTGCAAGTTTTGCAGCCAGATCTTCCTTCGAAGGAACGGCAAAATCACCGGTAGTAAATCCCCAGAGCTGCATCACCGGATAAATACTGATATCAAAAGCACCCTGTGTACTCTGATAAATAGCGAGGGCACGTTTTACCAGGTAGTCCGTATCCTCAGACAGTGTACCGCCGCCATTTTGATTGATCTGCGCCACTTCACTGTTCGCATCTCCGGTAGACAGCAGTGCATCCAGTCTCTGGATCTCCGCTATCCCGGCTTCCACCGCCTCTTTTGCATTCTCACCGTAAGCAGTCAATGTCATATAAGTATCCATGGCAAATACTTCACTGGTGTACTCCGCATTGCTGTTTTTTGTTGTTTTATGATCTGACGCCGCTTCACTCTGTACCGATCCTGTGTCCGCATCGGCCCGGTTTATACCGCAGCCTCCCAGCGGGAAACAGACCAGTGCACCGCACAGCAGCATCATCCAGATTTTTTTCTTCATCTGCGATTATCCTCCGTACTTTCAGATCTTTTATATTCTCCTTACCCACCGCTTAGTACTCTATGCACTTGATGCGGAGAGATGCTTATTCTGCGCTCGAATTAGCACAGGCTAACGTATATTCTATTACATCCACATTTGTTATGCAAGAACTTTTATTGAATATTTTTTATCATCAACTGCATACTGTAACAAAATATTATGCTCTCTCGCGCAATTTCGCAAGCAGTTTTTTCTCCCTTCTGGAAATCTGTACCTGCGTGGTACCCATGATTTTTGCCACCTCGGACTGCGTTTTTTCCTCCACATAACGCAGATAGATCAGCTGTTGCTCCTTCGCTTCCAGTGTATCCAGCAGCTGTTCCAGAAACAGGTGGTCGGTACGTTCTTCAATCTCGTTATGTCGGTCACAGATCTGTTCCCCCAATGTGATTTCTTTCCCCTGATTGCCCGGAATCGACCGGTACAGAGAGTCCACTTCTGTATTTGCTGCCAGCGACTGCACAATTTCTTCCTTCCGGATGCCTGTCTTTTCTGAGAGTTCTTCCAGTGTTGGCTCCCGCCCCACCGTATTCTGCCAGTCTGCTTCTGCCTTTCGAACTTTCCACGCAGTCTCCTTCAGAGAACGACTGACTTTCAGCATGCCATCATCCCGCAAATAACGACGGATCTCACCGATGATGAGTGGTACGGCATAGGTGGAAAACTTCACTTCATATGCAGTATCGAACCGGTCAATGGCTTTCAGTAAGCCAATGCTTCCAATCTGAAACAGATCCTCCGGCTCATACCCCCGGTTGGAAAACCGACGCACAATGCTCCATACCAGTGGCATATTTTCCTGTACCAGCCTGTCTCTGGCTGCTTTATCTCCCTGGTGTGCCCGTTTAATTGTTTCCAACACCTGATCCATATGTAACTATCTGATCTCCTTTTTCATGACAACCCGTGTCCCTTTTCCCGGAGAAGATTCCACTTCCACAACATCCATAAATGCTTCCATAAAAGAAAATCCCATGCCGGAACGTTCCAGATCCGGTCGTGTCGTAAACAATGGTTCCAGCGCCTGTTTGATGTCTCTGATTCCGCGTCCCTCGTCCGTAACCGCCACATACAACGTCCGTCCTGACAGGCTTGCCTCCAGCCAGATCGTGCCGCCTTTCAGATTGTAACCATGAATAATACAATTCGTCACTGCCTCAGACACAGCGGTTTTGATATCCGCCAGTTCATCGATGGTCGGATCCAGACAGCTGACAAATGCCGCCACTGCCGTGCGGGCAAATCCTTCATTTTCTGATTGTGCTGCAAACGCAATCTGCATCCAGTTTTCTCCCTGTTCCTGCGTTTCTGCCTGTGACTGTTTTTCTTTTTCCTGTATCATGCGCTTTATTCCTCCTCCATCAAGTGTTCCATGCCGGACATCGCAAATATTTTTTTCATCCGCTCATTTAAATGTACGGCATATACATGGCCACCGGACAATTTCATGTTTTTATACCGTCCAAGAATAACACCGATACCGGAACTGTCCATCCAGTCAGTGCCGGAAAAGTCAAATATAATCGTTCTGATAAAATGTGTCTCCACCATAAGATCTGCTTCTTCCCGCAGTCTGGCAGATACATGATGATCCAGCTCCTGCGGCAGAAAAATGCGCAGCGTGGTTCCTTTGATCTGATATTCACACTCCATGTTTTTGTCTCCTTTTTGGGTTTTATGTCTTTTATGACTTTTTATTTTTTATAAAGGCAGCTGGAGGAAGAAAATAAATAGAACAATTCGTATGGCATCTTTTGCCCCCAACATCTTCATATTTTTAGATACGAAAAAGACAGTATAGGAAAGATATCGTTACATCGAATTCATCTTCGATATATTGAATAAATATTTTTCGCATTAATATTTCGAAATATTCATTCACTTTATCTTTCGTATACTGTCTTCTACTTTCTAAAAATGCCTGCGGCATAATTCATTACTCGTTATCAGTATTGTTATCCGAGTTGTCCGCAGTTGTATTATCTGCCGCAGATCCGTCGGGAGTTCCGCCTGCCTGTGTACCGGTACTGCCGCTTGCATCCGGTACGGTAATACCGCGGGATTGCATATCATCGATCATTTCCTTACAGGTATTGCGCACGCTGGAGGAGTTTGTATGATTTTTTGCGATCTGGAACCATTTCAATGCATTGCTCTCATCTTTCTGATAGTTATAGGCAAAGGCCAGATAGTAGGCTGCTTTTCCTTCCTGATAACCTTCGTCAGTCTGTACGATGGATTCAAATTTTGTAATAGCTTCACTGTAATTGTTCTTTTCATACAGATCCAGTGCTTCATTCATATCTGCTTCCAGCATGGCACTTTTTACATCTGTCAGCATGTTATCATAAATCTGCTGTGCATTTTCACTGAGCAGATCACGGTTGACGTTTGCCAGGCTCTCGCCGGCTTTTACATTTTCTTTTGCCGCATAAGCCACGTAGGCGTTCAGCAGAGCTTCATAAGATGTGTTTTTCTCCCCGGCAGAACTTGTCTCTGTCTGTGCGTCCGCTACGGTCTGCTGCAGGCTGGAAATTTCGTCCTCAAGGCTCTTTATGCTCTGCTCTCTGGTTGCAATGGTTTCATTTGCTTTGACCAGCTGGGATGCCGCGTTTGTATTGGCATTTTTCCGGATACCGGGTACGATCAGAAAACACACTACTGCGATTCCGATGGCGGCACCCACCAGCAGATTGACCACTGTCAGAACAGCGGTATTATCGGTAAACTTCGCCGGACGGATGATCAGATCATTGCCGCTCTGATAACTTACCGTATCTTTTTCCTTTGTTTTAACTTTTCCATTGGCTTTCAGATGTTCATGGCATTCCTTTTTGTAACGCATGGTATTCGCATCACCGACATCTATTTTTTCTGCATTTTTTAATGCACGCAGTGCAAGATCATAGCGTTCTTCTTTCATGTATAACAGTGCCAGCAGCTGATGACCTTTCACCAGCTTTGGATTCAATGCCAGTACTTTTTTCAGCTGGATCAGTGCCAGATCCGTATTGCCGTCTTTGCAGTAAGTCAATGACTGGTTAAATTTTTTGATGGTCTGGTTCAGGTTGTCCAGACGGGCAGAACTTTTCTGGATATCTGCCAGATAACCGGTTGCCGGATTATCCTCTCCCTGCAGACTTTTACTGATGACCCACTCGCTCAGTGCTTTCACGGATTCACCCATCTCAAAGTAAACCAGTCCCAGCAGGTTACGGGCATTGGTGTTCATTTTGTTATAGCGGAGGCTCATTTTCAGATATTCAACGGCTCCGCTCAGATCACGAACCTGTGCGCGCTCCAGTCCGTCATTGTAAAGTTTGTTGGAAATACTGGCAATCTTTTTCCAGATTTTCACATCTGCTTCACAGTTCGGACAGGTATCCATAGAATCCAGGTACGCACCACAATAATAACAATTCATCTGTGCCCTCCTATCTTCTGCTCTCTTTCAACATTTCCTGTAAAATATCCATCATATCTGTCAGATCACGATTGTAGATCGCATCTTCTGCATCTTCCACTTCCATACTTGGTTCAAATTTCTTTAATTCTTCCTCGAAATCAATCATCACAGTTCTCCTTCCACGCTTCCATCAATGCACCGATAAAATAGAGGGAACCCGTACAGAATAACTTCTGTCCCGGCTTCTTCTTATTTTTCATTACCCGGAGTGCTTTCCGATAATCAGCAAAACCGATGATCGGATGCTCTGCATCAGACTGACATCCTGTTTTCAGATTCACTGTTTTCTCAGAAATATCGTCCGATGTCTGCTCCATCGCCTGTTCTTTTAACTTGTATTCAAATAGTTTCTGCAATTTTTCAAAAGATATGCCACGCTCATTCGGAATCGTTGTTACTGCCATCTCATCCCATACAATATCGCTGGTCAGCATATCGATCGACGTACTGTAATCCTTTTCTTTTACCATGGAAAACAGTAGCAGCGGACGATAACTGTCCGCAGCAGTCAGTCGCTTCACTGCTTCGGTAAACATACCGATGCCGGAGGTGTTATGCGCCCCGTCAAAATAAATCTCCGGTGCGATCTCCTGCATCCTTCCCGGCCAGAACGCTGCTTTCATGCCTGAATGAAGCTGCTGTTCAAAAGAATCACCGGAAAATGCTGACGGATACTGCTGCTGCAGAATGCGCATGGCAAGAATCGCCAGTGCCGCATTTTCCACCTGATAATCTGCTGCTCCCGGAATCGTCCATCTTGTTTCCTTATCATACGCAGTCAAAAGCGAAAAATCAATAAAATTATTCTTAAATTCCAACATCCGGTACATTTTCTTCTCAAGGGCTGTGCAGGGACTGTGTAATTCCCGCGCACGGTCTGCAATAACTGCTGCTGCCTCAGATTCATTAGCATCAAAGACAACCGGTACGCCCGTTTTGATAATTCCCGCTTTTTCCCCGGCAATCTGTGCAATGGTATCTCCCAGAATCTCCGTATGCTCCAGGCTGATAGACGTAATGATGCAAAGCACCGGATGTGCAACGCTGTTTGTGGCATCCAGTCTGCCGCCAAGTCCTGTCTCCAGTACGATATACTCCACTCCGGCCTCTTCAAAAATTACCATGCCCATGGCAAAAATAAACTCGAAAAATGTCGGATAGCCCAGACCTTTCCGTTCCAGTTCCTCTGCAGTCTTTTTTACCCGGGCATAGGCAGACAGAAACTGATCCTCACCGCATAAATCACCATTTAACTGAAAACGTTCCCGCACATCGATCAGATGCGGAGATGTGAACAGTCCTGCGGTTTTTCCCTCAGAAAGCAACATATGGTAAAGGAAGCAGCAGACGCTTCCTTTACCATTACTTCCTGCCACATGAATGACTTTGCAGCGATTACCAGGGTTGCCAAGCAGCTCCATGAAATGCTGTGTATGTGCAAGGCTGTGTTTTTTGGTAAACTTTGGAATTCCATACAAAAATTCCACCGCTTGTTTCATGTTTTCACTCATATTATTTTAACTGTGCCAGACGATTTTCCACGTCTTCCATCATCTGTTTATATTTTTCAAGTTTTGCTTTCTCCTCATCCACTTTTGCCTGAGGTGCTTTGCTTAAGAATTTCTCATTATTCAGCATACCGTTGGAACGAGCCAGCTCTTTTGCAAGTTTTGCTTTCTCTTTCTCCAGTCGTTCCCGTTCTTTTGCCATATCTACCAGCTCCTCTAACGGAATGTATACAACAGCATTCGGGATAACAACGGATACAGCATCCTCCGGAATTCCTGCTTTATCTGCCTGTACGTCGATCTCACTTGCAGAAATCAGCTGACTGTAAATATCTTTGTGGGAAGCAAACAGCTCACACAGGTCTGCATCCGGAGATACAATGAAGTATTTTGCTTTGCGGCTTGGTGGAACATTCATCTCGGAACGGATATTACGGATACCCTTAACCAGTACTTTGATGGTTTCCACATCTGCCTCTTCTTTTGCAAAATTCCACTCTTCGGTGTATTCCGGCCACGGAGCCAGCATAATGGTCTCTTCTTCCGGACAAAGCGTACAGAAGATTTCCTCTGTGATAAACGGCATATATGGATGCAACATCTTTAATGCATTAGCCAGTACTGTTTTCAGAACCCACAGTGCCGCATTGGCAGCTTTTGGATTTTCTTCTTTCTTGTACAGACGCACTTTTGCGATCTCAATATACCAGTCACAGAACTCTTCCCAGATGAAATCATAGACTTTCTGAACTGCAATTCCCAGCTCGTATTTATCCATATTCTCTGTCACATCTTTTGCCAGTGTATTTACTTTCGATAAAATCCAGCGGTCAACCGGCAACAGATCTGCTGCTTCCGGTTTGGTCGGCTGCTCGTCACCCAGGTTCATCATAATGAATCGGGATGCATTCCATACTTTGTTTGCAAAGTTACGGCTGGACTCTACACGCTCCCAGTAGAAACGCATATCGTTTCCTGGCGCATTACCGGTGATCAGGGTCAGACGCAGGGCATCTGCACCATATTTATCAATAACCTCTAACGGATCGATACCGTTTCCAAGGGATTTACTCATCTTACGTCCCTGGGAATCACGAACCAGACCATGGATCAGTACCGTGTGGAACGGCTCTGTGCCGGTCTGCTCCAGAGCAGAGAATACCATACGGATAACCCAGAAGAAGATGATATCATATCCGGTGACAAGTACATCGGTCGGATAGAAATAATCCAGTTCTTCTGTCTTGTTCGGCCAGCCAAGTGTGGAGAATGGCCACAGGGCAGATGAGAACCAGGTATCCAGTGTATCCTCATCCTGTTTTAAATGACTGCAGCCGCATTTCGGGCATTTCTCCGGCATATCACGGGAAACAACCATCTCACCACATTCTTCACAGTAATAAGCCGGGATTCTGTGTCCCCACCAGAGCTGTCTGGAAATACACCAGTCGCGGATGCCTTCCAGCCAATGCATATAAGTCTTTCCAAAGCTTTCCGGAACAAATTTTAATCTGCCGGACTGTAATGCATCAATGGCCGGTTTTGCCATTTCTTCCATTTTTACAAACCACTGCGGTTTGATCATCGGTTCTACGGTTGTCTTACATCTGTCGTGGGTACCTACGTTATGAACATGTTCAACTACTTTTACAAGTAAGCCAAGCTCATCTAATTTTGCAACGATGGCTTTTCTTGCTTCATAACGATCCATACCTTCGTAAATGCCACCATTTGCATTAATCGTTGCATCATCGTTTAAAATGTTAATTTCTGCCAGATTGTGGCGTTTTCCAACCTCGAAATCGTTCGGGTCATGTGCCGGTGTGATTTTTACACAGCCGGTTCCAAACTCTTTGTCTACATATGGATCTGCGATCACCGGGATTTCACGGTTTACGATCGGAAGCAGTAACTTCTTGCCGATAATATCTGTGTAGCGCTCATCATCCGGATTTACAGCCACGGCTGTATCACCCAGCATGGTTTCCGGACGGGTGGTTGCGATCTCTACAAATCTGCCTTCCTCACCGATGATCGGATATTTGATGTGCCAGAAATGACCTGTCTGCTCTACGTGCTCTACCTCTGCATCAGAAATAGAAGTCTTGCAGACCGGACACCAGTTGATGATACGGGATCCTTTGTAAATATATCCTTTGTCAAACAGGCGGATAAATACTTCTTTGACTGCCTCAGAACATCCCTCATCCATGGTAAAACGCTCTCTCTCCCAGTCAGCGGAAGATCCCATTTTCTTTAACTGTTTTACGATACGTCCGCCGTATTCTTCTTTCCAGTCCCATGCATATTTCAGAAACTCGTCACGGGTTAAGTCTGCTTTATTGATTCCTTTTTCTTTCAGGCTGTTAATAACTTTAACTTCTGTTGCAATGGCTGCGTGGTCAGTACCCGGCTGCCATAATGCAGAATATCCCTGCATTCTCTTATAGCGGATCAGAATATCCTGCATGGTGTTGTCCAACGCATGTCCCATGTGAAGCTGGCCGGTGATATTTGGCGGCGGCATAACAATCGTAAATGGTTTTTTACTTCTGTCTACTTCTGCATGAAAATATTTATTGTCTTCCCATTTCTGGTAAAGACGGTCTTCAATCCCTTTTGGATCATAGGTCTTTGCTAATTCTTTCATTTTATCTCCTTTCAAGTGCTTTGTTTTATAAGGATTTCAACCGAATTTCCTGTAAAACAAAAAACCCCTCACATACATAATCGCATGTGAAGGGCGAATCTACGCGGTACCACCTTCATTTTATCCCATCAACTCCCTGTACAAAAACAGCTTGTACCTCTCTTTCTTTTCCGGAAATTAATGGAATCTCTATGATTGATTAACGGGAATCACCCGGGATCTCCTACCCACCATACAACAAACATACCGTCTGTTCTCTCAGGGCAACAATACGTAAATTCACAACGATCGCTGCTTTTGTCCTATACACATGCTGCATTGGCTTCAGATATCCGGTTCCAAAGCTACCTTCCGCAAACTGCCTGTCAGACGGTCTTTCAGTCCATGGACCCTCTTCCCTGTCACCGCATCTTTTGCGTACTCCTCTTTGTCATTACCTTTTATAACTATAAAATTTTCAAAGTCATTAAACATGATAAACAACATTTTTTGCCTTGTCAAGTTTTTTATAATTGCGAATACCCAAATCCGTTTACCATAGCTTCAATCGCAAATCCTTTTTTGCAATACGGACATTCATCTCTGCCAAACGCCTGATAGCCCGGCACATCATCCGCATTGAATACAGAATGCACTTCCATGCCGCCAACTTTCTTCACGGTACTGAAGATGGAAGAAATGCCATGGACAGTTCCGCCATAATACTGCACGCACTCCAGACTGCGCCGCACAGTCAGTCCCGTCGTTGTAGTTGCCAGCAGCAAAATCACATTTTTTCCTTTGATGGCAGGAATCGTATTGTCACGGAAAATCAGCTGATTGTTCGCATTATACTCCGGTGTGACCACATAAATCGTATCATGCAGGTTCGTGTTGCGAAAACCGCGTTTTTCAAACTCCTGTGCCAGATAAGCACCAACCACCTCCGTGCCGTCCATGCAGACGATCGTATCCACCACAGTAGAGTTCACATAATCTCCTGCCAGACTTTTTGCAACTTCCTGTGCCTCATTGGCACGGGTTTTCAGGCTCGTCATATCAATATAAAAGTTGATATGTGAGTGGCTTGTAGCAAAATGTCCCGGAATGGCATGCAACGCTACGTGATTGTTGTTTCTTGCATACAGTTTTACCATTCTTGCTTCCATTGTTTCCATCGTAAAATCCCCCTCTTACGCTATATTATTATGTCTGTCGTTATCGGGCAGGCAAAACACTCTGCTTCTTCATCATTTTTCATTATCTGATGATATGTCCAAGTACACCATAAGAAATCAGTGTCATGATCACGGCTGCAAGACAGATTCCAAGCAAAATCGCCTTGAAAGCTTTCTTGATATCCATATCGATCAGCGATGCCACCAGTGCGCCGGTCCATGCACCGGTTCCCGGAAGCGGAATGCCAACAAATAAAACCAGTCCCCAGAATTCATATTTTTCAATCTGGTCACGCTTTTTCATTGCTTTGTTTTCCATCTTCTCAACCAGTGGCCGCAACAACTTTGTTTTCTTCATTGCTGTAAATATTTTTTTGATAAAAAATAAAATAAACGGAATCGGAAGAATATTTCCTACCGCGCTGATCAGGATTCCTTTCCACATCGTAACATCAAGTAACGATGATGCCAGAATACCTCCTCTCAGTTCCAGAATCGGAAACAGTGAAATAATAAACACAATTGCTTCCCTTGAAATATGTGCACCTAAGGTACTTGTAAACCAGGTTACCAGACTTTCCATATAATCCTCCTAAAATCATTTTTTCTCTCAGTCAGAGTTGAGATTCCCATGTTTGCATCCTATGCACAATGTGCTTATAATCTGCCGGATTCCTTCAGATAATTCTCTACTTCCGACAGGAACTCGTCCATCTCAGCATCTGTTCCGATTGTGATACGCAGATAATTATGAATACGCGGTTTATTAAAATAACGGACATAAATATCTTTTTCTTTTAATTTTTCAAATAATTCCTCTGCCGGACAGCTTTTGTGAGATGCAAAAATAAAATTGCTTCTGGAATCACGGAACGTAAATCCAAGTTCTGTCAACCGTAGTTTTACACGTTCCCTTGTCTGAATGATCTTATGTAAAGTTTCCTCAAAATATGCCTGATCTTCGATGGATGCCACACCGAGATCCAATGCCGTCTGATCCATTGTATAGGAATTGAAGGAATATTTTACATCATTCAGATATTTAATCAGTTCCGGTGATGCCATGGCATATCCAATGCGCATTCCCGCCATGGAACGTGATTTTGAAAATGTCTGCACTACGATCAGATTATCATATTTTTCAAGTAACGGCTGGGCTGTCCTGGCCCCAAAATCCACATATGCCTCATCAATGATCACGATAACATCCTGATTGTGCTGCAAAATATCCTCAATCATCTCCTGGGATGCTTCCACCCCGGTCGGTGCGTTCGGATTTGGAAAAATCACACCACCGTTTTCTTTATAATAATCCTCTTTTCGGATATTGAAATCATCATCCAGCGGCTGTGTCTCATACGGAATACGAAATTCCTCCGCCCAAACATCGTAAAAAGAATAGGTAATATCCGGAAACAGGATTGGTTTTTTACTATTAAAAAAGGTCATAAAACACATGGCGAGAACATCATCGGAGCCAACACCGACAAATATCTGCTCCGGTTTTAAACCTTTCTGCTTTGCAATCGCATCCACCAGGCGGGTACAGGCCGGATCCGGATACAGTCTCAGACGGTCAGGATCCAGATTTTTTAAAGCTTCTGCCACGCCGGGAGCCGGTGGATATGGATTTTCATTTGTATTTAATTTAATCATACGCTCCTTATTTGGCTGTTCGCCAGGAACATACGGAACGACTTTGCGAATATTCTTTTCCCATGCTTTCATCATCACTTTTTACTTCCTTTTACAGTTTTATACACTGTATCACACTAAAGTGTTGCTTGTAAAGACTTTTTAAGGATATAAAGCCAAATGAAGTTTTTTATGCATGTAACAGCAGCAACGCATGTTCCGGTATTGTGATGCGTAATTGTTCATGCTGTGCAAACTGCTCTGCCTTTTCTTTATCCATCAGAATTCGCAATGACATCGTCTCTGTGCTGTATTTCAGTACCAGTTCTGACTCAAACTGCTGCTCCAGCAGACGATCGGTCTGCATGACAGAACTGTTCTTTGCTTCTGCCAGATCCGTAGACACGTCGATATAATGTGCGCGCACGCCCACAAATGTCGTATTTTCCGGAATTTCTTTTTCTAGTTCAAAGCAGATTCCCCAGTCCGGAACATCCAATTGATGCTCTGACAGCCGTTTTGCCGGTACGATATTGCGGCAGCCGGAAATACGGGCAGCTGCCCTGGTCACCGGATTTGCAAAAAACTCTTTCTTCTCCTGCACAGTCTCAATATGTCCCTTATCCAGCACGCAGATGCGATCACAGAGATGATACACCTCATCACGGCTGTGTGACACAAAAAGTACGGTTTTCCCAATCTCGGAAAGCAGATCCTGCAGTTCCTCTTCCACCTGCCATTTCAGAAAACTGTCCAATGCCGACAATGGTTCATCCAACAGCAGAATCTCCGGCTGTGATGCCATCATACGGGCCAGCGCCACACGCTGTTTCTGGCCCCCGGAAAGCTGCCGCGGAAGATGATGCTCCAGTCCTGCCAAACGGAAACGGCGGATATAATCCTGCACGATTTCCTTTTGCGGTTTTCTTCCCATGCCCGCCATGATATTTTTCTCAACGGTCATATTAGGAAACAGCGCATAATCCTGAAACATATATCCAACCTTTCTTTTCTGCGGAATCAAATTGATTTTTTTCTCAGAATCGAATAATGTGCGACCATTTAATATAATTTTCCCCTCATCCGGGGTCTCAATTCCGGCAATGCATTTCAATGTCATACTTTTGCCACATCCGGAAGCACCAAGCAGAGCAAACATTTCCTCGCCTGCCGAAAACGCAACATCCAGACAAAAATTGCCGATTTTCTTTTTGATTGCTACTTCTATTGCCATAATATTCCTTTTCCCACACACATATTGAGTAAAGCGGACATTCGCAATCCGCTTTTCTTCTATGTTCAAGTCGAACTCACGTGAGTACCCTACCAGCTCTGCGTATTCTTCATATTTTTACCTGCCACCAGGTTCATTGCCACGATGATGCAGAAAGCAATTGCAAGAATGATGATAACCCACACACCTGCTGTCAGATAGTCACCATCCTGAATAACCATGGCGATTTTCTGCGAAATCGTCGATGTCTTACCGGGGATATTACCTGCCAGCATAGAAGTCGCACCATACTCTCCAAGAGCCCGCGCAAAGGTCAGTATTGTTCCTGCGATGATACCGGGACCCGCATTCGGCACTGCAATCTTCCAGAAGATCTGCAGTTCAGACATTCCAAGCGTCCGGGCCGCATAGATCAGGTTTGCGTCCAGCTGTTCAAAGGACGCCCGCGCATTCCGGTACATCAGCGGGAAAGAGATCACCGTTGCCGCAATGATACATCCAAGCCAGGTCTGTACCACCTTAATGCCGAACTGCTCAAACAAAAACATACCGATCGGGCGGCGCTTACTGAATAATAAAAGCAGAAAAAATCCGGCAACCGTCGGCGGCAGCACCATCGGCAATGTCAGGAAGCCATCCGCAATAGCTTTGACACATTCTCCCGCATGTATCACTTTTCGTGCTGCAAATAATCCCAGAAAAAAGGAAATAACCGTTGCTACAATTCCTGTCTTAAAGGAAATGAACAACGGTGTCCAATCCAGATTCTTCACAATTTCCATAATTGTATCCATATACAAATTCTCCCAGTCCTTCCTTCTATCCCCGTATAAAGTAAAGCGGACATTCGCAATCCGCTTTCGCTACTTGCTCATGAACGCAGTCGCTTTGCGACCTGTCAGTGGGAGCT
>PPYE01759018.1_pt1 | contig 19998 bp, 11 predicted proteins | sample 1559881 | NCBI WGS metagenome assembly PPYE01 (sample SAMN08240022, study PRJNA423297) | Human gut metagenome, whole genome shotgun sequencing project.
GGGTAGAGCCGCTACGACCGCCTATTGTCGGGTCAGCTCATATCCGATAAGGACATCCTTGTAGTTCGACAAAATCGAATTTACCGTTTTCAGCGTCGTGCTCGAAGTCTTGGCCGACAAGGTAGACAATATCTTCACCAGTTTCTGGGCATCGAAGAGCAAGACAAGATTGTCACCGTTTTTCTCTATCTTGGCCGATGATTCGCCCAGGCGGATAAGCCCGGCCACTTGGTAAGTCATATCTATTTGCTTGTCGGTCCCGTTGAGAGAATATGTCCCTTTTAAGTTGATTTTTTTGTATTGGTTGGTAAACGTACTGTCGGCAAAGCTGTATCCGAAAGTCGAAGCCGTAATCCCCGCTTTGGTATATATATTGGTGAGCTGGCTCTCCACTTCGGCGGCAATCAGTTTTCCGCCTGCATCTTTCAGTACTTCCCCGCTTTCGAATTCGCAGGCCGGAGCAGAATACTTCCATGTGCCCGCAATATCTTCGGGAGTCAACGTCGTGATTTTGTTCGTAACTGAGTTTACAGCATCCTCTACGACGTTATTTAACAAATTTTTTAAACTTGTTTTTGTCTGTGAAAACACATTTGACATAATCCCGTTGACGACAAGGATTACTATCAAAACTGCACTTTTTTTCATAATGATGTAATGATAAATGGGAGAACAAGAAATCTCCCGGTTAAATAATTATATATATCCCGAAGGCCGGCCGGCTACTCCCGGCATCTTATGAGTTGCCTTTCTGTACTTTTTGGATAAATTCGTAGATATACAGAGCCGTAGCCTCACAGCCCAGCTTCGAAGAGTCTATCGACAAGTCGTATGATGAGGCAGCCCCCCATTCCTTATCCGTATAATAATTATAATAGTTGGCGCGGCATTTGTTCTTTTTAGAAGCCAGTTCCATAGCTTCCGCCTTCGAGATGTGCTCACGTTTCATGATACGCTCTATCCTGTCCTTCAACGGAGCATGGATAAATACGTTGAAGCACATCGGGTTTTCGCGGAGTATATAATCGGCACATCGTCCTACGAATACGCTCGGATGGTCTTCTGCCAGATGGATAATCACGTCCGACTGGTACTTGAAAATATTCTCGTTGCTCAATGTACCGTCGTTGCCGAAAGAGTTGCCCAGAGTTGCCCAACTCATGGTGAGGATGTTGCGCAGAGACCCCGGAGCCGTCTCGTCGGCCCTCTCGAAGTATTCCGAGCTCAAGCCGCTTTCTTTGGCCGCTTCCTGTATAAGTTCCTTATCGTAGTATGCAATATCGAATAATTTGGCGAGGCGCTGGCCTATCTCGCGGCCACCGCTTCCGAACTGACGTCCGATGGTGATGATAAGATTGTTTTTCATATAAATATCGTCATACAGTATCTTGCCGATACACATTTACAAAGCAAACTTACGAAGTTTATTCGAAAAAAGAAATTTTATTTTTATCAATTATGAGAATAAATCGTTCGATAGCCCCGTTTCATCGTTCGATGACCTTTTTTTGAGACATAAGTGAAGAAATACCGATGCAGCCTCCGCCAAGCAATATGCTCGATATGCCGTATGATACTTTGTAAAGCCTCTTTCCCTGGGCAAAGAATATAAAAAATGTCCCGTCCGTAATGTCGGAGGCAAGCCGGTATACTCACTATAACAAATGTAGATGTGAAATGCAATAACTGTAAATACACCGCTTGGACAAAGGTAAAATGCTACATTCGTCGTATTTTTTGAAATATTTGTGTCGGTAGAATCTTTATATTTTTTGTCATTTTGTAGCATAAAATATTGTGCACTGGAGAATCGGCTTTGTTCAAGACTTTCCGTATTGGAATAAAAAGGAAATATTTATAATGTTAAAATGTGATTTCTTTTTGGAGGTAAACTTTATGTATCATCTCTTATTATTTAGGTCTGATATAAATTTTTAATATAAAACACACGATATGAAATTTTTTTCGGTACTTATGACAATGTTGTCATTTCCGTTATTGGCAAATGCAACATCACAAGAAACTATTGTTATCCAGACGGACAATACAAGTTTGGTGTATAAGGTAAATGACAAGAACAAATTATGCCAGTCCTATCTGGGCAATCGGTTGAGGGAGAAGGATTGCGAACTCGTACCGGTTTCCAACGACGAAATACTGCTTACATTCGGAACCGGATATGTGCACCAGCCGGCGCTTCGAGCTGTACACGGTGACGGGAACACTTCTACCGAATTGGTGTTTGACAGGGTCGAGCAGCGTCGTCTGAACGATAATCAAGTGCAGACCGACATCTTTTTGAAAGACACGTATTTTGCATTCGGAGCAAAAGTTTCCTTCAAGACATACGAGAAAGAAGACATCATAGAACAATGGGTAGAATATACCAGTAACGAGAAAAAGCCTGTTGTACTTTACGATTACGCCTCGTCCTGCATCAGCCTGTATGCAAGAAATTATTATATGACTCAGTTTTGGGGAAATTGGGCAAATGAGATGCACATGACCGAGAGCGCTCTCACCCGTGGGGTAAAGACCGTTGAGTCGCGTTTGGGAGTCCGTTCCAACGAGTACGGGCATGCCTGTTTCTACCTCTCTTTGGACAAGCCTGCGGCCGAAGAGTGCGGCAAGGTCATCGGGGCTACGCTGGCATGGCCGGGAAGTTTTGCCTTCCATTTCAGTGTCGACAACCAAGATAAGCTGCGCATCATATCAGGTATCAACTCGTATGCCGGGCAATATACCCTGAAAAAAGGCGAAACCTTGACTACGCCACCGTTGCTGTACACATACAGCAATCAGGGTAAAGGTACGGTATCGCGCCGCTTTCACCGCTGGGCCCGCCAATATGGAGTATACAACGGGACGAAGCCCCATATGACGTTGATGAACAATTGGGAAGCCACTTATTTCGACTTTAACAATGAAATACTGACCGGTATCATCGATGATGCCGCCGATATGGGATTCGACCTTTTCCTTCTCGACGATGGCTGGTTCGGCAAGAAGCACCCCAGAAACAGCGACAATGCCGGTTTGGGCGATTGGACGATAAACCGGGAGAAACTTCCCGACGGCTTGGGCTATCTGGTAAAAGAGTGTCAGAAGAGAAATATCAAGTTCGGTATCTGGTTAGAACCCGAGATGGTAAATCCCAAAAGCGAACTCTATGAAAAACACCCCGATTGGGTGATAACACAACCCAACCGCCCGTTGGATTTGAGCCGTAATCAGCTTGTTCTCGACCTTTGTAACCCGGAAGTACAGGACTTCGTTTTCAGCGTAGTAGACAAGACCATGAGCGAGACCGAAGACATATCTTACATCAAATGGGACTGCAATCGGTTTATGACAAATGCAGCATCCGGCTATCTCCCTGCCGACAAGCAGTCTCACTTGTGGATAGAGTATGTCAGAGGTCTATATTCGGTACTCAAGCGTGTACGGGAGAAGTATCCCGACGTCACCATCATGGCATGTTCCGGTGGTGGGGGACGCATCGATTACGGTACATTGCCCTATTTCGACGAGTTCTGGATTAGCGACAATACCGATGCACTCGACCGCATCAAGATACAGTGGGGAGCCAGCCAGTTCTTCCCCGCCATTTGTATGGCAAGCCATGTTTCGGTATGTCCCAACCACATCACCGGCAGGACGGTACCTTTGAAGTTCCGTTTCGACGTAGCCACATCGGCCAAACTCGGTATGGACTTGCAACCCCGGCAGATGACCGACGACGAAAAGGCCTATTGCCGTCTGGCCATGAGCGATTACAACCGGGTCAAAGACGTAGTGCAGTTCGGTGACATGTACCGCCTCCTGTCGCCCTATGAGAGCAACCGCGTGTCCCTTATGTATGCTTTGGAAGACAAGAGCCATGCCGTTGTTTATTCCTATCTCATGGCTAAGGCACTGAACGGAGACCATCAAGTACTGTACCTCAAAGGACTAGACCCCGACAAGCAATATCGCCTGCACGAGCTCAACAAGATACCCAATCGCTGGTCACGATTCGACTCCTTGGAAGGAAAAGTATTCTCCGGCGATTTCCTGATGAACCACGGTGTCGCGTTCTATATGAGCGACGAGTACGAGAGCCTTGTTTTCGAGGCAGTAGCATTGTAAATCATAGAAAGACATTATCATGAAAACCGGAACAATATTATTTTTAAGCATACTTATTCTGTCCGCATTTTCCCTGCGGGCCGGAGCCGTAACCATAAAAAACAGAGGGTGGCGCATCACCTATGACGAGCAGGCAAAAAGTTTCGATTACGACTATAAAGGGCTTCGCATATTTGCGAATGCCCGTCCTGAAGCGACTTGCGACATTCCCGGTATAGGGACCAAGACCCTGACACTCGCTTCATTCGCCACGATGCAATATACCCGGAACAAGGTCGATGACAATTTCGGGAAAGGAACATGCCATACCTTTCGTTTCAGCGGTACTTCGGCGTCGGTTGCATTGGTGCAAAAGATATATACCTACGACAAGCGCCCCTATATTCTTACCGAAGTCGAATTGACCGGTGATGCCGGTATATCGTCCAACTACCTGGCCCCGGTTGTTACAGAAACACCGGTCGCATGGTTTCCCCGAAGCGAACAGAACAGGATGCTGTTCGTGCCCTGGGACAACGACGGGTTTATCCGTTACGAGTGTCACAAGCTGACCGGCGAACTCACCTCTTACGAAGTCACTTCGCTCTATCATGGCGACAGTCGCAAGGGAGTAGTGCTGGGTTCGGTCGAGCACGACACCTGGAAGAGCGCCGTCCGTGTCAAGTCGGCCGACAACGGTACTGTCGAGCAGCTTTGTTGCTATTCCGGAGCATCCTCCGATATTACCCGCGACAAGTTACCTCATGGTAAGGTAAAGGGCAATAGTGTAAAATCGGCCAAGATGATGCTGGGCGTTTTCGATGACTGGCGCGAAGGAATGAATGCCTACGGTGAAGCGAATACCTGTGTTATCCCGATACGTTCTACTTGGACACAAGGAGCCCCTGTCGGTTGGAATAGTTGGGCGGTACTTGCCAATCATCTCAACTATAAAGCAGCTGCCGATGCCTCCGATTTCTTCCGTAATACATTATACCCCAAAGGATTCCACAATAGACAAGGTAAAGTTGTCCTCGACTTGGACTCCTTTTGGGACAACATGAGCGAAGACCAGTTGAAACAATACGTTCGCAAATGTGAAGAAAACGGGCAGATTCCCGGAATTTACTGGTGTCCCTTCTCATACTGGGGCGACAATGGCGACTCCTATGTAGAAGGAACTCAGAACAAATACAAGTACAAAGATTGCTTTTTGTATGTAAACGGGAAGCCCCACAAACAAGGCGGGTACTGTGTCGACCCCACCCATCCGGCCATAAAAGAACGCATGGCATATCAGTTCAAGAAGTTCAAAGAATGGGGATTCAAATATGTAAAACTCGACTTTGTGACCAACGGAGCCGTACAAGGCGATTCTTACTACGACAAGAATGTTACCACCGGGACACAAGCCTACAATCAGGGATTCAGCTATCTGCTCGGTTTGGCAGGCGACGACATGTTCCTTTCCCTCTCGATAGCCCCGCTTTTCCCTTACCAGTATGGCAATTCCCGGCGCATCTCTTGCGACGCTTGGGGCACGATAGGACACTCTGAATACGTGATGAACGCTCTTTCTTATGGATGGTGGACCGATAAGCTTTTCCAGTACAACGACCCCGACCATATTGTATTGCAGAAAGACGGAGAGACAGAGGGCGAAAACCGGGCACGTATTACCACCGGAGTAGTTACCGGAATGATATTGTTGGGCGACAACTTCAGTACCGACGAGCCGTCAAAAACCGGAAATCCGAAGCTCTCCATCGAACGGGCGGTTCAGCTGTTAGACAATAAAGATATACTCGCATTGGCATCTTTAGAACGTTCGTTTATGCCCGTCTACGGTTACAAATCGTTTCGCGGTACCCATTACGGAGCCGAGTCGGTATTTATGTTGCGTGACGGGCATCATCTCTACGTCGCTTGTTTCAACTACGGTGCCGAAGGCGACCTTTCCGGTTCGGTATCTATGGAAGCCTTGGATATAGACCCTCGCAAGGTAGTATCGGTCAAAGAATTGTGGACGGGCCGGTCCGTTGCCGTAGAAAACGGGGAACTTCACTATGATATACCCGGGAAAGATGCACGCATCTATCGTATCACATTGGAGTAGCCGTCCCGTTTCCCTTTTTGAAAGAGACGATAAAAAGGGGAGTATCATCTATATATGGCAAGCCGGTCTTTAGGATAAATAAAAAAGACGTGGCAGCAAACGATATGCCCCATTTTATCCGTCCGGCAAAACCCTTGGAAAGAAAGAGAAAAACAATTTCGACAACAAAAAACAAAGCGTAAAATATGAAAAAAATATGTACAGCCTTCATATCTGCATGTCTGGGCTGCATTCCGTTACAGGCCGAAAATATCTACCTCCACAGCGGAACCCCGTCGATTACATGGAAAGTAAAACCTCAGGCCGAAGTCGGCAATGACGTCAGCCGCCTGTCCGACCCCCGTTACGATATGTCCTCGTGGGTCGATGCCGTAGTTCCGGGGACTGTGTTCAACTCGTATGTAGTAGCCGGCTACGAGGAAGACCCCAATTTCGGAGACAATATACACCGGGTCGATAGAAGCAAGTACGACAGGAGCTTTTGGTATAGGGCCGAATTTACAGTCCCTGCCGACTATAAAAAAGAACTGGTCTGGTTACATTTCAACGGAGTTAACCGCAAAGCCGACATATACCTCAATGGGGCTCTGTTAGGGACGTTAGACGGATTTATGCATCGGGGACGCTTCAACGTCACCGACATTATAGACCGGGATGGCAAGAATATATTGGCCGTTCTGGTGCACATACCTCGCACCCCGTTGGCCAATCAGGGGAGCCCCAACTACCTGTCGAGCGGAGGGTGGGACTGGATGCCCTATGTGCCGGGTCTCAATAGCGGTATTACCGACAAAGTCTATTTGAGCAATACCGGTACGGCAACCCTTATCGACCCCTGGATTCGTACCGACTTGCCCACCAATGCAAGAGCCGACCTCTCGCTGGAGTTTGATGTAGAAAACAATCGTTCCCGAGCAGAAAAATACATCGTCAAAGGCACGATTACACCCGGGGACATCACCTTCGAAGAAGAGATACAAATCGAGGCAGGAGCTACCCGGAAAATAAAATTCGACAAACGTTATTACCCTCAGTTAAGTATCAACAGTCCCAAACTCTGGTGGCCCAACGGGTATGGAGACCCCAACTTGTACAACTGCAAAATAGAAGTTCTGGCGGGTAACGAAATATCCGACACCCGGGACATTACGTTCGGTATCCGTAAATATACCTATGACAAGGATGGCGATATCTTCCACATCCACATCAACGGAGTCCCCGTATTCGTCAAAGGAGCCAATTGGGGCATGTCGGAATATATGCTGCGCTGCCGCGGGCAGGAATACGAGACTCGGATACGGCTTCATAAAGACATGAATTTCAATATGATTCGTAATTGGCTCGGTTCGGTTACCGATGACGAGTTTTACGAGTACTGCGACAAATACGGCATCATGGTCTGGGACGATTTCTGGATCAATTCCAACCCGACTCTGCCGTATGACCTGAACGCTTTCAACAACAACATGCTCGAAAAAATCAAGCGCGTACGCAACCATCCCTGTATAGCCGTATGGTGTGGTGACAATGAAGCGACACCCGAACCCCCGCTTACCGGTTGGATGGCCGAGAACATTCGTACTTTCGACGGAGGCGACCGCTATTTCCAGCCCTGTTCCAACTCTGGAGGATTGAGTGGAAGCGGTTACTGGGGAGCCTTCGACCCCCGTTATTATTTCAGCAAATATCCCGACCCCTCTTCCGGAGGAGACGGTAAACGGGGCTGGGGATTCCGTACCGAGATAGGAACAGCCGTAGTTCCCACCTTCGAGAGCTTCCGTAAATTCATGCCCCGCGAGAACTGGTGGCCGCGCGATGATATGTGGAACAAGCACTATTTCGGTTCGGGAGCAGGCAATGCCTTGCCCGACCGTTATGCCGAGTCCATCGACCGGGAATTCGGAACTGCCCGCGACGCACAAGACTTTTGCCGCAAAGCCCAGCTTGTCAATATAGAATCCAATAAAGCCCTCTTCGAAGGCTGGTTAGACCACATGTGGGAAGATGCCTCAGGCATCATGCTTTGGATGGGGCAGTCGGCATATCCCTCTATGGTATGGCAGACGTACGATTACTATTACGACCTTACAGGAGCTTATTGGGGGTGCAAGTCCGCATGTGAGCCCCTCCATATATACTGGAATCCCGTTACCGAAGAAATCAAAGTTGCCAATACCACAGCACGAAATTACGAAGCACTCACAGCCGAAGCCGTAATCTATAATATGGATGGCAAGCCGGTAAAGCACCTTCAGAAAAAAGCCCTTGTCGATGCCCTCTCCAATACGGCAACCACATGTTTTACCCTCGATGTAAATCGTGAGCGAGAAATCTTGTCGCTGGGCAAGCCCGCAGTAGCCTCGTCTACTGCACAAGGTGACCCCTCCTATGTATCGGACGGCAAGGACGATACCCGTTGGGCAGCGCATAGGAGCGACAATGAATGGATATATGTCGACTTGGGCAGCATACAATCGGTCGGGGGCGTACGCCTCAATTGGGAAGCAGCCTATGGAAAAGCCTATAAAATACAAATCTCGGACGACGCCAAAAACTGGAAAGAAATATACAAGACGAACGAAGGGCGCGAAGGCGTGGAAGAAATCACCTTCCCCGAAGTAAAAGCCCGTTACGTGCGTATGTTCGGCATCGAATTGGGATGGTGGTTCGGTTATTCTCTCTGGAGTTTCGACGTCCTCAGCGGGACCCGTCCCACCGAAGGCCTCACCGATGTGCATTTTATACGCCTTACGCTGAAAGACAAATCCGGAAAAGTACTCTCCGAGAACAACTACTGGAGAGGAAACGGCCGTCGAGATTTTACGGCATTGAATACCCTGCCCGAAGCCCGGCTGAAAGTTTCCTCCAAATTGGTCGATGGTGACGAAGAAGGCAAAGCATGCATCAATGCAACCGTCACTAATCCGCGTTCGGCGCAAGGAGTAGCATTTGCCGTACACGTTCAGGCCGTACGTACCACCGACGGAGAACGCATACTTCCCGCCATGATGAACGACAACTACTTTACCCTCATGCCCGGTGAGAGCAAAGACCTCGCCATCACTTTCGACAAGTCTCTCCTGCAAGGAGGCTCATACCGCCTGCAAGTAACACCTTACAACAACAAATAATCATGAAAAAGTACCTCATAACCATTTCCATTGCCCTTGCTGCAACATCGCTGTCTGCAACAGGGGCAATGCCCTTGTATAAAGACGCTTCGGCACCCGTACAGCAACGGGTCGACGACCTGCTCTCGCGGATGACGTTGCAAGAAAAAATAGACCAGTTGCAAAACCGGGCATCAGGCAAGCTCGAAGATATAGACAAAATCTTTGCCGGAAGAAGTTTTGGCACTACGCATGAGATGAGTATGCCCGCTTTCGACTGTGCCGTAATGTACCGCGCATTACAGACATACATGAAGACCAATACCCGCCTCGGCATTCCCGTACTCACTTCAGCCGAAGGCATAGAAGGCATATTGCAGAATGGCTGTACCATCTTTCCCCACGCATTGGCACAAGGCAGCACTTTCAATCCCTCGCTGGTTCGGCAGATGACCCGGGCAGCCGGAGAAGAAGCCCGGGCAATAGGTATACACCAAATCCTCTCGCCTGTGCTCGACATTGCCCGGGAATTACGGTGGGGAAGGGTAGAAGAAACCTATGGCGAAGACCCCTATCTCATAGCCCGCATGGGCGAAGCCTTTATCGAAGGATACCAAGAATACGACATAACCTGTATGCCCAAGCACTTTGTAGCACACGGTACGCCTGCCGGCGGGCTGAACTGTGCCGGAGTAAGCGGGGGAGAAAGAGAATTGAGAAGCCTGTACCTGTACCCCTTTGAAAAAGTGATACGGAGCACCGCCCCGATGGCCGTCATGACATGTTACAGTGCCTATGACGGTGTACCCGTAACCGGTTCTTATTACTACATGACCGAGCTGTTGCGCGGGGAGCTGGGATTCGACGGATACGTATATTCCGACTGGGGCTCGGTAGAGCGGTTGCACACATTCCACCGGGCAGCAGCTACTCGGGAAGAAGCCGCAAAAATGGCACTCGAAGCAGGGGTAGACCTGAATATAGACTCTTCTTACGAAACCCTTGAAAAGATGGTGGCCGACGGGAGGTTAGACGAGAAATACATCGACCGGGCAGTAAGAAGGATACTGACAGTAAAATTTCGCCTCGGGCTCTTCGATGCACCTTATGGCGACCCCGAACAAGTGAAAAAAGTAGTACGCAGCAAAGAGAAGATAGCACTGTCGAAAGCCATAGCCGACGAGAGTGCGATTTTGCTGGAGAACAAAAACGGCATACTTCCGTTGGACATCACACGCTACAAATCCATAGCCGTCATCGGGCCCAATGCCGACCAGACAGTCATGGGCGACTATTCTTGGACGACAAGCGACACCGACGAAGGAATAACCTTGTTACAGGGACTTAAAAACGTTGTGGGAGACCGAGTTGCCATCAATTATGCCCAAGGTTGTGACTGGTGGAGCCGTGACAAAAGCAAGATAGCAGAAGCCGTTGAAGTAGCCCGCCGGAGCGACATAGCCATAGTCGCCATAGGTACGCGGAGCACCTATCTGGGACGTTCGCCCAGATACTCTACAAGCGGTGAAGGATTCGACCTCTCCTCTCTGGAACTGCCCGGGGAGCAACTGACCCTCTTAAAGGAAATAAAAAAGACCGGCAAACCGCTCATTGTCGTTTTTATTGCCGGTAAGCCTTTGGCAATGCCGTGGGTAAAAGAAAATGCCGATGCCCTTCTGGTGCAGTGGTATGCCGGAGAGCAGCAGGGCAATACCTTGGCAGACATTCTTACAGGCAAGGTAAACCCTTCGGGAAAAGTAAACGTTTCCTTCCCCCGAAGTACGGGCAATACACCTTGTTTCTACAATCACTATGTTACCGACCGCGAAGAACCCTTCGACCAGCCCGGGACTCCCGACGAACCCAAGGGTCACTATATATTCGATAAGCCCGACCCCCTATGGAATTTTGGTTACGGGCTCAGCTATACGACATTCCGGTACACCGGCTGTGTCCTGAGCGATACCCTCCTGACGGCAGATGGCATACTCAAAGTCAAGGTTACAGTAGAGAATACAGGAAAAAGAGACGGCAAGGAAGTAGTGCAACTCTACGTAAGAGACAAAATAAGCACTGTGGCGACACCGGTTCAGCAGTTGAAAGCTTTCGACAAAATCTCTGTCGAAGCCGGTGGGACAAAGACCGTCGAACTTACGTTGCCTCTCTCGGAACTCGCCCTGTACAATACCCGTATGCAGAAAGTGGTAGAGCCCGGAGAATTTGAGATACAAGTAGGAAGCGCATCAGACCAAATACATTTTGTACGGACAATAATAGTCCGCTGAAAAATACGACACATAGAAAAACAACCACCAGCAGTAAAAAAATATGAAAAAGCTATTTATCCTGTTATGCCTTTGCCTGGTCGTCGGAAGCGCCCGGGCAAAAGTCACGTTGCCCGCCATATTCACCGACAATATGGTCTTGCAGCAAAAAACACAAGTTACCCTCTACGGAAAAGCTGCCGCCGGTAAGAAAATGACCGTAACTACCGGGTGGGACCATGAGCAATACCGTTTTCACTCCGATGCCGAAGGGAACTGGAGCGTGCGCATACCCACCCCCGAAGCTGGAGGGCCCTTTGACATAACCATCTCGGACGGGAAAAAAATCACCTTGCGCAATATCCTGATAGGAGAAGTCTGGTTCTGTTCCGGACAGTCCAATATGGAAATGCCCGTAGCAGGCTGGGGCAAAGTCTTGAACTACGAACAGGAAGTGGCCGCTGCCGATTATCCCTGTATACGCCTGTTTCAGGTAAAAAAAGCAACATCGCTTGCCCCCGCAGCCGACGTCGCTTCGACAATGGGAGGCTGGCAAGAATGCTCTCCCGCATCCGTACCCGAATTTTCCGCACTGGGGTACTTCTTTGCCCGTCGTCTGTGGCAGGAACTCGGTATTCCGGTCGGAGTTATCGACTGTACCTGGGGCGGCACTCCTGCAGAAGCATGGACGAGTTACAGTACCTTGAAAAATGTGTACGGATATGTTGACGAAATGCGCGATTTGAGCCGGATGAACTTTGATGCGGCAAAGATGCAGGAACGCTACATCTCGAAAATGGACAACTGGAGAGCCGGATTGCTCACCGACGACCGGGGCTATAAAGACCGGCGCCCGTATTGGTGCATGCCCGACTATGACGATACCCGCTGGGAAGAAATGGACTTGCCCGGATACTGGGAAGGAAAAGGACTGAAAAACTTTGACGGCACAGTGTGGTTTCGTCGGACGGTCGAGATACCCGCAGCATGGGCAGGGCAGGACTTGACCCTCAGCCTGGCGATGATTGACGACGAAGACATCCTGTACTGGAACGGAGAAGAAGCCGCACGAGGGTCAGGATTTACCACCCCCAGACTCTATACGATACCTGCGAAAATGGTAAAACCCGGTAAAGCCGTTATTACCGTACGTGTATCCGACTACGGAGGCGAAGGAGGCATTCACGGTAAGGCAGAAGACATGTATCTCTCATCAGCACAGGATAAAATCCCCCTGGCAGGTAAGTGGAAATACGATATCGGGCTCTCATTGGCAAAATATCCTATTGCACCCGTATCGCCCGTAGGAAGCTCAAGTTATCCCACCGTACTCTATAATGCGATGGTACACCCTCTCGTGACGTTCCCCGTAAAAGGCGTTATCTGGTATCAGGGAGAAGCTAATGTCGGACGGGCAGCCGAGTATACCGACCTCTTTCAAGCGCTTATACACGATTGGCGCGATAAGTGGAACAATCCCGATATGCCCTTCTACTTCGTGCAGTTGGCCAACTTCATGGAACGCGTGGACGGGCAAGAAGAAAGCCCCTGGCCCGAGCTGCGTGAAGCCCAGGCCAAAGCCCTCTGTATGGAACATACCGGTATGGCCGTCATATATGACATCGGAGAAGCCGGTGACATACACCCCAAAAACAAGCAGGAAGTGGGCCGGCGCCTGTCGCTCATTGCACTGGCAGACACCTACGGCAAAGACCTTACTTGTTCCGGTCCCCGCTACGCAACCTATCGGGTCGACGGAGACCGCGTAGAAGTAGAATTTTCCTGCACAGGCGGAGGATTGCAAGCTAAAGGCGGCGAACTCAAAGGTTTTGTCATATCCGGGCCCGACCACCGTTTCCATAAAGCCTACGCTGTCATATCCGGAAACAAAGTGATACTTTCCTCTCCCGAAGTGAAATACCCTGTGGCAGTTCGCTACGGTTGGGGCAACAATATAGAAAGCACACTCTACAATGCCGAAGGGTTGCCCGCGTCGCCCTTCCGCACCGACAACTGGTAATGCAGAATCTTTCCCTTTGGAAAGGCAGAGAAAAAGACAAGTTGTAACCTGCATGACACACAAACCGGAAAAAGAAAAAAATAGACAATATGAAAAACAAACTGTTAGCATTGACATTTACTATCAGTATCAGCATCGGGGCAACGGTACATGCCGACAAGACCCCCGTAGAATGGGTAAACCCCTTTATCGGTACAGGAGCAGTAGCCAATAGCCTCTCCGGCAATAATTATCCCGGAGCGACAGTCCCTTTCGGCATGGTACAGTTGAGCCCCGATACCCGGGTTGCCCCCGACTGGGCACAAGCATCGGGATACGATTACAACGACCGGCAGATAATAGGCTTCAGCCATACCCGTTTGAGCGGTACAGGAGCCTCCGATTTTATCGATATCCTGCTGATGCCGACCACCGGAAAAACTTGTATAGAAGCCCAAGAGTCTCCCCGGAGCGGTACCGGATACCAGTCGGCATTCTCTCATGACAGAGAATCAGCCTCCCCCGGATATTACAAAGTGACACTCGATAGCTACGGAATCGATGCCGAGCTGACGGCCTCCGCCCGGGTAGGCATGCACCGTTACCGTTACCCCCAAGGAGCAGACAGTTCGCATATTGTTTTAGACCTCGACCATTCCGCCAATAAAGGAAGCTGGGGGCGCCGTATCATCAACTCCCAGATACGCATCGTCGACCCCTGTACCGTCGACGGCTACCGTATCATTACTGGTTGGGCCAAATTGAGGAAGATATACTTTCGTATCCGATTTTCCCAACCGATAAAAAACGTCTTGTTGGCCGATGGTTCCCGTATATACCACAACATGCCGGTCATAAACGGTACTGCGCTGAAAGCCGTATTTGACTTCGATACCCGGCACAATACGACCGTAATGGCAAAAGTAGCCCTGTCGCCCGTCTCGATAGAAAACGCCATACAAAACATGTCGGCCGAGATACCCGGATGGGATTTTGACGATGTTGTTCGCCAAGCATCCGGCATGTGGAATGCCGAATTAGGCAAGATACAGGTTCAGGGTACCGACCTTCAAAAAGAAATATTCTACACAGCCCTCTATCACACGATGATACAACCCAATATAATGTCTGATGCAAACGGGGACTATATAGCAGCCGACTACACCGTACGCCGGCTCTCGGGAAATGACAAGCATTACTCCACCTTCTCCCTGTGGGATACCTACCGGGCGGCGCACCCTCTCTATACGCTCATCCACCCCGACCGCTCCGCCCACTTTATAAAAAGCATGATACGGCAGTACGACTACTATGGCTATCTCCCCGTATGGCAACTATGGGGACAAGACAACTACTGTATGATAGGCAACCACGCCATCCCGGTCATTGTAGACGCCATACAGAAAGGCATACCCGGTATCGATATGGAAAAAGCATACGAAGCCGTTAGGAAAAGTTCTCTCATATCCCATCCCAATTCACCTTTCGACGTGTGGGACAAATACGGCTATATGCCCGAGAACATACAATCCCAATCCGTTTCCATCACCCTCGAATTTTCCTTCGATGACTGGTGCGTGGCACGTCTGGCTAAAAAACTCGGCAAAGAAGACGATTGCCGCTACTTTGCCGGACGCTCGGAAAACTACCGCAACCTCTTCAATCCCGAAACGCGCTTCTTTCAGCCCAAAGACGATAAAGGCAACTGGATAACCCCCTTCGACCCCTACAAATACGGAGCCAACGGAGGCTACCCCTTTACCGAAGGAAACGCCTGGCAATACTTCTGGTACGTCCCCCACAACATAAAATCATTGGTAAGACTCACCGGAGGAGACAAAGCCTTTGCCGAAAAGCTCGACCACTTCTTCACATCCACCCATACCAGCGGGGAGAAAAACGATAATGCCTCGGGATTTATCGGACAATACGCCCACGGCAACGAGCCCAGCCACCATGTCGCATATCTGTACAACTACGTAGGACAACCCTGGAAGACCCAGCAATACGTATCATATATCCTCAACAATCTGTACGACAATACCTCCGCAGGTTATGCCGGGAACGACGACTGTGGCGAAATGTCATCATGGTACATCTTCAGTGCCATGGGATTCTATCCGGTAAATCCCGCAAGCGGAATATACGTAATAGGTTCGCCCCTGTTGGAACAAGCCGATATACACCTGCCAGGAGGAAACACCTTTACCGTAAAAGCCCCGAAAAAGAACGATAAAGAAATCTATATACAATCCGTTCGCCTCAACGGGAAAAAATACGACAAGACATATATCACCCACCAAGACATTCTGCAGGGAGGAACATTGGAATTCAAAATGGGAGTAAAACCCTCATCCTGGGGAAAAAAGCCCGAAATGAGGCCCGTTGAGGAACCGCTGATGTAAAATTTTGTATATTTGGAAAAACTTGATATATGAAAAAAATATCTCCCCGTTACGCAAGCGCCCTGCTTACCGCAGCACTATTCAGCATCTCGGCACTACAAGCAGAAACAATCGACATCTATCCGGCAGAAAAAGACATGACCCGGGAAATCCAGGCCGCCATACACCTCTCCCGGGAAAAGAAGCATGCATCCGTAACCATACAGTTACGGCAGGGCGATTACCACATATCCCGCAGTCACGCCTCACACCAACTCTATTACATATCCAATACCACATCCTCGTCCGAAAATCCCCACCCTGTAAAACACATAGGATTGTGGCTCAAAGGACTGAGGAATGTAATCATAGACGGAGGAGGAGCAAGGCTCATCACCCACGGAGAGATGACCACCTTTGTCATAGACAGTTGCGAAAACATCGTGCTCCGTAATTTCACCCTCGTGGCAGCAGACCCCACCGTACCCGAAATGACGGTGCTCGAAGTCGGTGATACCCACATGACAGCCCGCATACACGATGACACCCGGTATGAAATATCCGGAGGAAAACTCCGGTGGATAGGAGAAGGGTGGAGCTTCACGCAACCCGTAGCCCCGCAAGTATTCCACCCTGGAATCAATGAAACCCTCCGTTGTGCTTCCCCCCTCGACAACCTTGTGCAAGTTACCGAGCTGGAACACAAAATCATCCGGTTCGATTACAGCTGCCGACCCGACGGAATAAAACCCGGGCAAGTCTATCAGATGAGAGACGCCATACGGGATGAAGCTTGCGGATTCATCCATAAAAGTAAAAACATAACCCTGCAAAATATCCGCTTTCACTTCCTCGGTAACTTCGGCATCGTAGGCCAGTACTCCGAAAACCTCACCTATGACCGCATTTTCTGCGAACCCGAGTTGGGGACAGGGCGCACCTGTGCCGGATTTGCCGACTTCGTGCAGATGTCCGGATGCAAAGGCAAACTGAAAATCCTGAACTCTCGGTTCGAAGGGGCACAAGACGACCCGATAAACATACACGGTACACATCTGAAAGCCGTAGGCTATCCTTCGCCCCGGCAAATAAAAGTCCGTTTTATGCATCCGCAGTCGTACGGTTTCGAAGCATTCTTCAAGGGCGATAAGATAGAACTGGCCGACGCACATACTCTGTTGTGCAAAAGCCGTGCGACGGTAAAGTCCGTTCAGAGGCTCGACAATTATGAAATATTGTTGACAGTAGATACAACCCTTCCCGCCCACCTGGAACAACAAAATATCGTCGTCGAGAACATTACATGGACCCCCGATGTAGAAATAGCCGGCAACTATTTTGCCCGTACTCCCACCCGGGGCATTCTGGTAACGACAAGAGGGAAAGTACTTATCCGCGACAATACCTTTTACCGTACCCCCATGAGTGCCGTATTCATATCCGATGACGCCCGCAACTGGTATGAGTCCGGTCCCGTGCGCGATGTGACCATCCGCGACAATACATTTATTGGGTGCGGTACTCCGGTAATCGGCGTTTTCCCCGAAAATGACAAGTACGAAGGAGCCGTGCACCGCAATATCCGGATACTCTCCAACCGGTTCCGGCTGAAGCCCGGAAAGGCCATATCCGTTCGCTGTACCGATGGAGTAGAAATAAAAGACAACTATTTTGTTTCATCCTCCGGGACGATAGAAAATATAATCGACATAGAACAGTGCGATAACGTAGACATAGACAAGAACCTCCTTTCCCGGTAAAGGAAATCCCTCAAATGGATATATAGGTCATACAAAGGGTCATGACAAGCCATATACAGGCAGCATTGATATCGTACTGTCCTTAGCGGTTGGGATATCTTTTGCAGCCGGTTTCCCCAGCCGAAAAAGACACGCACGACTGCCATTTTTCAAGGGCAGTCGTGTGTGTGTCGGATATAGCCGCCGGAGTTTTGATGGTCGGCGACTGTTATTTATAACAACATATCATAAGAAGAGCGATACGACCAGATAGACAATCGCCGCCAGCAATGCACTCACCGGGATAGTCAGCACCCATGCAGTCATCAGATTTCTCGTTACCCCCCAACGTACCGCAGAAAGCCGTTTGGTAGCGCCTACACCGATAATAGCACCCGTAATCGTATGCGTCGTGCTCACCGGGATTTTCAGGAACTCGGTCAGGTACAATGTAAACGCACCCGCAGTTTCAGCAATGACACCTTCTAACGGAGTGACCTTGGTAATTTTTGTACCCATGGTTTTTACAATCTTCCAACCGCCCGACATCGTCCCTAAAGAAATAGCCGTAAAACAGGAAAAAGCGACCCAGTTGGGCAAATCGTTGATACTGTTTATGCCCATTCCGAGACCCTCGCTATGAGCGGCTATCATCGCAGCAGCAATGATACCCATTACTTTCTGGGAATCGTTGAGCCCGTGGCCGATGCTGAACAATGCCGAAGATACAAGCTGCAATTTCTTGAACCAGTACTCGGCAGTATGCGGGTGCATACGCCTGCAGATATGAAGAACCAGCAAAGTAAACCCGAAAGCAACCACCATCCCGATAAGCGGAGCAAGGAAAATAAACGCGATGATTTTCAGGATGATACTGGTCTGTATGGCACCGAAACCGTTAGCCATGATGGCAGCACCGGCAAATCCCCCGATAAGAGTATGCGACGATGACGACGGGATGCCTTTCCACCAGGTATACAAATTCCAGATGATGGAAGCGACAACTCCCGACAAGATAATCGGCAAAGTGATATACTCCTCTATCACCGTTTTCGATACGGTATTGGCTATACCGAACCCCCCGATAATATACTTGGCGATGAAAAAAGCGACAAAATTGAACAATGCCGCCCATAACACCGCTTGGAACGGAGAGAGTACCTTGGTCGATACGATGGTAGCAATAGAGTTTGCAGCATCATGGAAACCGTTGATATAATCAAAAGCCAAAGCCAGAATGATGATAATCACTAATAATTCCATCCGTACCCCCGTCTTATACGTATTTTACAATCAAGCTTCTGAGAATCTTCCCCACACGCTCTTCCATATCGGTGGTCTTTTCCAGTTCCTGCATGATTTCCTTTATCTTTATCAGTTCGATGCTGTCTTTCTCCTCTTCAAACAGCTGCGTGACAAAATGCTCATATACATCATCCGCATGATTCTCTATCTCATGCAGTTTGTCGCAATACTGCCGCAAGGCAGACGGGTTTTTATGGAAAGTTTCCAGTTCCTTCATTGCCTTGCACAAAATACCCGCACCCTCTTCAATGAGCGCACCCAGCTCTTGTCCGCTTTGGGAAATAGGGCGGGGGTTATAAATAGAGATGCGCTTCGCACAACTGTTGATTCCATCGATGACATCATCCATTGTAGAAGCCAGGTTATGAATATCCTCCCTGTCAAAAGGAGTAATGAACGTCTTGCTCAGCTCGTCGAAGATTATATGTGTCTGGGTATCGCCCTTACGCTCCAGCTCTTTAATCTGCTTATAATAATCAGCACGTTTGTCCGGTTCGTCATGCCGGAGGTCGGCAACCAGCAGAGCCGAAGACTCGACTACGATTTCAGACAGTTTATTCAGCATGGGAAAAAATTTGGGTTCCTGAGGAGTAAACCTGCTAAAAAATGAATTTTTCATAAAATGTAAGTCAGTAGTTATGTTTCTTTCTTGTTTTTAAGCCTTTGATGAATATTTTTCCGCACATGCGACCATCAGGTCTGCCAGCTCTTACCATCTTTGCCGCAAAGATAATATTTGCAATTGATTTCATTTTTATTCAGAAAAAAAAATTACAGGAAAATTTCATAGTTATTTTATAATGAGTAATTTATTGTGCATTTTTCCCTTCTTTGTGAGAGGGTGTAAAAACTAAAATCGAATCTTTAAAAAGTTACAGATTATAAGTATGGGGACAAAAAGAGCCTCACCAAAGAGTATTTTTGAATGAAAATGCCCCCTTTTTCTTTATTTATATATGTATTGAGTTTTAAAA
>PPYE01776932.1_pt1 | contig 19998 bp, 15 predicted proteins | sample 1559881 | NCBI WGS metagenome assembly PPYE01 (sample SAMN08240022, study PRJNA423297) | Human gut metagenome, whole genome shotgun sequencing project.
ACTGAACACGGCTTATCAGCCCTTGATGTTCCATTCTTTCCAGCATCGTCGTAAGAGATGTTATCGCTAATCCGCATTTCATCGAGAGCGACCTGATCGAGATTCCATCCGCCTGCCACAGCACATAAAGAATGCGCCCCTGGGCTCCATTGAACGCATCAATATTCTTTTCGCTGAGAATCTTCTCAAAGATTCGGTCTCCAAGCTGTTTTATTTTGGTAACAAGAAATCCGCCGTTCATTTTCATGCAAATGCTCCTATATAGTAGTTTACTTCAAATAATACCATATAGGAGCTTTGTTGTCAAGAGGCTGTATGTCTAAAACATCCGGCGAGTTTTTCATAGCCTGCGCTTTTTGTGTTCTTTCCGCCCGAAAGCATTGACGCACCGCGTCGAATCCTGTATCATGAAGCTGTTCATTCGGCTGTTTCTGCCCGTTTGGGCATTGTGCATATTATGAAAGGAGTCCTTTCCTCATGGCGATGAATCTGACCCAGAAAATCCTGTCCGCGCACCTGCTCAGCGGTGAACTGATTCCCGGCTCGGAAATCTCCATCCGCATTGACCAGACGCTGACGCAGGATTCCACCGGTACGATGGCGTACCTGCAGTTCGAGGCGATGGGCGTTAAGCGCGTCAAGACAAAGAAGTCCGTGGCGTACATTGACCATAACACGCTGCAAACTGGCTTTGAAAATGCGGATGACCACTATTACATCCAAACGGTGACGAAAAAGCATGGCATTTACTGCTCTAAGCCCGGCAACGGCATCTGCCATCAGGTACAGCTGGAGCGCTTCGGCGTGCCGGGCTACACGCTGCTCGGCTCGGACAGCCATACGCCCACGGGTGGCGGCATTGGGATGCTTGCCATCGGCGCGGGCGGACTGGACGTTGCGGTCGCGATGGGCGGCGGCGCGTATTATCTGGCGTGCCCGCGTGTCGTCGGCGTGCGCCTGCATGGCAAGCTGTCCTACGGCGTTGCGGCGAAGGATATTATTCTGGAAGTCCTGCGCCGGCTGACCGTCAAGGGCGGCGTCGGCAAGGTGATGGAGTACATCGGCGACGGCGTGAAAACGTTGAGTGTCCCGGAGCGTGCGACGATTACGAACATGGGCGCGGAACTCGGCGCGACGACCTCCATCTTCCCGTCGGATGAAGTGACCCATGCGTTCCTCAAAGCGCAGCAGCGTGAGCAGGACTTCGTGCCGCTGTCCGCAGACCCGGATGCGGCGTATGACGAAATCCTCGACATTGATTTGACCGCGCTTGAACCGCTCGTCGCGAAGCCCCATATGCCTGACATCGTGGAAACCGTCAAGCAGTGCGGCCCGATTAAGGTCGATCAGGTGTTTATCGGTTCCTGCACGAACTCTTCCTATACCGACATGATGCGTGTTGCCCGCATTTTGAAGGGCAAGACTGTGCACCCGGACGTGAGCCTTGTCATCGGCCCCGGATCGAAGCAGGTGCTGACGATGCTGGCACGCAACGGCGCTTTGGCGGACATGATTGCGGCGGGCGCGCGCATTCTGGAATCCGCCTGCGGGCCGTGCATCGGCATGGGGCAGTCGCCGCGCACGAACGCTGTCTCCGTTCGCACGAACAACCGCAATTTCTACGGCCGCAGCGGCACAAAGTCCGCCGGCATTTACCTTGTCTCCTGCGAGACGGCGGCTGTCACGGCGCTGACTGGCGTGCTGACGGATCCGCGCTGCCTTGACATTGACCTCGACATCCCGATGCCGGAGACGTACACCGTCAACGACAATCTGGTCATCCCCCCGGTCGCGCCGGGCGAAGAGGACACGGTGGAGGTCGTCCGCGGCCCGAACATTCAGCCCTTCCCGCTGGGCAAGCCGCTGGCGGATGCCATTTCCGGCAAGGTGCTGCTGAAGATGGAGGACAACATCACCACCGACCACATTGCGCCGTCGGACGCGAAGCTCCTGCCGTTCCGCTCGAATGTGCCGTACTTGTCGGACTTCTGCCTGACCCCCGTGGACGCGACGTTCCCGGCGCGCGCGAAGAAGGAAGGCGGCGGCATCCTCGTTGCGGGCATGAACTACGGGCAAGGGTCGAGCCGCGAACACGCCGCGCTTGTCCCGCTGTATCTGGGTATCCGCGCTGTCGTCGCGAAGTCGTTCGCCCGTATTCATCAGGCGAACCTTATCAACAACGGCATTCTTCCGCTGACGTTCCAGAATGAGGCGGATTACGACCGCATCGCGCAGGGCGACACGCTGAGCCTGCCGCACGTCCGCGAGACGGTGGAAAGCGGCAGCGACACGTTCGTGCTGCATAACGACACGAAGGACGAGGATTACATTGTGCTGATGCCGCTGACCGCGCGCCAGCAGGGCTGCATTCTCTATGGCGGGCTGCTGAATTATACAAGAGAGAGCGCAAAGGCGGAATAAGATAAGTGTCCCCCGGAAGTATGGGCTTCCGGGGGATTTTGGCGTTATTATTTCCAGGGGAATAGAAAATCTGCTGCTTTTGCTACAATCAAGGGGGAAGGAGACTGTCCTGATGAAAAATATCAAGTACACCGTCATGCATCCTATCTTTGTGTTCATGAAGAAGCATTTTTGCCCGCACTGCAAGGCAGCACTCACAGTGGAAACGGCGCATCATTTGGTGAACTCCCGTTCCGAAGAAGCAAAGAACTACGATTTTTCCACGGAAGACGGCAGGATGATTGGCACAGTTGACTTCCGCAATCCGTATTTTGCCTGCCCGAACTGCCATGCGGAGTTTTCGGTGGAAGAATTGTGGAAAATGGAGAAGGGAAAAAGGGCAAGCAGATAACGCAGGAAAATTGAAAAATGCCCCCGGAGGCATGGCTTCCGGGGGCATTTTCATATTATAGGTACTTCTTGAATACTTTCTTGAATTTCAGCGCCATTTCCATCATCCAGTCAAACTGTGCATTCCACGCGCTGCGGTCGTCGAAATTGACCTGCCGTGTCAGCATAATGCGGCTTGCTTTCTTTTCTGGAAGTTCCCGCCAGTCAAGCGTAACGCCCAATTCCTGCTCAATGGCATTCTGTTTTTCAAATAACTGATGATAAAGATCCTTGTCGCCGCGAATATACAGTTCAACAACAAGCAGATTTTCTGTTTTAACCGCGCGTAAGCAAATATCATAAACAGATGAGCCAATGCTCAGGTTCATCCACATTTTGTTTGATGCTTTTCGCTTGCCAAATTGCCTTGCGAACTGCGCGTTTGCATACGCATATTCATTGAAGGCTGTCCAGTAGTCCAAACGGAACTGCTGGCTTTCTGTCTGCTGCTGATTTTTCTTGACGCTCTTAATCCAGTCATTCGGCTTCTCAATCACGCTGAACTTCACCGCAGGATTGGAGCTGCCGACTTTATACAGGTGGATTTCGCACAGGAAAAAGCCAATGTCGTCATCCGTGTGGTTATTCAGCCACTCAATCGCCGCGCGGTGTTCCTCGCGTGCGTGCTTTACCACCCAGATAATCGTCTGCGCATCTTTTCCGGCGGCGTAAGTGATGAGCTTGCCCAGATGGTCGTGGTTGGTATCCTCCAGCTGGTTTTCGATAATAACCTTCTGCCCTGTTGCAATATCGGTCGCGATAATATCCACGCTGAAATCGCCCACAGCAGATTCTGTTCCGTCGACTGCAATTTCCATGCCGATTTCATTGCCCAGAATCGCGATGTTCTCATCCTTCGCCAGCCACGGCGTAAAATCCAGTGCTTCATGCGGCCAAACCTTCCGCAAATCCTGCACTTCGGTCAGAACTTCAAGCTGCTCCATAGGGCATACCTCCTTTTGTGTGCGGCATATAGCGGGCGCTTATCTTATGATAGCAGATAGGCAGGGAAACGTCAATCGCAAGTATGTTTTTTTCGCAGCAAAACAGCCGGGGACTGCCTTGCCAGCAATCCCCGGCTTTGTAATCCCAATGAACCCTTACTTGACTTCCAGCAGGTTCTTGCATTCCGCGAACGCGCGGCGGCCAATGATTTCAATCGTCGCGGGCAGGGTTACGCTCTTGAGCTTCGTGTTGCCCTCGAACGCCTGCGCACCGATTTCCACCACCGGCAGACCCGCCACCGTGTTCGGAACGGTCAGCGTCGATGCCGTGCCGTTGTACTTGACGACCACAATGCCCGTCGAGTCGTCACGAACCGCGAACACGAAGTCGCCTGTCACCGTGAATGCCTTGTTGACAGATTCCAACTCCGTATTGCCGGACAGCGCCTTGATTGTGATGGTGTAGTCGCCCGGCTGCAGCAGCTTCAGACCCGGCACCGTGTAGTTCAGCGCCGCCGTTTCGCCCAGCAGCGCAGCCGTGCCGTCGGACGTGGTCAGCAGCAGCTGATACTTCGTTGCGCCGCCAGCAGCCGTCCACGTCACCGTCAGGTCCTCGCCCTGCTTCGCGGCAGGAACGGTCACTGTCAGCGGATCGTCGGTCACATACAGCGTCAGGGACTGTGCCGGGGAAAGTTCGCCAGCGGTCGTTCCGTAGTAGGGCTTGAACTGAATCGTGCGGACACCGTTGCCGCTGCCCAGCGAAGCGAAGGCGCGCTCGATAACCGTCACATCGCCAGTCGTCGGGTAGCTGGTATTTGCCTTGCCGTCCACATACAGGACGACTTTCGTCGCGTTCTTGGTGTTGACCGTGAACGTCACCGGCACATTCAGCTTCACGCGGCTGGGATTCATGGTGAAGTTGACGACTTCCGGCTTGTTGACCACGGTCGTCGTCAGTGTAATCGTGTACGCCTTAAACTTTTCGCCCGCGGTCGTGCCGTTGTAAGGCTGGAACTGAATCGTACGGACGCCGCCATTATTCCCCAGCGACGAGAACGACATCGTGAACTCGTACTTCGACATGCTGGTCGTTACGTCCTCAAAGCGGCGGTTCACCTGCCCGTCGACATACATCAGCAGCTTCGTCGCGTTGTCCAGATAAACAGTGAATTTAATCTGCTCGCCCAGCACCGCGGTCGTCTTGTCAATTTTGACATTCGCAATCACGGGGGCAGCAGACGAACCGCTCGTCAGGGAAATGGTGGTTGCGGTGGTCTTGTCGCCGCCGACTGCGCCGTTGTAGGCTTGGAACGCAATGGTACGCTTGCCCCCGTTGTTCCCCAGCGAAGAGAACGCCATGGTGAAGGTGTATTCCGTCATGTCAGGAGTGATGTTCTCGAAGCGGCGGTTGACACTGCCGTCGATGTACATCAGCACCTTCGTGGCGTTCTTGATGCGCAGGGTGAAGGTGATATTTTCGCCCAGCGTCGCGTTCGGATTGCTGATTTTCAGCAGCTCAACCCGCGGCTTGTTCGCCACGCTGATGGTAATCGTCTTGGTGTCGGACATAGCGCCGGGCGTGTTGCCATTGTAGGGCTGGAATGCCACCGTGCGCACGCCGCCGTTTGAACCGAGCGTCGAGAAGGACATCTGGAACGTCGTTGCGCCGTCCTTCACGTCGTAGATGTAGCGGTTCAGCTTGCCATCAATGTAGACACGCATCTTCGTCGCGTTCTTGGTGTTGATGGTGAAGGTGATGGTTTCGTTTAAATCAACCGTGGATTTGTTCAAACTCCAGCTGGTCACGGTCGGCTTGTTCGGGCTTTCGTTTGCGACAGTCACAACACGTTCGGAGGTCTTTTCACCCGCCGTCGTGCCGTTATAGGCTTGGAACGCAATGGCGCGCTTGCCCCCGTTGTTCCCCAGTGAGGAGAACGACATGGTGAAGGTGTATTCCGTCATGTCGGGGGTGATATCCTCGAAACGGCGGTTGACGCTGCCGTCGATGTACATCAGCACCTTCGTGGCGTTCTTGACGCTCAGGGTGAAGGTGATGTTTTCGCCCAGACCCACGGTCGTCTTGTCGATATTCTTTACCGTTACCTGCGGCTTGACAGACGGCTTTGTCAGCGTAATCGTTTGTTCAGCGGACTTTTCGCCGGGCGTATTGCCGTTGTAGGCTTGGAACGCGATGGTGCGCTTGCCCCCCTTGCTCCCCATCGAGGAGAAGGACATGGTAAGCGTCGATGTGTCAGTGGGCACGTCGTAGATGTAGCGGTTGACGCTGCCGTCAATGTACATCAAAATTTTGGTGGCGTTCTTCGTGTGGATGGTGAAGGTGATATTCTCGCCCAGCTCCGCCGTCGCCTTGTCCATTTCGAACGTCGGTTTGCCCGGAATAATCACATCCGCGCGGTCGATGTTTTCGAGGTCATCCGGCACGTCCGTAGGCGCGGGGGTTGACGCGGGTTCTTCGGTCGGCACGACAACAGGTTCTTCGGTCGGCACGACAGCGGGCTCTTCGGTCGGCTCAACAACAGGTTCTTCGGTCGGCACGACAACAGGTTCTTCGGTCGGCTCAACAACGGGTTCCTCCGTCGGCACGACAACGGGTTCCTCGGTCGGCACGACAGCGGGCTCTTCAGTCGGCACGACAACAGGTTCTTCGGTCGGCACGACAGCGGGCTCTTCGGTCGGCTCAACAGCGGGTTCCTCGGTCGGCACGACAACAGGTTCTTCGGTCGGCACGACAACGGGCTCTTCCGTCGGCTCAACTACAGGTTCTTCCGTCGGCACGGGCGTGGGTGCAGGGGTCGGCACGGGTTCTTCCGTCGCAGCCGCAAGCACCAGCAGGGCACAGGGCATTTCCACGCCGCTCGCGAAAACACCGGTGTGACGCTGATTCTCAATGCTCTCTTCCGGCACGGGATGCACTGCATCCGCCGCCAGATAGCCATATGCAACGCCAGCCGTCTGGTCATACACGCAGACGGAAATCCGTTCATTCAGCTGACCCTTCTGCGGACGATGCGTCACATACACCACGCCGGTTACCCGGCCAACCAGCTCATCGCCCGTCGGATTCAGGTACAGCTGTGCGCTGCTGAACGTCGCGGCAAAGCCGGAGTCAAAGAACTCGTTATCCAGCACGGAGCGGCTGTAATCTACGGCTGCTTCGTCCACGATTTCGGGTGCTTCCGTTGCTTCAGGAACATCCGTCGCTTCGGGGATTTCCGTTGCTTCGGGAACATCCGTCGCTTCGGGGATTTCCGTTGCTTCGGGAACATTGAATACAGCCAGCAGGAAAGACAATGCCTTTCGCATCCACTTTTTGTCCTTCATCGTCCTCACTCCTTGTTCCGTGCAATCTTCCGGCACGACGTATGGTTGTGCCAATGGCAAGCGATTGCTGCTTTCCATCTTTCTTTTCGCGGCGAGCCGCAGTGCTCCCGGTGGATATAGCAATCTCTTTCCCAATTCCAGCTATATTGTAACAAATTACAAGTCGGCTGTCAATACTTACCGCGCAGAAAGCCGCATTTTATACGAAAATCAAGGCACTTTCTCTGCATCTGTCTCGCGGAACTGATTTTTCCATTGCCGAATTGCCGTGGTCGGCAAATCAATTTGCGTCTCCCATGCGGAACAGATTCGCTCCTCCAGCACATCCAAATTCCCGCCGCGGGGCAGGACGGGCAGATTCGTGTCCTTCGCGATTTCGCTTGCGCGGTTGTCTACCGCCAGAATCAGGCTTCGGCAGCCCATATTCATTGCGTGGATGCCGCCGTGCAGCCGCGTGCCAACGTAGTCAATCCCGCCTGATGCCAAAAGCGCTGTGTAATCTCGCAGATTCGGCTGAATCAGGTGCAAATTCTGCGTCACACGCGCATCCATTTGGCGCAGGCAGGCGTAGTCCTCAACTGCTTGCAGCCACACATACACCTCGCGATAGTGCTTTTGCAGCATGGTCAGCATCTGCTCATCCTGATCCGGGCTGCTGCGGTAGTCCGTCAGCGTTGTCACGACGCGCTCCGCCTTGTGCGTCGGAATCTGCGCGCATTTGTCGTCTGTCAGCCCCCACATTGTCGGACACGCCGTATTCAGCACGTTCGTGATGCCCAGCTTCAGCAGGCGCTGGCGCGTGTATTCGTCGCGCACCGCGTGCAGGTACTGCCCATCCAGCAGCGTTTTTAGAATCCGCTTCGTGTATCCTGTCGGCTCGTCCTGGTATTGATACCATCCCGCGCCCAGCAAAATGACATGCGTGCGCTGAAATTTTTCATGAATCAGGCGGAAATTCAGCAGCTCCCGCTTGTGCAAATCGCCGCAGCGCATCATCACCGCGTCCCGCAGGCGGATATTCCACATCCTTTGGCGGCGCATGTCCGAGGAAAGCAGATTCGTCCCGCAGACAAATGCGTAATCCGCACTGCCGACGTGCTTCATCGACACTTTCGACAGCCTGTCCCGAACCGGCACGGCGACGGACAGCTGCACAGGAAAGCAGTCGTGCAGCACATGCTCGCAGGCGTTGCGGATGATGAAATCTCCCTGATTCGCTGTTGAAATGGTAGGGTCAAAACGCACAATTTTACGGCAGTGCTGCATTTCCTGATCGATCATGCCTTCTTCCTCCATTTGCGCAAGAAACTCCGCCCTTTTTCAAGCATCCAGCGATATTCTGCCGTCCGCCCCAGCGCCAGCGTGTACAGGAGCGCTGTCACCGCCGCGCAGGTGATGCCCTTGATGATAATCCACATCAGCGTATGCCCCATCCGCGCGCACAGCAGCAGCGACAGCGCCATCACCGCGCCGTTGAGCAGCAGCAAGCCTCCCTGCGCCTTGAAATACGCGGCAGCGCTGCGCCCGAAGGTGCGATGGAACAGCACTTTCGGCTCATACCAGAAGATGGTGCAGAGCCGCGCCAGCCCTGTTGCGCCGATGATGCCCGCCACGCCGAAGAAGTGCCCCAGCAGGATGGACAGCAGGATGTTGACCAGCGCCGTCATAAACATAACATACTTCATTTGCCGAAAAAGACCCAGCGTTTCGCGGTACATCCACACGGGCGCGACGATGGTGCTCAGGTAGAACGTGAACAGCACCGCTGCTACCGTCCCTGTGTCCATCAGGTATTCTTCGCCCACCCAGATGGGGATGAAGTCCTGCACAACCGCGCCGTATGCGGCGACGCAGAAGCCTGTAATCGCCCCGAAGAGGACAATCAGGTTGCGGAACATGGCGTATGACTTTTCCGAATTCTTCTCGGCATTCAGATTTCCCAAGCTGGCGGAAATGCCGGTAATCACGATGGAGACGAACGTCGTCACATACGTCGTCAGCGACGCGTAGTTGGAGTAGTAACCGACGAACACTGTGCCCAGCATGACGGAAATCAGAATGTTGTCCGTGTTGTTGATGAGTATTGTCGCCAGCTTGTAGAGAAACATGGAGCGGATGTTGTCGTTCAGTTCCTGCTTGCGGTGCATCGGCGCACATTTCTGCTTTTTCCGCAGGAAGGGGTACATCTTGTCCGCTAAATGGCTCAGCACCGCGTTCTGCAGGAGGGTGCAGGCGATCTGAATCAGCAAATAGCCAAGATAGCTGCCCCAAATCAGCAGGCACGCGATCTGCGCCGCATACTGCAACACCAGCGCCGCGGCGGAAACCATGTTTTGCAAATATGCCTTCTGGTCAGCCTGAATCAGCGTCGTTTTGTAGATGACCAGATAGGATGCCACGGAGTTCGCCAGGTACAGCACATAGTAGACGATCAGCTGCGCCATCGGCAGCTCACTGCTGATGATGAGCGGCAGGAAGGGAATTACCACCGCGCCCAGCAGCGCTACCGCCAGCGCAATCAGGCGGTAAATGCGACGATAATAGCCCAGCAGGTGCTGGATTTCGCCCGTGTCGCCCCGGTGCAGCGGTACGTACAGGCTGTACACCAGCACGTTGCCCACGCCCAGTTCCGCCAGTGACAGCATGGCCAGAATGTTGCTGTACAGCCCGTTGACACCCGTATAATCCGCGCCCAGCCGGCGCACAAACACCGTTCGCACGGCAAAAGCCAGCAGCAGCGTGAGCACCTGCCGCACTGCGCCCACGCCGATGTTGCGCGCCGTGTTTTCGCTCCTTGATGCTGTGTTCATGATTCCTCTCCGCCTGTTTCGCCCGTCTGCTCCTGCGCCGCGTCCTCCGGCTGCGTGTTAAACGTCAGGCGCAGTTTTTCCGGCGGCACAGTGCAGCGCCTCCTGCGTTTCCTCTGCCTGCGCGCATTTGCCTGCTGATCAGGCGTGTCCTCCGCGTCCGGCTGCCACTTGCCCAGCAGCCCCAAAAACAGTATGTTCAGGAAAACGCCCTCCGTGTTGATGCACAGGAAATACAGCAGGAAAACGCCCAGCACATACAGCAGCCGCTCCTTGGCAAATTTGGTGCGGATACCGAGGTACATCAGCCATAGCCAAACTGCCGGGAGAATCAGGCCTGTATCCATGACGAAGGCGGCAAAGCCGTTGGAAATGTTCTGCACCTTGTGCTCCAGCAGGATTTCCGCCTTTCGCTCCGAGAAAACGCCCTGTCCCGCAATGGGGGATTCCAGCCCGATTTCAAAGCCGCTGAAGGTGTCGTTCCACCGCGTGTAGAACGAACCGCCGGAATTTCGCCCGATAATCTTGCTTTCCACCACGCCCGTGACAGACTCGATGACAAACAGCAGTACCAGCCCAACGAACGCCGCCATCTTGATGCTGCGCGCCATTTTCCCGCCCTTTTTGCGGAATGCCACCGTCAGCAGCACAACGCCCAGACAAATGAAGCCTGTTGTGGACAACGTGCTGAGGATGGTAACGATCAGCAGCGCAATTGCCCAGCAGTATTTCTTCTTGCTCATGCCCATGCGCGTTTCGTCGCTCATCAGGAACAGCAGCGCGAAGTTCAGGAAAATCTGGTGGCTGCCCGGCTCGTTGAACATGCCCGCATTGCGGTGGAAAACCGGGATGTTCAGCCAGCCTAAGGTAAAATAAGGCGTCAGATAAAATCCGTTGACGCTGGAAGCTTCGTAGTGCAGCAGCGGCAGCGGCAGCGACAGCAAATCACCGATGACGAAGGAAATCAGGCTGATGGCCGCCTCTGCCAGCATGACTTTGGTATACAGCCGCATATACGTCCGATACCCGATGCAGCTTTGCAGAACCAGCACATAGCCGATGTTGCAAAGCCAAATGACAATATCGTTGATGTGGATGCCGTTCTGCGGGTTGACGAAGCTCGTCAGCAGCAGCGCCGCCGTCAGCAGCAGCGTCAGGCGTATGTTCTGGGCGCTGATTTTCGGATGATGCGCCCGCGTCAGCAGCAGAATCGACGCGATCAGCATGGCTGCCATCAGCGGCATCCGCAGCACCTGAAAATACAGCGAGCCCATGCCCAGCACGCCAATCAGCACGCAGAGTGCATCCACATGGTTCCTTGTGATTCGGATTTTCATCGTGCAATCTCCGTATAAATCTGATGCAGTATCTCCAGATTCTTCTGCGCATCATGCGTTTTTCCAGCGTGTTCCCGCCCGGCGCGCGCCATCTGCGCCGCTTTTTCCGGATGCGCGAACATCTCGCAGATATCATGCGCCAGCAAATGCGGGTCGTCTGCCGGATAAATCAGCCCTTCCACGCCGTGCGTCATCAGACAGCGCACGCCGCCGACATCCGACGCAATGCACGGTACGCCAAGCAGCATCGCCTCGCCCAGCGAATTGGGGGAGTTTTCAATGCTCGACGGCAGCACAAACACCTGACTTTTTAGATACCGCTCCTTCATTTGCTGTGCATTCAGGCTTCCGGTAAAAACAACATGGTCGTAGAGGTCGCTTTCGCGCAGCAGACGATGGATGTACCGCTCATAGGCATTGCGCGCAAGCGGCGGAATGCGCCCATAGTCCTTGCGCCCCACATAGAGCTTGACATCGGGATAGCGCTTGCGGACAATCGCCAGCGCCTGCAATAGCAGATGCAGCCCCTTGAGCGGCACATGCGCCTGACTGCAGAAGAGGCTGTGCGGCTCGCAGCTGTCCAGCGACCATTCGCCGGTGTAGAACTCGTCCCGCAGCGTTTCGTTGTTGAAATGATAGGCCGCCTGCGGGGCAAGCTCCGCCATGCAGGCAGCATCCCAGTCGGTGCGCCCGATAACGTGCTGCACCCTGCGCAGGGCTTCCTGCTCATACTGCCCGACGCGGCGGTAGATTGCTTCCTGCCGGACGATATTGCCCTTCACCAAATCCTTCAGCGTGTGCCCGTGGCAGACGTGTTCCGGCAGATAAGCGCGATAATGCTCCGCGTATATGGACAGAAGCCCCTGAATGGAAATTACAATCCGCTCGCGCATCCCCATGTGTTCCGCCGCATCAACCATGGCCAGCGTGTGCTGATTTTCCGTGCCCCAGAGGTGAATGACATCCGGCTGCTCTTTGCGCAGGATTTCCTCCAGCTGCCGGGTGTAGGCTTCCCCGCAGCGCTGCGTAGGGCGTGTGGGGTTGACCAGCCCGTAATAGCGGTAGCCGTCCACTTCGCCCGTCAGCGCTTTCGGCGCGTCAAACACATACGTCAGCGCCACATCCGGCAGCTGCGTCAGCCGCCGCGACAGCCCAACCAGCCAGCCCACGATATACACCGGGGGAAGCGATTCTTTTTCCGCAATGGCAGGGAGGATAATATTCCCCATCCACATGACCTTCACGCTTCAGCCCCTCCTTTCACTTTGCGCTGTGCGGCATGGTTATTCCACCGCGCCCCGCGTCAGAAAATCCCGCAGCTTTTCCCGCTCCTGCGCCTGCGATTGGCAGTAGCGCGCAATGTTGCGCACATAGCGGTCATGCACGGCTTCATCCAGCAGCCTTTCCGGCGCAAAATTCGCCATGCTGGATACCGTTTTGCCCAATTCGTTTGCTTCCACCATTTGCAGCGTCCCGCAGCGGCTGCCCACAATCGGCACGCCCCGGAAGAGAATATCGAATACAACGCCGCTGCTGTGTAGGGAGTAATTCTCCGAATAATTTAGGATGCAGTAGCGGCATTGGCGAATCGCCTCGTCATACGCCGCTTCGGACAGGTATTCCAGCCGCAGCTCGATGTTCTTCGCCCCCGCGCAGACTGCCCGCAGCTCCGCCTCCAGCGGCGCTTCCTGCACCCGACCCGCAATCAGCACCCGATACGGCGTGTTCCGCAGCTGCTTTGCCGCTTCAACAACGCCCTTGTCCGACGTAATCAGCCCGACCATGCCGAAATCATAGCGCTTCTGCGCATACGGCACAGGCGGCTGCACCGTTCCTGTGCTGATGTAATCGGACACGACGCACATCGGCCGCCCGTACGCCGCGCCAATGGCCGCATTGGGGCAGATAACGCCGCTGATTTTCCACCTGCACAGCGCATACAGCCCCCGCTTCAGCACCGAATTGACGCCGTCGGTGCTGTACTGGATGGCGTAGACCCGCGTTTCTTTCTTCTTGAACAGCGCAAGCCCCAGATACGCTGTTGCGACGGCGCTGCACTGGAGGACAATCACGTCATCCTGCGCTTCCCGCAGCAGCGCGCGCACGTTCTGGAACACGGCGCGTTTGTTGCGCACCGCCGAACTGCCCACGATGTAATCATGCGGCAGACGAATCAGCTTGTCCCCGAAGCGGTCGCCGTACACCGGCCCGCCCGCAATGCGCACATCCATCTCCGCGCCGAACAGGTCAAGATAATTCTGCGCGACGGTGAAATAATGCCCAGCGGCAATGCCGTCTGTGCTGGTGCTCCGTACATCTGCCACAATCAGCCGCATGATGGTTCGTTCCTTTCGCCACTTTTCTGCATCGCCTTGCTGTAAATCGCCATCAGCTGACGATAATTTGCTTCCGCCGTGAAATTCTCCTGATACGTTTTCAGCGCGCCCTCGCTGACGGATTCCGCGTGCTGCAGCCGGTTGAGCGTCTGTGCCAGCTGTTCCGCCGAGTCCGCCGGAAACTTGAAGCCCGTCACGCCGTTCGAAATCAGGGAACCCGCGTTGCCTAAATCCGAGCAAATCACCGGCGTGGCGGCGCTGAAGGCTTCCACAATTGTCATCGGGAAGCCTTCGTACCACTGTGTCGGCAGAATCAGCGCCTTGGACTGCCCCATCAGCGCCCGTGCCGCCGAATTTGGCACAAAGCCGCGCAGCTCCACCTGCTTCAGCTTTTCCCGCGTCAGATATTCGCGGCACCATGCTTCCTCCGGCCCTGTGCCGCAGATGATTAGCTTCATGCCCCCGCCTGAACGCTCGTAGCGCGCCCACGCTTCCAGCAGCAGCCGAATGCCCTTGAGCGCATCCAGACGACCGATGTACACCACCTGATTTTCGCGCGCCGCATATGGCACAATCGTCTCCGGCGGTTCCACAAAGTTCGGCTTTACGGACACGTTTTCCGGCGGAATCTGCTTAAGCGCCAGCAGCTTCTGCCGGTTGAAGTCCGTCAGGGTGATGTAATGCAGGCGGCTGTACGTTTTGAGGGCACGGTGCAAACGTGTGCTGAGCACGCAGAGCACCGTCTGCAGGCGGCTGCCGCGGTAGCAGCGGTGCTTCACCGCGCAGTGCAGCCCCTTTTTCGTGCAGTCCTCGCAGATATGGCCGTCGCGGTAGAAAATCGCGTTCGGGCAGAGCAGGCGGAAGTTGTGCACCGTCTGCACCACGGGAACGCCCTCGCGCAATGCCGCGTAATACACTGCCGGGCCAATCAGCGGCAGCGTGTTGTGCACATGCACCAGCGAAATCCGGTTTTCGCGGATGCTCCGTCGAACCTCGCGGTATGTACGGATGCTGAAAAACATCCCCAGCGCACTGCGGATTTTCTCCAGCGCTCCCATGCGCGAAATCTCCTCGTTCCGCCGCGCATACAGCGCCGCAGCGTGACCGTGCGTTTCCAGCAGGTGCTTCTCGTTCGCCACAACGACATCCTCGCCGCCGGGAATCTGATAATAGTCGTGTACCAGCAGTACAGCGGGCTGTTTTGTCGCTTGCTGCATTTACTTTCTCCTGATGGTTGCGTTCCAGATGAATTTCAGATTCGTGCTCCAGTAGCGCTGGAATAGCCGCTTCGGGTCTTGCATCAGGCGATAGAGCCATTCCAGGCTGTGCTTCTGCATCCATAACGGGGCGCGCCTCACGTTGCCCGAAAAGAAATCAAAGCCCGCGCCGACGCCAATCATCAGCCCATGCACACGCCCTTGGTGCGCCGCCATCCAGCGCTCCTGCTTCGGCGCTCCCAGCCCGACCCACACAAAATCCGGCTGCGCCTGATTGATGCGCGCCACGGCAAGCGCATCTTCCTCCGGTGTCAGTTCGCGGAAGGGCGGCGCGTCTGTGCCCGCAATTACCAGTCCCGGATACTCCTGCTGCAGGCGCGCAATCATTTTCTCCTGCACTTCCTGCGTGCTGCCGTAGAAATAATGCCGCCAGCCGTGTGCCGTGGACTGCCGAAAGACCTCCATCATCAGGTCAGGCCCGGTTGTCCGCTGAATCTGCGGATACCCGCGCCGCCGCGCTTCCTGCGCCAGCGGATTGCCATCCGGAATCGCCATCAAACCGCCGTTCTGCACGGCACGGTAGTCCGCATCCTCGTAACTGACGACGGTTGTATGTACATTCGATACGCAGATGTAATCTCCCTGCAATTGATGAATATTCTGCGCCAAATATTTCAGCAGCCAATTCATGTTGATGACTGCAATATTGACCCCTAAAATCGGACAGACCGGAATTTCACGCTTGTCCACTTTGCGGCAGTACTGCACTGCTCCTTCGTGCGCCGTGGCAAACACCCCTTTCTCCGCTTCCCCAGCAAGAAACCTTGATACTATTTCCAGATTCACCTGCGCCATCTGCTTGCGCCTTTTCCCTTCTGGCGTCCGCTTATTCCACTTAGCGTAGCGCTGCTACGCTGCGTTCCATTCACGTTAGCCAGAATGAAAAATTCGCCGCGCATCTTGGCGCATTCTTATCTGGAAATAGTATGAATCATAAATTACCATTTTCATTATAACGCAAACATCAGTAATTTGCAAGCATTTCCATTTCAGACGATGAAGAAATTTCCTTTTTTTCTGCGGATGAATTGCCGCCCCGTATTCGTTCTTTCATTAGCACACCCATGCGAAAGGAGTATTCTTTATGAAGAACTGTATTTCCCGTTTCTGCCTGCTTGCCTTGCTTCTCCTGATGACCATCGCCCCTGTCCGCGCGGAAATTATCGGGCAGACGACGGAGAACGAGTACATCCACCGCCTGATTGCGGACAACGGGCAGGAACTCTGCTTCGTGTCCGGCGAGAAAGACCCGTACCTTTCCTATGCGGATGTCAACTTCGACGGCATCAACGATGTGGTGATACTGACACAGCGCGGCGCGAGCAATTTCGTCTACCAGTTTTTCATTTTTGATGGCGAACAGTATGTTCTCTGTCCGCTGACGTTCACGAATTACGACCTTGACGCGGAACACAAAATTGTAAGGAGTTCTGTGAACGGCGGCTTGGCGGGCGGCATTCACAGAGAAACGCTGTACCGTTTTGAGGGGACGGAGGCGGTGCTGCTGCGCTGGGCGGTTGGCGAGGAGAAAGAGGACTGGACGTTCGACGCGGATGGTTATACCGTCCGGCACTACAATGATGTGCTGACCCTGCAGGTTTGGGAGCATGATCCGGATATGGACGGCATCCTGATTTTTGAGCAGGATGTATCTACTGAAGATGAAAATGCGCTGAGGGAAGCGTTTCAAGCGGAAAATGACGCGCTCTGGTCGGGCATCCGCTAAGGCACCACTGCACAATTCGGCGGCGCGGCTGGCGATGTCTTTTCCGCCATCTGCGGTATGCAAATTCCTCGATTTACCGCCAGTAAATCTTCGAAATTTGCATTTGTATCTGACGAAAAAATCCATTCGCCAGCCGACCACCTCATTTGTGCGGTGTTACCTTAAAAAGTTAGTCACATCGAACGCAACCGCTTGACAATCCACCGCGCTGGTGCTATCATTCAGATACCCTGATGGGGTATATTGCATTCATCGAAAGGATGAGGGCTGATGATAAAAACGACGCTGAAAATTGATGGCATGATGTGCGGCATGTGCGAGAGCCATGTCAATGACGCAATCCGCAAGGCTTTCCCGGCGGTCAAGAAGGTGACTTCCTCCCATGGCAAGGGTGAAACGGTGGTCATTTCCGAAGATCCGCTGGACGAAGCGCAGGTGAAAGCTGCGATTGCCGCGACGGGCTATGATTTCAAGGGCATGTCAAGCGAGCCGTATCAGAAGAAGCGTTTCCTTTTCTTCTGATGGCTTCTTTCGCACAACAAAAAGCAGGGCTGTCTCCGGCGTGGAGGTAGTCCTGCTTTTTGTTTTCTGTGTTAGTTGATTTTTGTTGTGCAGAGGGTTTCGCCTCTGCGGAGGCGACAAGAAAGCATGAAAACAGATGAAGTCAGCGGTCGCCCCCCTGCCCCCTTCGCTATTTCCCCCACTTGATATGCTTCATGTGCTTCATCACCAGCGTGGCGCTCACGCCGGTCAGCGCGCCGAAGAGAATGCCGCTGAGCATCAGGACAGCCATGTAGTACGCCAATTGCGACGTGTGGAGGATAATCATCGCCATCACAATTTGCCCGACGTTGTGCATTACGCCGCCAACAATGCTGACCGTGACCGGGTGCATCCACTTCATGCGCGAAAGAAGGCACATGCTTGCCAGCGACAGCACACCGCCTGCCAGTGCGTACGGCAGCGCCGCTACGCCGCCCAAAAACAGCGAGGACAGCACCACCTTCAGCAGCATCAGCACCCACGCCGTCGGCAGGGACAGCATGTAGACCGCGAAAATCAGCACGCCGTTGCTTAAACCCAGCTTGATGCCCGGTACGCCCATCAGCGGTGGAAACAGGCTCTCCACCCAGCCCAGCACCAGCATCAGCGTCAGCAGCACACTGCACAGCGCAAGCTGTTTTGTGGTGATTTGCTGCTTATTCATTTGCTGCGTCCTCCTGCACGGTCGTCAGCCAGTCCATCAATTCGTCGCGGCTGTACAGCTGGAGCGTCACCTGATTCGGCAGACAGATAATCCTGTTGCCCAAAATGCGTGTGTCCTTGTTTTCCAGCGTCACTTCACCCTGCTCCACGCAATCCTGATTGTCGCAGTTCGCCTCGTGCATGTCGATGCTTGTCGGGGTGACATGGACGATGTTGATGCAGTCGCCGTGGCGGAAGCGATAATAGCCCTCTTCGGTCAGCGGAATTGGCTGATACGTTTTGTCACCGACGGTGACGACGAGGAATGCTTTCACCTGCGACAGGTCGGGGGTGGCGGTGGCTTCGGGGACGTCTGTGACTTCCGGCGCGGCAGTCGCTTCCGGTGCCGCGGTGATTTCGGGGGTCGCCGCTGCCTCCGGTGTGCTGGTCGCAAGCTCTGTCGGCGCATCTGTTGCGGTCAGGGGCAGCAAAGGCGCATTGGCGTCTACATTCGCGGGTGCGTTCCTCCGCAGCACAACCATCAGTACCGCCACAATCAGCAGCAGCGCTGCCACAATCAGCACATTGCACCACAGGCCATTCCGCTTCGCCTTGGAATTCGTTTCCTTCTTCATACCCGTTCCGCACAATCCTTTCGTTACTGAGTATCCCCATCATACAACGCCGAGTCGGATTCGTCAAGGGGCGCGCGCGCAGGTGTTACAAACTTGTCACAAAGCGGCGAATCCATCCCGATGTCAGCAGGCACTTTTGCCCATTTTATTGGAAGCGGAACGCATTAGTCCGCGCCGCCCCATGGCAACGAAACCGACAATATCCGCAATCAGCCAGCCCGCCGGAATTGCCAGCCAAATCGCCATCATGCCGAAATGCGGCGCGAAGGCGTAGGACAGCATAACGCGCAGCCCAAGCGAAAGCACCGTCAGGACGATGCTCATGCCCGCCTGCTCCAAACCGCGGAAAATGGCATAAAGCAGGAACAGGAAGCCGATGCCGATGTAGCACAGCCCCTCGGTGCGCAGGTACGTTACGCCGATGGAAAGAGACTCTGCTGATGCATTTTTGAGGAACACGAGCAGCAGCGGCTCGGCGAAAATCGCCACGAGCGCGGAAACAATCAGGCAGAAGCCGCCGGAAAGCAGGAACGCTGTGCGGATGCCGTGACGGAGGCGCTGCGGCTGATTCGCCCCCTGATTCTGGGCGACGAAGGTCGCGAAGCCGTTGCCGAAGTCCTGCGCGGGGCTGTACGCCAGCGAGTCAATCTTCACGCCGGCGGTGAATGCCGCCATCGTTGCCAGACCGAAGCTGTTCACGAGACTCTGCACACACAGGATGCCGAAATTCATGATGGACTGCTGAATGCTGGTCATGGCAGAGACGGAGAAGATGCGCCTGAACAGCGCGCGGTCGGGGCGCAGGTCGTGCTGCGAGGGCGTCAGCGCCGGAACGCGGAAGAGCACATAACCTAAGCACAGGAAACCGGACAGTACTTGCGAAATAAGCGTCGCGACGGCAGCGCCCGCCACGCCCCACGGCAGCACCGCCACGAACAGAAAGTCCAGCGCGACGTTCGTCAGCGACGAAATCAGCAGGAAAATCAGCGGCGCGGTTGAATTGCCGACGGCGCGGAGTATACACGCCCCGAAGTTATACAGGAACGTCGGGATGATGCCGATGAACACAATCAAGAGGTAGCGGGAGAGAACGCCCTGCGCTTCAGGCGGAATGCGCAGGAGCGTCATCATGACGGGCAGGAGCGCGTAGGAAAGGATGGTCAGCAGCGCTGATACGCCCGCAATCAGCACAAACGCATTGCCGACCGCCTTGCGCACGCCGGCATCGTCTTTCTGCCCGAAAAGCTGGCTGACAACCACGCCGCTGCCCATGCACAGCCCGGTGACGATGCTCGTGAGCAGAATCATGACGGAAAACGCGCTGCCGACGGCGGCAAGGGCGATTTCACCGCAGTATCGCCCGACGACGAAGGTGTCCACGAGGTTATAAAGCTGCTGGAGCAGATTGCCCGCCATCAGCGGCAGAGAAAAACGGAGCAGTCCGCGGAAAATCGAACCATGGGTCAAGTCAACATTCATAACTATAAACGAGCAAATTCCAAAAGGGAACCAAAAGGATAGAGACATTTCCTCTCTATAGTGGTAGAATGAAGATACCA
>PPYE01256999.1_pt1 | contig 19993 bp, 23 predicted proteins | sample 1559881 | NCBI WGS metagenome assembly PPYE01 (sample SAMN08240022, study PRJNA423297) | Human gut metagenome, whole genome shotgun sequencing project.
CACGCGTTCGCGATCGACCTCGACGGCGTCGGCGTGCAGGAACTGAAGAACATGCTGAAGCAGTTTCGCAACGGCCGTGACCCGGCGTTTGCGGCAGATAAGTGGGTGTCCCTCCCCCAGCCGACCTTCCTCGTGAACTCGGGTACGGGTTTCCACCTCTACTACGTGCTTGACCAGCCGATCCCGCTGGTGCCGCGTGTCGTGCCATTTCTGCAGGAGTTCAAGGCGATGCTCACGGACTACATCTGGCGCGACACCGTCTCGACGCTCGAGGAAGTCCAGCACCAGGGCATCTACCAGCCCTTCAGGATGCCCGGTACGCCGACGAAGCTGAACGGCAAGACCGAGAGGTCGAAAATCAAGGACAAGTACGAGGCCGTGGCGTTCGTGCACAACGGCGAGGACGGGAAACCTTGGCTCTGCAGCATGGATTACCTGCTCGGATACGCCGGCGTCCGCGGCGGCAAGGACCGCGCCGAATTCATAGAGCTCATGTGCACCGCCGGGCGGACCCCCATCGAGCGCGCCAAGAAGCTCTGGCCGGAGTGGTACCAGGCGCGCATCGTCGAGGGCAAGGCCCCCGGGCGCTGGACCTGCAAGCGCGACCTTTACGATTGGTGGCGTGGGGAGGTCGAGACGAAGGCCACCGACCACCACCGCTACTGGTGCCTCAACGTCCTGGCCGCCTACGCCAAGAAGTGCGGCATCCCGTACGAGGAGCTGGAGGCCGACGCGCTCGCGCTCGTGCCGACACTTGAGGGCCTGACGGAGCGCGAGGACAACCACTTCACCGAGGATGACGCACTCTCCGCGATTGGGGCGTACTACGACCCCATCATCCACAAGTTAACCCGCGAGCGCATCGAGCGCCGCACGGCCATCGGGCTGCCGAAAAACAAGAGGAACGGGCGATCTCAGGCGAAGCACCTTGAGGGCGCACGGGCTATTCGCGATATTAACAACGACAACTGGCGTGAAGGAAACGGGCGAAAACCGAAGGCCGACCTTGTCCGCGAGTACGCCGCGGAGCATCCCGACGCCAACCACAGCGAGATCGCCCGCGCCCTCGGCATTTCCCGCCCGACCGTCATCAAATGGCTGAAGGATGTGCCGAAGGACGCTACCGAGCCGGAAAAACCGAAGCCGGACGATCTGTACGAGCTGTACAACCCCGCGATGGTCGAGCTCAGGGCAGCGCTCGACCAGTACTCGTCGAGCGCCAGCGACCGCGGGTACCTGAGCCCGCCGCAGTCCGCCATGACCAGGTTGGAGCTCACGCAGAAGGCCATCGGTTTGGATACCGGGGTCGAGGAGTACTGGAAACGTGTCGACGTGGAGAACGAGAAACGGGAAAAACGGGAACGCGAAACGGTAAAATCATCGGGAACTACCGTGAAACTTCCCGATGTTTCCCGGGAAACATTCCCGATTGACGATAGGTTGAACAATGGGCATAACGAAGCGTGAAATAGCGTCTGAACTGGGCGTCTCAAAGCGCACAGTCGCGAACTACATCGAGAAACTGGGACTGGGAAACCATGTTTCACGAAACGGGAATACCGATTTTCTCGATGACTTCGCCGCCGCGGCCATCGCCGACGCCCTGAAGAACCCCGGCAAACCGTCCCGCCAGCCGGCCGCTGCGCCCGCCCCGGACTCCCTGGTTGACTCCCTGGCCGCCCAACTGGAAATCGAACGGTCCCGCAACGCCGAGCTGATGGAGGCACTCGCGGCCGAGCGCGACCGCGCCGCCCGCGCCGAGGCCGAGGCCAAGGCGCAGCTCGCAGAGGCGAACGCCAGGGTCGCGGAGCTCGCCGGAAAGCTCGCATCGCTCGCCGAGCGCCAGCAGGCGATCGCGGCCACGCCGTGGTGGCGCCGCGGCCGCATGGCCATGAAGCTGCTCGGCCCAGGGGGAGAATGACAAGAACCCCGCGGACCCTCAAAGGCCCCGCGGGGCTCTTCGGTTTTCATCGCGGCGGCAGGTTTAGAACGGGTACACGAGCTTGCCGTCGATCTCGACCTCGGCCACGCCGCAGTGCTGGGCGGCGCGGGTCCAGAACTCGTCCAGGCTGCCGCCGGGGCCGAGTGCCGCCGCGGGCGGCAGGCGCAGCACCTCGCGGCTGAAGCCCCTTTCGGTCCGGGGCTTGGTCCCGTCATCGCCGCCGCCCCTGTCGAACTCGAGGCGGCTCCAGAGCACCGCCGCCGAGCCGTCGGCGTTGAGCTCGAGCACGTCCTTGCTCAGCGCCGCCGAGCCATCGGCGCGGGTGTAGTAGCTCTCGACCTTGTTTGCAAAAGTGATGGTGACGTTCATTTCTGATCCCCCAGCAGCATGCCGACGGCCTCGGCGATCTGGCCGCCGCGGGTGAACGGCGTGCCGTCCGTGTACCGCAGCTGCTCGGTCAGCGCGACGGACAGGGCGCGGCGGCTGTCCTCGGTATCGAAGGTCATGCCAGAGGTCTGCTCGAGGATCGCGCCGACCTCGACCAGGCGGTGCGTGCGGGCCTTCCGCTCGGCCGCGGCCTTCTTCTTCTCGAGGTCCCTCAGCTCCTTCTTCAGCGCGGCGGCGCGAGCTGCCTGCTTGTCGGCCGCGGCCCTCTTACGTGCAATCTGCTATTTCGCGAGCTGGGTATATCACTACCAGAGGTAGTGCGCACTTGGCAGTACTTTTGCCGCGATGCGTCAAAAGTCCTGCACTGCGTGCGGTCTTGGCAGACGGCCCTACGCCCGACCCCGAAGCCGTTCGCCTGAGACGGCTCACGTCTACGGGGTCGGGCTGCGCGGTCGCTGCGCTCCCTTGCGCTCCGCGCCGCGGGCACCGTTCGCCGACCGCGGCTCACGGCACTCCGCGCCGCTGCGCGGGGCGCATCTGCGCCCCTTGCCTGAAAGGAACTCGCATGGCCATCTTCCATCTGAACTACCGCGGCTGCTCGCCCGCCACCGGGGCGGGCGCGGTCAGGAAGGCCGCGTACCAGTCGGGCCAGGCGCTTGTGGAAGAGCGGACGGGGCAGCTCTGCGACTATGCCAGGAAGGAACGCGTCGTCGAGGATGGTCTGTCTCTGCCCGGTGGCGTGCCGCCCATCGGGCGCGGCGAGCTCTGGAACGTGGCCGAGCGGGCATGGGCCGAGGGCGGCGGCGGCAACGAGCTCGTCGCGCTGCGCTATGAGTTTGCGTTGCCGATCGAGCTCGATGCCGACGGCCGCCGCGCCTGCGTGCGCGACTTCTGCGGGATGTTCCCCGCGAAGGCGTGCGACTGGTCGATACATGATGACGGCAGCGGCGGGAACCCCCACGCTCACGTCCTCGTCTCCGCGCTCGACCTTGGCGCTCAGGGCTTCATCCAGAGGACCAAGGCCGAGAAGGGGCAGTGCTGGTATCTGTGCCAGGATGCACATGGGCAGCAGGCATCCATCCGCGCAACCGATTGGAAGGCAGCCAAGGCAGATGGCTGGGAGAAGATATATAACTTCAAGGATGGCCGCCGCCTGACCATGAAGCAGGCGAAGGCCGAGGGCCTGGGTACGAAGGACCGCACGAGTAAGAGGCCGGTGCAGATGCACCGTATCTCGGGTCAGGCCGCGCGCGACGTCGGTAGCGCTGAACTCATGGCCGTCCGCGCGGCTTGGGCAGAGATCGCCAACAGGCACCTCGCGGCACACGCCGCCGCAACGGGAACCACGGCACAGGTTATCGACCATCGCAGCAATAAAGATAGAGGGCTGGATGAGCAGCCGACCGTGCATGAGGGCGGCACCGGGCTAATCGGGCACGCCGATCGCGTCAAGCTGAATAAAGAGATACGCGACCGCAACGCCCGCCTGCGGGTCCTTCGCGCAGAGCTGCAGCAGGAGGGCGCCGCCCTCGAGCAGCTGCAACGGGAAGTCGCGGAGCTCGAGCGTCAGCGCGGCCGCATCGAGAAGGCTAAGCGCGGTCGCGCCCAGGGCAGGCACAGGGGCGCGCTGGCCAAGCGCCGCCGCGTGGCCATGGCCACCGCCGCCGCGGCCGCCGATGCCCAGCGCCGCGTGGCCATGGCCACCGCGGATCAGGTCGATACCCGCGCGGAGATGATCGCTCAGCTCGACGAGCAAATTGCCGCACTTGACCTCAAGATTCGCCAGCTGCAGGGCGGCAACAGCGCTGCGATGCTGTCCGGCCCCCTGCTCAAGGCCGCGGGGCTGGGCATCGAGCGCCGCAAGCTCGCTGACGAGCGGGCGAGGCTCGCGGGCGAGGACCCCGCGCCTCGCAAGTCCGAGCCGCCGCAGGCCGAACAGAAACGCCCCCGCGGCCACAAGCACTAGCCGCCGCGGTAGCTTCAGCTACATCGGCGCCGGCTATGGCCATGACCGTTCACGGCGGCAATCCCGCCGCCCGCGGTCGCCGCGGAGGTTGGCGAAAAAATATTTTTGAGGGGTCGCACGTGTAAATATACGCGTGCATGTGCGCCTGCGCGATGGCACGTCTGACCTGCGATAACTAGACTTTTTCGGACTTTTTCGGAGCCGTACGCTTAGGCTGCGCCACGGACGGTGGCGCAGGGTTCAAGGCAAGGAGGTTGTCATGGTCAGGGTTCGTCTTGAGGGCCTGCCCGACGAGGTTCAGCGCATCGCCGACGCGATGCAGGCGGCGGGGTGCGTTCTGGAGCGCTCCCGCGAGTACCCGAACCGCGGCGAGAGCAGGTACGTGCGTGTATACCTCGACTGCGATCTGCTCAAGGAGGTGAGCCGCCATGATTGAGATTGACGGCGTCGAGCTGCGCACCGCGGCACAGTGGGAGAAGAAGCACCGCCATGTCAAGAAAGGCCAGCTCGGAAAGGGTGTGGAGCGCACTTGGCGCTCCCCGAACGGAAACACGACCGCGATGTTCTACAACATCGAGCAGACGCGCCCCTGGGCGAAAAAGGACGTCGAGGCGGTCAACCGCCGCCGCCGCGCCGACGCCAAGGCGAAGCGCGAGGCCGATGAGTGCGGGCGCATCGAGGGCGCCGCCCGCGCGGAACAGCATCGCAAAGACCTTCTCGATTGTTGGGGGGCTCACATCGACGAGGAAACCTTGCAGGACAGCCGCCGCGACCACACCGCCTACCAGTGGTGCGATCTCGGCTTCGTTCCGATTGCCGAAGCTCGGTGGCGGCTTACCCGATACGGAGGCAATTCCGCATGGTATTACTGCTCTCCCTGGGATGTGCGCTATGACCCAGACCGCGCCAAGGTGCTGCTGGAGACGGGGCCGCGCGAGTACGACAGGCTGCCCGACGGTCGTCCGTACGATGGGCGTCCGTGGTGGCAAGCGTAAAAACGGGGAGGGTCAAAAACCCTCCCCGTTTCGTTAGCGGTGTCGACCCGCCTACCTGCGAGTCCTGTAGACCTTGCTTCGGTGGTCAACATCGACAACAAGGATGACGAGAACATCGTCCTCGATATCGGCGACTATCCGATAGTCACCGACCCTGTAGCGCCAGAGACCTGACTTGTTCTCGGTCAATCCCTTTCCCATGCTTCTCGGGTCTTCGAGCTGTGAAATCTCATGAAGTTTCGCCACGATCCTCCTGGCGATCTGCTTGTCCAGCTTCTTCATCGAACGCTGGACGTCCTTGTCGATCTCAATCCGCCAAGCCAAGGCTTTCCTCCAGCTCGTCGAGCGTCACGGTCTCAAGCCTGCCGGCCCGGTAATCCTCGACCTTCTTCAATAGGCCGTATTCGTACTCAAGCCTGTCAATCTCGGCAGCGAGCGCTTCTGTCATGTAGAAAGTCTTCGTGCGTCCCGTTGATTTCGCCAAACGGTCGTACCTGATTGCCAAGTCCTCGGGCATCCTCAATGCCGCGGTAGCAGTTGCCATGGTGCACCTCCCAATCATCTGTATAACACGTTATACATTCTAGCACACCATTCGCCGTATAGGTGTAAAACACGTTATACAGATGGCCGCGGTGGTGTACAATAAATGTATTGATAATATACGTCCTGTAAAGGCGGGGCCTTAGCCCTCGAGGAGGCCCTCGGCTCGACGGTCGTCGTCGAGTACGAGTCGGGAGGCGACGGCGGGGCGTTCGAGGTGGGGGCCGCGCCGGCGGGCTCGCCCGAGCTCGAGCGCCTCATCGCCGCCGCGAGGTCCGAGGCCGACGCGTTGGCAGCCGCCGGCGGATGGGCGGCCGTCCGGGTCGGTTTCGGGGATGCCGAGACCATCGACTGCGAGACGGGCCGAACGGTCTACGCGACCGGGGCGGAATAGCCACGGCCGCCACCCGCACGGGCATGCCGGCGACGGCGTGCCCCTCGTGGCGTTTCCCGGGGATGGACCGCGCCATCCCCGGACCCCTGCGCGCCAAAGGGCCGAGGCCCCTTGGAACCCCAGAGCGGCCGCCGGCGGGCCGTGAACGGCGGGACAATCACTCGGCTTCAACTCGCGATCGCCCCGCCGTGTCACGCCCCGTCGGCTCTCGCTCCGGCTACGTTCGATGGCTCCCCATGGGTCGCCATCACTTCGCCTACGCTCACCTGCCCATATCCGGGAAAACGTATGGGTTCCCTACCATGGGCATGCAAGATGTGGGAATGTGTACACATTCCATCTTGCCGGCGCGAACGCGCCGGAGCTCCGGGCGGGCGGAACCGCGCCTGCCGGCGCTCCCCTACGCCCTGCGCGGGGACGGCGAGCCGCGCCCGTTGGCGCTCCCGCCGGCCCCTTGCCGAAACAACCGGAAGGGGGCCGTTTTGGCCAAAGAGAAGAAAGAGACCCAGATCCACCTCCGGATCAGCGAGCGCGACGCCGCGCTCATGCGCGAGCGCGCCCAGGCGGCCGGCCTCGGGCTGTCGGCCTACGTCCGCCGGTGTGCGCTCGCCGGTGGTGCTCCCGCGCCCGTCGCCGACGCCCGCGAGCTCCGCCCGATATACACGGAACTCCGTCGGTGCGGTAACAACGCCAACCAAATCGCCCGCGCCCTCAACACCTACGGCATCGGCGGGGCCCCGGCGGCCGACGTGGCCCGCGCCGTGGCGGAGCTCGAGCGCGCCGCCGAGGCAGTTGCCGCGGCCCTCGAGGCCGCAAGGCCGTAACCTGGCGCCATGGAGGGTTGGTGTAGGGGTATAATAGGGGTAGAACCGGGGTAGAATACAATCAAGCACACATACCATGGATTGGAGCACCGATGCCCACCCTTAAGCCAAAACGCACCTTCGTCTATTCTTCAGACAACGCCCGACGCGCCCTCGAGGCCGCCCTCGCCGACCGCTGCGAGGTCAACCGGACCAACATGAGCCAGGAGATCGAGGGTATCCTCATCGACGCCCTCGTCCCGCACGACGGTGGGCTCGCCGAGCGCGCCATGACGCGTATCTACTACGGCCAGACCGGGGTACGCGACGAGGTCGCGGGCGCGTTCAGCGACGCCGCGGCCGTCTACGACTGGGAGTCTGGGACCTCCGACCTCAGGCCCCTCGTCGAGCTTGCGGCTCAGCAGTCGCTCGGCGCGCTGATCGGCGCATCGAAGGAAGAGGACGACGGCTCCCGTCCCGTCTACCACCTCAAAACGTGCTGGGACTCCGTGTGCGGCCGCCTGCATCATGTCTGCGAGAGCGACCCAAGCAGCCGTGAGGCCCTGTCGGCCGCCATCGACGAGGGTGTCGCCCGCGACCTCGGCTGCGCCCTCGATGCCGGTCGCAAGATGGTCGAGGCGCGGGCCTTCTTCGATATCGTCCTTAGGAACTGGACCGTCCTGGGCGGGTTCACCTACACCTACCGTGCCCTCATGGACGTCGTCTCCATCGCCGACGAGTGGCCCGAGACCGCCCGCTCGCGCGAGGACCTCAAGGCGTGCCTCTGCTCCGTCGCCGCCGCGCGTGGGGGCGAATAGCCGTGGGCCGATACCGCAGTTCCGTGGTCCTCGCCGCCGTCTTCGCCGTCATCTTCGATGTAGCTTGCTACCCCATCGTGGCCCCCGTGATTGCGTGTGCGCTCGCGGGGGCCGCTTTCGACTGGCCGAGCTGGATCGACAGTATCGGGCCCGACCTCTGGTTGGCGTTCTGGGCATCAGGGGCCTGGATCCCGCACCTCCCGCCCATGCTCGCTGCGTTTGCGCTCCTGTTCCTGGTGCTTTTCGGCTATGCGGTGGCCAAGGACGCCGAGAGAGCACGCGAGGTCGAGGGGGGCATCTACGGCGACTCTCGCGTCGTCCGCGGCGTGGCGGAACTGGGCCGCCGAAACGATTTCTGGGACGGCAACGGGACGCCTAGTGGGGCGGGTCTGGTACTCGGTGCCACCGGTGATGGGTACTGGTTCGACTCCTCCGTTCCACATGCAATGACCTGCGGAAAGACGGGCTCAGGCAAGACGCAGCTACAGAATCTAGAGACCATGCACCTGCTCATGGCCGCCGGCTGGAATATCGTCTCGACCGGAAAGCCGGAGGTCCTGGAGCTCACCGCCGATAAGGCCCGCGAGATGGGCTATGAGGTCGTCGTGCTCGATTTGACCGGTTATCCCGGTGCAAGCCGATACAATCCCATCGGGCTCGTCGTCGATGCCGTCGAGGCGGGGGATACCGATGCCGCCGTGAGGACGGCCCGACAAGTCGCCGTCGACCTCATCCCTCTCGGCGGCGAGAAGAACACCTACTTCCCCAAAGCTGCGCGAAACATGCTCGTCGCCTGCATTCTTGTCGTCTGCACGGCCGATATTCCCCGCAGGCAGAAGAATCTCGCCAGCGTCGCCGCGCTCGTCGAGCGCGGGACCGCCGGCGAGGACCCGAAGGACCCGTCGGCCCCTCTCAAGGACTACATCCGCGGCCTCGGACCGACGCACCCGGCATTCTCGCCGGCATCCGACCTCCTCGGGGACGGCGGCGCGACGACCGCCGGCAAGAACGTCGTCTCCACGCTCAAGGAGGCCCTGGGCATCTTCTCGGACGGCGCTCTTCGCGCGATTACGTCCGAGAGCACCGTCTCCATCCGAGATCTCATCGAGAAAAAGACGGTGCTGTACATTGAGATGCTCGACGAGGGCGATCCGTACAGCGTCGTCTACACCTGCTTCCTTAACCAGTGGTGGCAGGTGGCGCAGCGGGTGTGCAAGGAGGGCGGCGGTCGCGTTCCGCATGAGACGGCGCTCGTGCTCGACGAGATTGGCAATCTGAATGTCAGGGTGGCATGCCTGCCCGCAATCGCCACGCTCGGGAGAAGCATGCGCCTGCACGAATATCTGTTCGTGCAAAATCTGAAACAACTGAATGCCTATAACGAGCCCGGCGACGGCGGGGCCGGGCGAGACAAGTTGATCGGCTCCATCGGTACCAAGGTCGCGCTATCGCTCTCGGAGCCCGATGACTTCAAGTTCTTCACGGCGCTCGCCGGAAAGCGGACGGTGCGCTCCATGGGCACATCGAGTCAGAACGGCTCGGGGCGGTCGTCGTCCGGCACGAGCTACAGCGAGACCGCCGTCCCACTGATAAACGAATGGGAGTGGCAGCAGCGCATCCCCATCCGAGACGGCCTCATCGCGATAAAAGGCGGCGAGAACTCGAAACCGGGCCGCGAGGGCGTGTTCGAGTTCCCTCTCGACTACGCCAGCCGCACCCCGGCGGGAGCCTTCTTCGGGCTCGGCGACGAGGAGGCGGAGCGCCGGAAACGCTCTGCCTACTACGCCCGCGCCAAGGCCTCCGCGCAGGACGAAGCGTATGAGGTACCGGAACCGTGGTGCCCCGAGTTCAACGCCGGTGATAAGACAGACGATGATGACGAGACCGCGCCCGACGACGTGTTCAGGGCCGACGAGGAAAACGCGACGTTCGAGGACGAGTGGGCCGCGTGGGACGAGTGAGGGAGCGGTAAACATGACGGCTATCAAACAGGTCTCGGTGACCAGCGCACAGCATATGAAGAGCCTTGCCGGCTATCTCGACAGGTCGAGCGAGAAGCATGACGCGCTCGACCTCGACTCCCAGAACCTCAACGACCCGGAGAACTGGGCTCGCGAGATGGACCGCACCCGCGATGCCTATGGGCACAACGAGCCCGGCCGCAAGGGTTCGAAATGCACGTACTGCTATCACCAGATCATCGGGTTCAACCCTGACGAGTGCGACGTGAACGGCGGCAAGCTGACGAGGGCCGGGTGCATGGGGTTCGCCCGCGAGTGGGTCGAGCGCTACTACCCCAACCAAGAGGCCGCCTGGGCGCTTCACCTCGAGCACTCGAAGGACGGCACGGACCGCTATGCCGTCCATATCGCAATCAACAGGACCGATCTCGAGACCGGCCGCAGGCTCGACGAAGGCCGCGCAAGCCGCCAGAAGGTGCTCCATGCGTCGAGGATGCGCGAGATGGACGAGAGATGGGGTCTCTCGCAGCTCGAGCGCGGCCAGAGGAATAGCAGGTCCCACGCTCGCCAGGAGTCCCCCGGCGAGCGGAGGGCCCGCGAGGCCGGCCGCGCGTCGTCGCCGCGGTTCGAGACGGATCTGGACCATGTTCGTCGCGTCGTGCGCGAGAGCGTCCGCGAGGTCGCCGCCTCGGGAGCGCCCAACAAGATGCGTGCGCTCAACGAGGTGCTCGAGAAGAGGGGGGTTCACATGCGAATGAGCCGAGACACACAGACGAAAGCCAGGGACGTGGTCTTCGAGTACCGCCCGACCTACGACCGCAGAGACGGGCGCGGCAACCGCATAAGGGTCTCCACAATCCGCGGGCATCGCCTCGGGCGCGGGTTTAGCATCGCCGGCATCCAATATGCCCTGGGCGTCGGTATGGCCATGTACCGCATGGTCGAGAAGTCCATGGACGACGGGAATGGAAACGACATGTAGAACCCCTAGGGCCCCTGACGAAGAGGTACCGTCGGGCGTATATAGAACTTATATACATTGTATATAAGTTCTATATACGCCCGATTTTGGTCGCATAGTGTAAAATAACTTTGTCCTTAACATACGTCCTGTAATGGCGTAGCCATTCCCCTCGGGGTCGTCCCTTGAAGCTCCGTCTGATCGTTCTCTGAAGGAGCGTTTTTATGCCAGTTTCGCGGCACAAGGCCCAAAGCAAACACGACGGTTACTGGTACGAGGACGAGCGCCACAAGAACCAGCAGCGCAACGAAATGCTGTTCAACACTCCGGGGTGGTACTGGTGTGATGCCGACTCGTTCTACCGCTCGCTCTTTCCGGAGGGCAGCTTGCAGAAGAGGGGCGATGACTCCGACGGCAAGCCCAACCTCATCGTCCTTGAAGACACGGGTAAGGAGATTGATCAGGGCACCGATGCGAAGGGCAACAAGCTCGTCAAACGCGTCATGCACCGCTACACGGTCCACGACGATCTCGACGAGCTTGAGCACCTGAGAGACGTGTCCATCTCACAGAACACCTTCATGTTCCTTGCTCCCGTCAGCTACTACGGCAAGAGTCGCAACAGCAGGAACGCTCGTTTCCTGCACGCAATCATGATTGACCTCGATTACGTCGGGACTAGGCAGCTGGCGAACCTGCTGCGCCAGATGGAGCGCGGCGTCATCCCCTATGCCAACTATCTCATAAGCTCAGGAACCGGGCTTCACGTCGTATATAAACTCGATCGTCCCGTGCCGCTCATGACCCGCTATGTCGCTGGGCTACAGGTCTTGAAACGCGAACTGACCGATAGAGTCTGGAACGCCAACACGAGCGACAGCGACCCTGACAAGAAGCAAAGCCAAGGCATATTCCAGGGGTTCCGCATGGTCGGCACCGCGACTAAACTCAACGGCGACATTGGTAACCCCAAGTACAAGCAGCCCTACGCCGTCGAGTGTTTCTCGCACGACGAGACGCCGCCTGCCACCATTCCCTATCTGCTTTCCTTTATCCCGAAGCTGAGGGACAAGGAGGATATGGAGGGCCTCGACGCACTCAGCGCCCTCACGAAGGAGGTCCGCAAGACGACCCCGATAGCCGAGGCTAAGGAGAAGTGGCCGGAGTGGTACGAGAAGCATGTCGTCAATGATGAGCCTCTGGGCGGATGGCTATATGGCCGTGCGGCCTACGACCGCGTACTGAGCGTCATCAGGGAACATGTTTCAGTGAGCCATCGCTACTGGTGCATCTTCTACCTGGCCGTCATGGCGAACAAGTGCGGCGTACCCCAAGACGAGCTCGAGGACGACGCCTACGGCCTGCTTGAGCGATTCGATGCCCTGTCGGTCGAACCTGACAATAGGTTCACCGCCAACGACGTCGCGGCGGCCCTTGAGGCCTACGAGGGCGGTTTGGCATCGGGAAGGGCAAGGCGGTATACCCAAGATTTCTGCGAGCGCAAGGCAGCGGTCGAGTACGGTGAGAAGATGGGGCATGGGAGTAACCCGCCGGAGAAGCGGCTCCCGAAAGACCTGTCGCTCAAGAAGGCCAGGTACGAGCGCGACCTCAAGCAGGAGATGAAGGGCACCACATGGTGGAACAAGGACGGTGCTCCGAAGAAAGCCATGCAGGTGTGGCAATCGGCGACCGAGAACCCCGGTCTGAGCGTCGCCGCCTTGGCCCGCAGGGCCGGGGTTTCAAGGCCGACGGTCTACAAGTGGCTCAAGCCCGGCTGGGAGTCCAAATATGCCGCAGCGCTGCGCCAAGCCGAGACTGACCGTCTTGAGCCCCAGCCGATTCGACGCAGGGTCATCGAGGAGCAGGCCGAGCAATTTAAGAAGCGGTACGCCGACGACAGGGACGGGTTCGAGAGAATGGTCGTCCGCCACGTCGCATCGCACCCGTGGGAGCCGTTTGACCAGACGGCGGCGTTTTTCGGTCTGCCCGGCGCCGCCGCCATCGAGCGGATCATTGTCGACAACAAGGCCGAGCTTGACAGAGCAAAACTCGGTCTTGAGGAGCGTCGGCACGCATGGGACTCCGAGACCGACGACTACTTCGATGCCATGACCGCCGCGCGTATCACGGGCAGGTTCGACGAGTTTATGACTGCGCGCCAGAGGGGTGTTCAGGCGTCAATCGACTGGTCGAGGAACGAGCTGCCTGACATTTTCTCCCGGTTGCGGGAGATTCGATCCGAGGGACGCCAGCCGACCGCTGAGGACCTTGTGGTATTGAAGGAAATGTATATAGACTCTATATAGAGTGTATATACTATCTATATAGACAAACCGAAGGGGAACCGATGATCATCTCGACAATCAACCTGAAGGGCGGCGTCGGCAAGACGACCACGGCCATAGCTCTTGCCACCGCCGCCGTCCGCGACGGCAAGGACGTCGAACTGTACGACTGCGACCCGCAGTCGAGCGCGAGCCTCTGGGCTATGATGGCCGAGGAGGCCGGGGACCCACTGCCCTTCCCCGTTACGCCCGCCAACGTCGCGACCGTCCGCATGTCTGGACGCAGGCTCAAGGGGGCCGAGGACAAGTGGCTCTTCATCGACTGCCCGCCGAACGGCCGCGTCATGGATGAGGCTGCGGACTGCTCCGACCTCATCGTCGTCCCGACCACGACCGGACCAGCCGACATGGTGAAGACGTTCGAGACGACGGACACCCTCGGCGCGAGGGGCTTCCTGTTCGCAATCCTGCTCACCCGCGTGCTCCCCGGCACCCTCAGCCTCAAGCAGTCCCTCGGTGAGCTTGCGGACCGCGACACCAGCTACTTTGACTATCAGATTCCTAGCCGCGAGGGCTTGAAGAACTTCTTCGGTAATTCCTTCGGCGACGACCTGTACGGATACGAGAAGGTCTACGAGCAGATTAAGCAGAGCATCAAGGAAGACAAGGAGGCCTACGGTGCCAACTAAGAGACCGCAGCGCCGCACCGCCCCCGCCGCGGAGACGGCCAGCATGACCCTCATGGGCAATCAGGACCTTCAGCACAAGGGCGACTCGACCAGCTCGCGCAAGAAGGGCAAGTGCATCACCTTCTGGGTCACCGATGAGCAGAAGGCCGAGATCTCGGCCTACGCCGCCGAGCACAACACAACTGTCTCACGCCTCATCGTTGAGGGGCTGGAAATGCGCATGAACCGGGATAGTATATAGATTGTATATACATTCTATATAGAGTGTATATACATAAGGATGGAAAATGGCAAAGAGCAATTCACTCGGGAGGGCGAAGGACGCCAAACAAGACGAGTTCTATACGCAGCTCGTCGATATCGAGAACGAGCTGCGGCACTACCGCCCTCACTTCAAGGGCAAGACCGTGCTGTGCAACTGCGACGACCCCTATGAGTCGAACTTCTTCAAGTACTTCGCGCTCAACTTCAACAAGCTCAAACTCAAGAAGCTCATAGCGACGTGCTACTCGGGGTCGCCAATAACGGGAACGCAGCTGTCCTTGTTCGGCGACGAGACGGAGGACGAGCGGCGCACACCGTACAAGGCCGTCGTGACGACCGTGCACGACACGACCGGCGAGGGCGGCATCGACATGCTCGATGTGGCTGAACTGTTCCGCACTGGTGATAACACCATCGAGCGGCTGCACAGTGACGGAGACTTCCGCTCGCCCGAGTGCCTCGAACTGCTGGACGAGTCCGACATCGTCGTAACCAACCCACCGTTTTCTCTTTTCAGAGAGTACTTAACAACGCTCATTGATCACAACAAGCAAATCCTGATTATAGGAAGCGAGAACGCCATAACCTACAAAGAGGTGTTTCGCCTTCTTCAAGAGGATAAGGTCTGGCTCGGATACAACAACGGGGATATGGCATTCCAAGTTCCGGACGACTATGAACCAAGGGCAACGAGATACTGGCAGGACGAGACCGGCCAAAAATGGCGCTCGATGGGAAATATATGCTGGTACACAAATCTTGATATCAAGAAGCGCCATGAAGAAATGATTCTGGTTAAGCGATGCAAGCCAGAGTCCTATCCGAAATACGAGAATTACGATGCCATAGAGGTATCGAAACTTGCCGACATCCCATGTGACTACCGGGGAATCATGGGCGTACCTATAACCTTCATGGACCGCTACAGCCCTGACCAGTTCGTCATTCTCGGACGGCGTGGAGATCTCGAATGGGCCGAGAACGAGTGCACCTTCTACACGCCACCTTCGGCTGAGCTGCAAGCGAAGTACAAAGCGATGAACCGCACGTGGCGGGTCCAGAACACCTACTACCTCGACGAGAACGGCGTTCCGAAGGTCACCTACGGGCGCATATTTATCAGGTACACCGACAAGTGGATTGCGGACCATCCGTCTGATTTCGAGGGGAGCAACGCGGAATGAAGATTGAGAAGTGCGAGATTCCCATTAGCGACCTCGTTGAGGACTACTGGGACGACGCCGAGGAGGGCGTGACCGGATATTTCGGTCGGCTCGACATACGCCCGCCCTACCAGCGCGAGTTCGTCTACAAGCCCGCCCAGCGAGACGAGGTCATCCGTACCGTGATGAACGGCTTCCCCCTCAACGTCATGTACTGGGCGAAGACTGGCGTGAACGAGGACGGGGAGGACACATTCGAGGTGCTGGACGGCCAGCAGCGGACCGTCTCAATCTGCCGCTACGTCGACGGCGAGTTCTCCGTTGACGACCGCTACTTCGACAACCTCACGAGCGACGAGCGCGAGCGCATCCTCTCCTACCGGCTTGACGTCTACCAGTGCGAGGGCGAGCCGTCCGAGAAGCTGAAGTGGTTCCGCATCGTGAACATCGCGGGCGAGCGGCTGACCGAGCAGGAGCTGCGAAACGCCGTCTACGCCGGTTCATGGGTGTCAGACGCCAAAAGGTACTTCTCGAAGACCGGATGCGCAGCCCAGCAGCTCGCGGGCGACTACCTCACAGGCTCATCGATACGTCAGGAGTTCCTTGAGACGGCCATCAGGTGGGCCGCCGCCATCGACGGCGAGACCATAGAGGAATACATGGCCAAGCACGCCAGCGAGCCGACGGCCCAAGGCCTCTGGAGCTACTTCCGCAGCGTCATCGACTGGGTTCAGGCGATATTCCCGAAGTACCGGCGCGAGATGAAGGGTATCGAGTGGGGGCTCTTCTACAACGACCACCACGGGCGCTCCGATCTCGACCCCAAGAAACTTGAGGCCGAGGTATCGCGCCTCATGGCTGACGACGACGTGACGAGCAAGAAGGGCGTCTACGAGTACCTGCTCACCGGCAACGAGCGCAAGCTCAGCATCCGCGCCTTCGACAAGCGCGACGCGCGCGCCGCATACGAGCGCCAGAAGGGCGTGTGCCCGTACTGCGGAAAGCACTTCGAGTTCGAGGAGATGCAGGCCGACCACATCACGCCGTGGAGCAAGGGCGGCCGCACCGTCCCCGAGAACTGCCAGATGCTCTGCCGTGACTGCAACCTGAAGAAGAGCGATGACTGACTGATTGTCGATGGTGGGGCGCGCCGGTGTGGGCATAAATGCAGCGGGCGAATTGGTGCCTCTCGCACCATTGTCGACTTGATGTACGGAGAGGTTGAGAATGAAAACCTATAACCTGGATACTATCCAGAAGGTCCCCTTGCGCGAGGTGTGGCCGCATGAGGCCCACGACTTCACCAAGTGGCTGGCCGAGGAGCAGAACCTCGCAACCCTCGGGATGGCGGTCGGAATCGAGCTCGAGCTCATAGAGACGGAGTCCTCGGTCGGATCGTTCAACGTGGACATCTACGCGCAGGAGTCCGGTACGGGCCGCAAGGTGATCATCGAGAACCAGCTCGAGGACACCAACCACGACCATCTCGGCAAGGTGATCACGTACGCCGCCGGCAAGGGTGCCGAGGTCGTCATCTGGGTCGTGGCGCACGCCCGCGACGAGCACCGCCAGGCTATCGAGTGGCTCAACCAGCACACCGACAGCGACTTCGGGTTCTTCCTGGTCGAGGTCGAGCTCTGGAAGATCGGGGGCTCCCTGCCCGCCCCGCGCTTCGGCGTGGTCGAGCAGCCGAACGAGTGGACCAAGACCGTGAAGCTCTCCGAGGGGCTCAGCGAGACCGAAAAGGTCAAGCTGGCGTACTGGACGGCCTACCGCGAGGTGGCGGGCGGCCATCCGGAGTTCCTCAAGGAGTTCAGCCCGCAGAAGCCCAGCAAGGACCATTGGTCGACGCTTCGCCTGGGGGTCTCGGCATACCATCTCGCCCTGCTCATCGATACGCACAAGGGCCGCACGGGCATCGAGCTGTACGTGGACGACGACAAGGAGATCGGGCACCGCGCCATCGCCAACAGCGGGATCTTCGAGGAGCGCCTCGGGCTGACGGCGGCGCCCTTCGATGCGAAAAAGGCCTCGGGACTGCGCTTCTACAAGGCGGGCCACCCCATCAAGGGCCACCAGGACGCATGGCCGGGGTACATCGAGGAACAGCTCGGATGGGCCCTCGAGATGAAAAAGATAATCGCGGAGATCGAGCTCTAAAAAACGCCCCGGCAGTAAATTGCCGGGGCGTTCTCTATTGAATATCGGGGCCAGGTCTATCCTTGTGCGGTCGCTTTGGCGTCGTTATCCGTGATGCAATCGACAAGATTTTCGGCAAGGCGGTCAACTTGGCCTGCGGCGAATTCGACGACTCTCCCTGGGTCTTGGATATCGCCGCGCGAGGCGGCGACGAGCGTTGCCGCGAGCCCCCTCATCTCGTAGCTGATATCGAAGATCCGATTCTGTTCGAGCTCGGTCATGAAAATGCTCCTCAACGGTAGGGATATTGGTCTATAGTATAGAACATACGTTCGCACTATGGGGGGTCGTATTGTTCAAGAAGCATTCGCTGGCCGGGACGTGTGGGATACCGGTAGAGGAGCGTCGTATCTATATCGACGTTGATACCAAGGGGTCCGTCAATTTCAACCATGGGCCGGCGGATCCCCGGGTGATCCACTGGCCCGACGGCCGGTCGTGGACAGTCGAGTCTATTTATGACAGGCGGGAATATGGTCGCGCGATCTTCGGCAACCTTTGTGTCGAGGTCGGCGTCTGCATCGCGAAACAGCGCAAAACCATCTGGTGGGAGGGCGGCAGATGGTTCGTGGCCAAGGGTTCCGGCATGGCGGCGACGGCCATATGAGGGACGTCTTCACCGGCGAGTGCACCGCCCGGTCGGTTGGGCCCGATCACAGCCGTCGCGCCCACAAGCAGTACGTCGACGTCATGGTGAGGACATCGAGTTCGGGCGAGGTTCGCCCGTTCGCGGTCCTCTGGCCCGACGGCAGGAAGTTCCTCGTCGACGAGATCCTTGAGGTCGCACCTCCCGGTCCGGTGCTGAACGGAAGCAGCAGCCAGTCGTATACGGTGAGGTTCGGTCGGTGGAAGACTGCCATGTATCTCGAAAGGTCGGTTGGGCGAAACCGGGCGGATACGGTCCGCTGGTGGGTCTGGGCCTTCGACTCGATGGAGATCAAGAATCCGGTCGGATAAACGGCACTCGGTTCGTGCCCGGTGTTTCCGGCGCACCTGAAAAACAACTCCTTTCCTTCGGCCCGCCGGCAACGGGCCTTTTTGCTGCCGCGACACGGCGTGCGCCGGCGTATGGCCACGGCTCCGCGGCCGGGTGGCACCTCCGCTACGCCGCGTCAAGGGGGCCCATGAGACCCCGCACAAACCTCCGCTCCGCTCCGGTTGGTGGAGGTCGTCATGGACCTCCCTTGACCCGTCTTCGCTCCGGTGCGGCTTTGCAGGGAGCAAAGCCGACGACGACGCGCGGCGTCGCCATTCGGCTTTGCCCGCAGGGGCGAGATGTTGAGGGCCACGTGCCCGGAACGGAGGAAGACATGCAGCAGCTGATGACCGAGGAAATCGCCAAGACGGTGCCGAGGCTCTACGAGCAGGACGGGGCGGAGGACCCCACGGTCTACGCCCACTACTTCTCGTGCGTGAACGGATGGGACTGGTGGCTGCTCGAGTTCGACGGAACGGACGAGGCGCTCGGCCTCGTCGAGGGCTACGACGACGAGCTCGGCTACTTCAGCATCAAGGAGATGGTCGAGCTGAACCGCCAGATGGGGTTCGCCGCCGTCGAGCGCGACGAGCACTTCTCCCCGAAGCCGCTCAGCGCCGTCAGGAGGAGGTAACCGCATGGTCACGGTCGTGTTCGACTCCATGGGCGAGGCGGTCCGCCTCGCCCTCGTGGCCGATGAGTACGTGGGCGGCGGCCTGGCCGTCCTCCTCCTCGACGCCACGGACCCGCGCTCCGAGGGCTACATGGCCGAGTGGGGCGTGCTCACGGCGAGCGTGCCGGCGGCCGCCGAGTGGTGCCGCGGGCGGGGCAACATCGCCATCGACGCCGACACGCCCACGGCGCTCCTCGAGGCGCTCGAGGCCGCCGGCACGGTCCGGATGGCCGACCGCTCGGCGGCGTCCGGGATGGCCCGCTACCCGCTGGCCACGGTCGCCGGGCACGCCCTCGACGGCATGGGCGGCCTGAGCGAGACCCTCGGGGGCGGCCCTGATCTCGGGTTCCACGGACCCGATTTTTTTCGCCGAAGGGGTGTAAAATAAATATATTGATAATATACGTCCTGTAAAGGCGGGGCCTTAGCCCTCGGGGGCGGCTGGTATGGAGGGTGGTGTTCAGTGGCCGATCGCAGTAAGAAACCGGAGCACGACGATGCTTGGTGGGCAGCCCAGCGCCATGCCTACATCGAGAAGAACGACATCCTTCTGTCCGACCATCCGTCCTGGGAATGGGTCAGCCCGTACGACTTTTGGCGGACCATCTTCCCCGAGGGCTTTCTGCAGCCCCGCGGCGAGGAGGTCCCGTGGCACGAGAGGGGCGGCGGCCACCCCAACGGCATCGCCTTCCAGATCACCAACAGGACTAAGACGGTCAAGACCAAGACGGGGCGCAGGCGCGACGTCCCCGTGGTCGAGCGGTTTACGCTGACCGATGACCTCGACGGCGTCATGGAGCGCGTCATCGACTCGAACAGGAAGAACGAGTCCGTCTTCTGCGCGCCCGTGTCGTTCTTCGGCAAGAGCCGCGTCGCCGCGAACGCGCGGTTCCTACACGCGTTCGCGATCGACCTCGACGGCGTCGGCGTGCAGGAACTGAAGAACATGCTGAAGCAGTTTCGCAACGGCCGTG